>Ga0209066_10002987_pt1 | contig 19831 bp, 14 predicted proteins | sample All_14_2_FD_187198 | JGI IMG/M metagenome (GOLD analysis project Ga0209066, IMG submission 187198) | Freshwater microbial communities in response to fracking from Pennsylvania, USA - Allegheny Zone_MetaG_DW_15 (SPAdes) (version 2) ... | reverse complement strand
GTTCTTCACGCGGAAGCCGATGGTCTTCTCGATCACGAAGCCGATGATGAAGGCGACGACGAACGAGTAGATCATGACGCCGACCGCAGCGATCGCCTGCACGCCCAGCTGGGCGAACGAGCCGCTGAAGAGCAGGCCGGTCTCCTTGGCGAAGAAGCCGAGGTAGAGCGTGCCGACGAGGCCGGCGACGAGGTGGATGCCCACGACGTCGAGCGAGTCGTCGAAGCCGAGCTTGAACTTCAGCTCGATCGCGAGCGCCGAGATGGCACCGGCGACGATACCGAGCACGAGGGCCCAGCCCGGGTCGAGGAACGCACACGCCGGGGTGATCGCGACGAGACCGGTCACGGCGCCGGAGGCGGCACCGATCGAGGTGGCCTTGCCGTCCTTGATCTTCTCGACGATGAGCCAACCGATGATCGCGGCCGCGGTCGCGCCGAGCGTGTTCACGACGATCGTGCCGAGGAACGTGCCGTCGGGCGTGAGCGAGCCGTAGCTGCCGTCCGCGTAGATCCAGGCCGCCTCAGCGCCACCGTTGAACCCGAACCAGCCGAACCACAGGATCGCCGCGCCGAGGAGCACGAACGGCGGGTTGTGGGGCTGGTGCGCGCCCTTGGCGAAGCCGATGCGCTTGCCGAGGACGAGCGCGAGGGCGAGAGCCGCCGCACCGGCGTTGATGTGAACCGCCGTACCACCCGCGTAGTCGAGAACCGCCACGCCGAGGCCGGTGATGTCGCCGAGGTTGCCGATCCAGCCGCCGCCCCAGACCCACGCCGCGACGGGGAAGTAGACGAACGTCGCGAAGAGGCCCGCGAAGATCAGCCACGAACCGAACTTCGCGCGGTCCGCGATGGCGCCCGAGACGAGCGCGACCGTGATGATCGCGAACGTCGCGCCGAAGAAGGCGAGCACGAGGTCCGACTCACCGACGCCGGTGAGCGCGAACGCCGAGACGAACGGGTTGCCCGAGAACGCGAACGGTCCGCCGTCACCCACCGCCGCCATGTTGAACCCGTAGAGGATCCACAGGACGCCGACGAGAGCCATCGAACCGAAGCTCATCATCATCATGCTGATGACGCTCTTGGCCTTGACGAGACCGCCGTAGAAGAAGGCGAGACCGGGCGTCATGAAGAGAACCAGGGCGCCGGCGGTCACCGCCCATGCAAAAGTGCCACTATCCATTGGCTTGAACCGATACCTCTCTGGGAGCTTGCAAGAGTCGCACCGTCGGACCGTCGCACTCGTCGTGAGGGGACAAGCAGCCTCGGGTACGCCGCTCAGTCTGTCGGCGCGACGTTACCGGGGAACGGTGTAAATGTTTCGCGAACGTTACACACGCACCTGCGATGTAAACATCGTGTTTCGCGAGGCCCCCGGTTCGCCGCGAGTTCCCCTCGCAAGTACCTCGTAAGCTGGGATGAGGAGCGCCGGGAAGACTGGTCGGCCGACGTGAATCGCGTCGTCATCGACTGGAGTACCCCGTGATCTTCCGTTCCGAACGCCTCGCTGCCATCCTTCTCGTCGCCGCTGCGGCCGCGGGCCTCGTGCTCGCCAACGCCGGACTCGGCGAAGCACTGGTCGGTGCCCGCGACACCTATCTCGACGTGCCGTGGCTCGGAATCCACCTCTCGGCGGGGCACTGGGTGACCGACGGGCTGCTCGCGGTCTTCTTCTTCCTCGCCGCGATCGAGCTGCGCCACGAACTCACCCACGGCGAGTTGGACAGCCCCCGCAAGGCGCTCATCCCCGTCGTCGCCGCGGTCGGCGGCGTCATCGTGCCGGCCGCGATCTTCCTCCTCATGGTGCGCGACCCCGAGCTGGCAGGCGGATGGCCGATCCCCACCGCGACGGACATCGCCTTCGCGCTCGGCATCCTCTCCCTCGTCGCGCGCGGACTCCCGCCCCGGGTCCGCGCGTTCCTGCTCGCGCTCGCCGTCATCGACGACCTCATCGCGATTCTGCTCATCGCCTTCTTCTTCACGACCGACCTCGCGCCGCTCCCCCTGCTGGGGGCGGTGCCCGTCATCTTGCTGTTCGGCTTCCTCAGCCACCGCATGCGGCACGGCAACCGCGCCCTCCTCATCCCGGTGCTCATCGTGCTCGGACTCGTCGCCTGGTGGCTCGTGCTGCAGTCGGGCGTTCACGCCACCGTCGCCGGGGTCGCGCTCGGGCTCATCATGGCGTCGCACACCGCGGGCCGCGCCCGGCACGCCCTCGAGCCGTGGTCGAACGCGGTCATCCTGCCGCTCTTCGCCTTCACGGCGTCGCTCGTGCTCATCCCCGACCTGAGTGAGACCGGCCTGAGTCCCGTGTTCTTCGGAATCGCCGTCGCCCTCCCGGTCGGCAAGATCCTCGGCATCGGCCTCGGCGGCATGATCGGCGCGCGCCTCGTGCCGGCCTCCGAACGCCGGGCGGCCCTGCCGATCGGCGACCTCGCCGTCGTCGCGACCCTCGGCGGCATCGGCTTCACGGTCTCGCTCCTGATGAACGAACTCGCCTACCGGGGGCTCCCGGAGATCACCGCCGAGGGCACGCTCGGGGTCTTGACCGGATCAGGCATCGCCGCCATCGTCGGCGTCATCGTCACCGCGTTGCGCGCCGCCCAGCACCGCCGTCAGCTCGCGACTACTCCCGCGCCCCCGCCGTCAGGGCGATGAGGCGCGAGATCGCGCGCAGGTACTTCTTGCGGTAGCCGCCCGCGAGCATGTCGGCGCCGAACACCTGATCGAGCGGAACGCCGGTCGCGAGCACCCGCACCTGCCCGTCGTACAACCGGTCGACGGCGGCGACGAATCGCAACGCGTCGGTCTGGTTCTCGAGCACGTGCACGCCGCGCAAGCCGACCGCCGAGAGCCCGTCGAGCAGCTTCACATAGCGCGAGGGGTGCACGGTCGCGAGGTGGCGCAGCACGGCGTCGAAGTCGTCGATCGTCACCCGACCGTCGACGGATGCCGCGGCCGCCTCGAGCGCGGCCTCGTCGGCGAGCGCGACGGCGTGACCCTCGACGTCGCGGCGCCGGTAGTCGAGGCCGTCGATGCGCAGGATGTCGAACCGGGCCGCGAGGGCGTGGATCTCACGCAAGAAGTCCTGAGCGGCGAAGCGCCCCTCGCCGAGCGCGTTGGGCGGGGTGTTCGACGTCGCCGCGATGCGGGTGCCCTTCTCGGCGAGCTCGCCGAGAAGGCGCGTCATCATCATCGTGTCGCCCGGATCGTCGAGTTCGAACTCGTCGATCGCGAGAAAGCTCGACCCGGTGAGCAGCTTCACGGTCGACTGATATCCGAGCGCGCCGACGAGCGCCGTGTACTCGATGAACGTGCCGAAGTACTTGCGCCCGGGGGCCAGCTTCCACAGCGCCGCGAGCAGGTGGGTCTTGCCGACGCCGAACCCGCCGTCGAGGTAGAGCCCCGGCTTGAGTTCGGGAGCCTTCTTGCGGAACAGTCCCCCGCCGCTGTTCGACCATGCCGCCGCGAACGCCTGCACCCGGGCGACGGCTTCGGCTTGCGACGGGTAGTCGGGGTCGGGACGGTAGTTCTCGAGCGTCGCGGTGTCGAACTGCCGCGGGGGCACGAGCGAAGCAGCGATCTCATCGCCGGACATGACGGGGGCGCGGTCGAGGAGCGACGCGGACATGGTGGGCGAACCTCTGATCGAGACGGACGTGTGTCGAACTCTTACGGCCGACCAGCGGGCCCGGGAGCGACTGCCTACGCTGAAAGGCGCAGCGCCCCCACCCTACTTGCAGGAGCATCCGATGACCGTCGAGACCGACGCCTCCCCCGCCTTCGCCGGCTACGCCCACCCCGAGCGGCTCGTGAGCACGCAGTGGCTCGCCGACCACCTCGGCACGCCGGGGCTCGTCGTCGTCGAGTCGGATGAAGACGTGCTGCTCTACGAGACGGGCCACATCGAGGGCGCCGTGAAGATCGACTGGCACACCGACCTCAACGACCCGGTGCTGCGCGACTACCTCGACGGGGCGGGCTTCGCGAAACTGCTCTCGGCGAAGGGGATCGCGCGCGACGACACGATCGTGCTCTACGGCGACAAGAACAACTGGTGGGCGGCCTACGCCCTCTGGGTGTTCTCGCTCTTCGGTCACGACGACGTGCGCCTGCTCGACGGCGGCCGCGCGAAGTGGGAAGCCGAGGGGCGCCCCTACACGACCGCTCCGACGACCCGTCCCGCGACCGAGTACCCGGTCGTCGAGCGGGACGACTCCCGGCTGCGCGCCTTCAAGGAGGACGTTCTCGAGCACCTCGGCAACCCGCTCATCGACGTGCGCTCCCCGGAGGAGTACTCGGGCGAGCGCACCCACATGCCCGCCTACCCCGAGGAGGGCGCGCTGCGCGGCGGCCACATCCCGAGCGCGCAGAGCGTGCCGTGGGCGAAAGCCGTCGCCGAGGACGGCACGTTCAAGCGCGTCGACGAGCTCAACGGCATCTACCGCGACGGGGCCGGACTCAAGGACGGCGACGACGTCATCGCCTACTGCCGCATCGGCGAGCGGTCGAGCCACACCTGGTTCGTGCTGCAGCACCTGCTCGGCTTCGAGAACGTGCGCAATTACGACGGATCGTGGACCGAGTGGGGCAGCGCCGTGCGCGTGCCGATCGTCAAGGGCACCGAGCCCGGTGAGATCCCGACGCGGTAGAGCTGTTCGTCACATCCGCGAAACGCGGCGAAGTTAGGCTGGGCCCGTGAGCGACATCGACCTGCCATCCGCCCTCGCGGAGATCAGGAACGACTTTCTCGCGCTCGAGCAGCACGAGCGGCTGCAGTTGCTGCTCGAGTTCGCGAACGAGCTGCCCGAGCTCCCCGCTGACTACGCCGACCACCCCGACCTGCTCGAGCGCGTCGAGGAGTGCCAGTCGCCGGTGTTCATCTTCGTCGACGTGCGCGACGACGTCGTGCACCTGCACGCGACGGCCCCGCGCGAGGCGCCGACGACGCGCGGCTTCGCGTCGATCCTCGTGCAGGGTCTCGCCGGCCTCACCGTCGCCGAGGTGCTCGCCGTGCCCGACGACTACCCGCTCACGATCGGACTCACCGAGGCCGTGAGCCCGCTGCGCATCCGGGGGATGTCGGCGATGCTCGGGCGGGCGAAGCGTCAGGTGCGGGAGAAGACGGCCGCGTGATCCTCACCCCCTTGTCGCCCGCCGGCGACCCCATCGACACGACCGCGCCCGACGCGCGCGACCGCATCGCGGCGCTGTACCCGCCGCCCGGGTTGCGGGTGAACCTCGTCGCGACGCTCGACGGTGCGACCGCCGACCCCGCGGGCACGAGCGCGGGGATCACCAACAGCGCGGATCGCGCGGTGCTCGGCGCGATCCGTTCGGTGAGCGACACGGTGCTCGTCGGGGCGGCGACGATGCGGGCCGAGCCGAACCTGGTGCCGCGCTCGACGCACCTCACCGTGCTCACGACGACCGGCGACTTCACCGGGGCCGTTGTGCGCGACGACATCGCCCCGGGCCAGATCCTCGTCGTCGGACCCTCGAGCGTCGAGGGCCGGGCGCGGGCGACCTTCGACGCGCCGTTCGAATTCCTCGCGGTGGACGGCGATCGGGCGGTTCCTCTGCCCTTCATGCTCGATGCGCTGCGCTCCCGTGGCCTCGAACGCATCGTGTGCGAAGGCGGTCCGCGCCTCATCGGCCAGCTGCTCGCGGCCGGGCTCGTCGACGAGATCTGCCTCACCCGCGTCGCGCGCATCCTCGGTCGCCCGCAGGAACTGTTCGGCGGCGCCTCCCCCGGGCCGCGAGACCTCGACGTGATCGCCGTGCTGCTCGACGACCAGGGGGCGCTCTACACGCGATGGGCCGTCAAGAACTGATCGCCCGGGCGGGGAGTCGTGCGAGCCAGTCGCGGATCGCGCCCTCCCAGCGAGTCCGGTCGTAGTTCCACAACTTGGTGTGCCGCGCCACCTGGAACGCTTCGTAACTGACGAGGTCGGGACGTGCGACGGCGAGCGCACGCGAGGCGGTCGACGGCACGAAGCCGTCGTCGTCGCTGTGCAGGATGAGAATCGGCCGATCGAGTTCGCGGGCCCGCGCCACGAAGTCGAGGCGGTCGACGTCGAGCGGTTCCGCGAGACCCGTGAACACGCGACCCCAGCGGCGCTGGAACAACAGCACGACGAACGACCGCACGAACAGCGGGAGGCGGCGCATCCGCACCTGGAAGTCGAGCGCGGCGATCCAGTCCACGACGGGCGACTCGAGCACGACTCCCGTCACCGCGTCGCGGTCGGTCGCCCGGGTGAGGGCCTGCAATACGGTCGCGCCGCCCATCGACCACCCGACGAGCACGATCTCGGTCGCGCCGTGGCTCACGGCGTAGCGCATGGCCGCGTCGACGTCGAGCCACTCGCGGTCGCCGAGGGCGTACCGGAAGTCGTCGCTGCGCGGCGCCTCGCCGTCGTTGCGGTACGAGACGACGAGCGAGGTGTAGCCGGCCTCCCGGAAAATCGGCACCGCACGCAGGGTCTCCGGTCGGCGCACCGCGCGTCCGTGCACGTGGATCGCCCAGCGCGAGCGATCGTCGCCCTCCGCGGGGATGAGCCAGGCGGGCGCGTCGCCGATGGGCGTCGCGATCGCGACGTCGTCGAACGGCACGCCGAGGTCGGCCGGGGTGAGGTAGAACCACCCCGTGAGCCGCCCCCGCTTGGCGCGCTCGAGATCGCCGCGATCGACGCCGAGCAGTCGCCGGGTCACGCTCCGCGGGGTGCGCGCGACGATCTCCCCGAGACGGGCGTGCCCCGACTCGCGCGTGAACCAGAAGCTGTAGTCGCCGGGAAGGCGCGAGTCGGCCGTCGACTCCAGTTCGACGAGCCCCGCCTCGAGGTCGACCCCGCGGATCGCGACGTCTTCCTCGCGTCGGGACGGCGGCACGATGACCTTGCGGGCGACGATCACGCTGATCGCGGCCGTCGCGACGGCCGCCGCGCCGACGAGGGAGAGGGCGCCGACGACTCCGCTGAGCGCGATTCTCGTGCGCGTCGGCATCGCCGTCCTCCTCATTCGAACGGGTCGCGTCCCGTGCACCGGTCGGCGTGGCACGTGACGGGGCTCCGGATCAAACCCTAGTGTTCAGTCGTGGTCTCCGTACGCTCCGAACCGGTCGTCCCGGCGGTGTTCGGTCGCGCCCTGACCGCCGTCCGCAAGGCGACGATCCGCCCCGAACTCCAAGTCGGCGAGATCCCCGCGCCGACGGGCCTCGCGCCCCACGCGATCGCGATGGCGGCCGACGTCATCCCCGTCTCGCACGGCGTCGACTCGGTGCTCGGCACGGGTCGCTTCGTGCTGCTCTACGACCCCGAGGAGCCCGAGGCCTGGGGCGGCGCCTTCCGCGTCGTGTGTTTCGCGCAAGCGCCCCTCGAGACCGACATCGGTCTCGACCCCTTCGTCGCCGACGTCGCGTGGTCGTGGCTCGTCGATTCGCTCGCGACCCGCTCGGCGACCTACTCGGCCGCCTCCGGCACGGCGACGAAGGTGCTGTCGACCGGCTTCGGCGAGCTCGAGCACCAGAGCGACGGCGCCCAGCTCGAGGTGCGCGCCTCGTGGACTCCGCACGCCGACGCCGTCGGCGCCTCCGTCGAGGCGTGGGGCGATCTGCTCTGCCGTCTCGCGGGTCTGCCGCCCACTCCCGAAACGGTCGGGCTGCTGCCCGGTCGGCGAGGGGCGCGTGACTGACGAACCGGCCGGTCCCGCGGCGCACGACCCCGTCGAGGTGCTCGACACCGTCGAGGGGTACCGGGATGCTGTCGCCCGTCTCGCCGAGGGTCACGGGCCGTTCGCGGTCGACGCCGAGCGCGCGTCGGGGTTCCGCTATTCGCAGCGGGCCTACCTCATCCAGGTGTACCGCCGCGGGGCGGGTGCCTTCCTCTTCGACCCGCCCGCGATCGGCGACTTCACCGAGCTCGCCGCCGTCATGGCCGGCGAGGAGTGGATCCTGCACGCCGCGAGCCAGGATCTCGCGTGCTTGCGCGAAGTGGGCCTCGATCCCGAGCTGATCTTCGACACCGAACTCGGTGCCCGCCTCGCCGGGCTGCCGCGCGTGGGACTCGGCACGGTCGTCGAAGACCTGCTCGGCATCCACCTCGCGAAGGAGCACTCGGCCGCCGACTGGTCGACCCGTCCCCTGCCGCAGAGCTGGCTCGTCTACGCGGCACTCGACGTCGAACTGCTCCCCGACCTGCGTGACGCGATCGCCGCACTGCTCGACGACGCCGGCAAGACCGAGATCGCGCACCAGGAGTTCGCCGCGGTGCTGCGCCGCGAACCCGTCTCGCGGCAGGAGCCCTGGCGGCGACTCTCGGGCATCCACGCGCTGCGCCAGCAGCGCAACCTCGCGGTCGCCCGCGAGCTGTGGCACGCGCGTGACGACTACGCGCGCGAGATCGACTCCGCCCCGGGCCGACTCGTGCCCGACGCGTCTCTGCTCGCGGCCGCCCGCGCGCTGCCCGCGACCAAGCGCGACCTCGCCGCGATGAAGGACTTCAACGGGCGCGCGAGCCGCAGTCAGCTCGACCGCTGGTGGGCGGCGATCGAGCGGGGCCTCACGACGAGCGACCTGCCGGTGAGCCGGCCGCCGGGCGACGGGATGCCGCCGCCGCGCGTGTGGGCCGACAAGAACCCCGAGGCCGACGGCCGGCTGCGGCGTGCCCGGTCGGCCGTCGTGGAGTGCGCCGAGACGCTCGAGCTGCCCGTCGAGAACCTCCTCACTCCCGACACGCTGCGTCGCGTGGCCTGGTCGCCTCCCGCCGACGTCACGACGGAGTCGATCGCCGCCGCCCTCACCGACCTCGGGGCGCGCCCGTGGCAGGTTGAGGCAACCGCACAGCTGATCGCGAAAGCCTTTGTGGAGATCCCCCAACAGCCCGAAACGCCCGAAGAGCCCGATTCGTCGGAATGATCAAAGGACGCACGCCGTTCCGACACCCTGCCTAGGCTTGACGGGTTCACACCGAAGCAGGGAAAGAGGGCACCGTGGCCGAGAGATCCGACGTCGTTTTCGTGGACGGGGTACGCACCCCGTTCGGTCGGGCTGGTGAGAAGGGTCAGTACTGGAACACCCGGGCCGACGACCTCATCGTCAAGGCGCTGATCGGCCTCCTCGAACGCAACCCCAACCTGCCGCCGGAGCGCGTCGACGACGTCGCGATCGCGGCCACGACGCAGACCGGCGACCAGGGCCTCACGATCGGGCGCACCGCATCCATCCTCGCCGGGCTTCCGATCAGCGTGCCCGGCTTCGCGATCGACCGCATGTGCGCGGGCGCCATGACGAGCGTCGCGACGATCGGCAGCATGATCGGCTTCGGCCAGTACGACATCGGGATCGCGGGTGGCGTCGAGCACATGGGTCACCACCCGATGGGCGAGGGCGCCGACCCCAACCCGCGCTTCCTCGCCGAGAAGCTCGTCGACCCCGAAGCCCTCAACATGGGCAACACGGCCGAGCGGCTGCACGACCGGTTCCCGACGCTCACCAAGGAGCGCAGCGACCGCTTCGGGCTGCGCAGCCAGCAGAAGGTCGCCGCCGCCTACGCCGCCGGCAAGATCCAGCCCGACCTCATCCCCGTCGCGATCAAGAGCGCCGAAGGATGGGGTCTCGCGACCGAGGACGAGGGCATGCGCCCCGAGACGACGATGGAGGGGCTCGCGACCCTCAAGACGCCGTTCCGTCCGCACGGCCGCGTGACGGCGGGCAACGCCTCCCCCCTGACCGACGGCGCGACGGTGTCGCTCCTGGCGAACGCCGACGTCGCGAACGACCTGGGCCTGACCACGAAGATGCGCATGGTGTCGTTCGCGTTCGCCGGCGTCGAGCCCGAGGTCATGGGCATCGGCCCGATCCCGTCGACAGAGAAGGCGCTCCGCAAGGCCGGCCTCACGATCGGCGACATCGGGCTCTTCGAGCTCAACGAGGCGTTCGCCGTGCAGGTTCTCTCGTTCCTCGACCACTTCGGCATCGACGACGACGACGACCGCGTCAACCCGTGGGGGGGCGCGATCGCGATCGGGCATCCGCTGGCCTCCTCGGGGGTGCGGCTCATGATCCAGCTCGCCCGGCAGTTCGAAGAGCGTCCCGACGTGCGATTCGGCCTCACGGCGATGTGCGTGGGCCTCGGCCAGGGCGGCAGCGTCATCTGGGAGAACCCGCACTACACCGGGAAGAAGGCCGCGCGATGACCGACTTCAGCAAGCTCGTCGGACTCGACCCCGACGAGGTCGTCACCCACTCCTACGTGCGCGACATCACCTTCCCGAGCGGCACGACGATCGCGCTCATCACCCTCGACAACGGCCGGGACCACACGCGTCCGTCGACCCTCGGCCCCGCGACGCTCGTGCAGTTCGGCGAGCGACTCGACGAGCTCAAGGCGCGCGCCGCGGCGAAGCAGATCGACGGCGTCGCGGTCGTCGGCAAGCAGTTCATCTTCGCCGCGGGGGCCGACCTGTCGAAGGTCGGCGACATCCCCGATCGCGAGACCGGCCTGCTCATGGCGCAGCTCGGCCACGAGACGCTCGGCAAGCTCAGCGAGCTCGGCGTGCCGTCGTTCGTCTTCTACAACGGCCTCGCCCTCGGCGGCGGCGTCGAGATCGGGCTCAACGCCACGTACCGCACGATCGACTCGTCGGTGCCGGCGTTCGCGCTGCCCGAGGTCTTCCTCGGCATCATCCCGGGCTGGGGTGGCGCGTGGCTGCTGCCGAACCTCATCGGCATCGAGAACGCGCTCGAGGTGATCATCTCGAACCCGCTCAAGAACAACCGCATGCTCAAGGGTCCGCAGGCGTTCGAGCTCGGGATCGCCGACGCGATGTTCGGACCCGCGAACTTCCTCGAAGACTCCCTGAAGTGGGCCGACTCGGTGCTCACCGGGGCGACGAAGGTCAAGCGCAAGAACGAGCCCGGCAAGATCGAGCGGGCCGTGAAGTGGGATGTCGCGATCGGCATCGCCGAGAAGATGCTCGCCTCGCGCATCGGGCGCGTCGCGAAGAGCCCGTACGCGGCGCTCGAGCTGCTCAAGGCGGCGAAGAACACCGACAAGAAGACCGGGTTCGCCGCCGAGGACAAGGCTCTCGCCGACCTCATCTCGGGCGACCAGTTCCGGGCCTCGATCTACGCGTTCAACCTCGTGCAGAAGCGGGCGAAACGGCCCGCGGGCGCACCCGACAAGGAGCTCGCGCGCAAGGTCACCAAGGTCGGCGTCATCGGTGCCGGACTCATGGCGACCCAGTTCGCCCTGCTGTTCGTGCGCCGCCTGCAGGTGCCGGTCGTCATCACCGACCTCGACCAGGCGCGCGTCGACAAGGGCGTCGCGACGATCCACGGCGAGATCGACGACCTGCTCGGCAAGGGCCGCATCGGCTCCGACGAGGCCAACCGGCTCAAGGCGCTCGTCACCGGCACGACCGACAAGGCCGACTTCGCCGACTGCGACTGGGTCATCGAGGCCGTCTTCGAGGAGCTCGGCGTCAAGCAGCAGGTGTTCGCCGATGTGGAGCAGTACCTCTCCCCCGAGGCGATCCTCGCGACCAACACCTCCTCGCTCTCGGTCGAGCAGATCGGCGCGAAGCTGAAGAATCCCGAGCGCGTCGTCGGCTTCCACTTCTTCAACCCCGTCGCGGTCATGCCGCTCATCGAGGTGGTCAAGACGCCGAAGACGACCGACGAGGCGCTCAGCACCGCGATGGTCGTCGCCGCGAAGCTGCGCAAGAACGCCGTCATCACCGCCGACACCCCCGGGTTCGTCGTCAACCGCATCCTCGCCAAATTGCTCGGTGAGGCGATGCACGCCGTCGAACAGGGCACGCCGTTCGACGCCGTCGTCGAGGCGGTCAAGCCGTTCGGCATGCCGATGGACCCGTTCGTGCTGCTCGACCTCGTCGGGCTCAAGGTCGGCGCCCACGTGCTCGACACGCACCACGCCGCCTTCCCCGACCGGTTCTTCGAGTCGAAGGCCCTGCACGAGCTCGCCGAGGCGAACCTGCTGCTCGAGAAGGACGGCAAGGGCAAGCCGACCGGCAAGATCGACAAGAAGGCGATCGCGATCGTCGCGAAGCACCGCCCCGCCGACGCGAAGCCGCTCACGGCGGAGGAGCTGCGGCTGCGCGTCGAGGACGGCCTCGCCGACGAGATCAAGCGCATGCTCGACGACGACGTGGTGCACGCCGCCGAGGACATCGACCTGTGTCTGCTGCTCGGGGCGGGCTGGCCGTTCCAGATGGGCGGCGCGACGCCGTACCTCGACCGCGTCGGGGCGAGCGAACGCGTCTTCGGGAGCACGTTCCACTCGCCCCCGATCAAGGGCGTCGCCTGACGCTCAGTGCGTCGCGCCCGGGGTCCCGTCCACGGTGACCTCGGGCGCAACCGGCTTGCGCACGAGGAACGACACCGCGATGAGGGCGAGCGTCGTCAGCGCTCCCGCGAGGAACGCGAGATGCACGCCCGCGACGATCTGCTCGGGCGACGCGGTCGTGACGTCGGTCTCGCCCGCCGCCGCCATTCCGACGGCGAGGAGGGCGATGAAGATCGCCGTGCCCGCGGCGCCCGCGACCTGCTGCAGCGTCGCCACGAGGGCGGACCCGTGCGAGTACAGACGCGGCGGAAGCGACCCCAGACCGCTCGAGAACAGCGGCGTGAACAGGAACGCGAGGCCGAGCCCGAGCGTGATGTTCGCGATGAGGATGAACCAGATCGGGGTCGCGACGCCGAGGCCGAGCGCGAACAGCCACAGGGAGGCGCTCAGGAGCACCGCACCCGGGATGACGAGCGGCCGCGGCCCGACCTTGTCGTAGACCCGCCCCACGAACGGGCCGAGCAGCCCGGAGAGCAGCGGCCCGGGCAGCAGGAGCAGGCCGATCGTCGTGGTCTCGAACCCGAGGGCGTACTGCAGGTAGATCGGCAGCAGGATGACCATGCCGAAGAGCGAGAGCATGCCGATCGCGAGCATGATGACCGAGACCGTGAACGTGCGCGACGCGAACGTGCGCAGGTCGAGGAAGGCGGCATCCCGGCGCTGCAGGGCGAACTGCCGGAACACGAAGAGCGCGAGGAACACGATGCCGATCGCGAGCGGAACGAGGGGCGGCACGGCGGCGTTGCCCTCGGCGGCGGCGCCGATGCTCGACAGTCCGTAGACGAAGCCGCTGAACCCGATCGCCGAGAGCACGACCGAGAGGGCGTCGAGCGGCAGCGCGCGGGTCTCCGAGACGTTGGGCACGCGGAAGATGCCGATGACGAGCATGACGACGGCGATCGGCAGCATGACCCAGAACAGGCCGCGCCACGCGCCGTCGAAAGCCTGCAGGAGGATGCCGGCGATCGCCGGGCCCACCGCGGGGGCGACCGACATGACGATCGAGATGCGCCCCATGATGCGCCCGCGCATGTGCATCGGCACGATCGTGAGCACGGTCGTCATGAGCAGCGGCATCATGATCGCGGTGCCGCTCGCCTGCACGACGCGGCCCGCCACGAGCACGCCGAACACGGGGGCCGTCGCGGCAATGAGCGTGCCGGCGACGAACAGGCTGAGGGCGAGCACGAACGCGGTGCGCGTGCTGATGCGCTGCAGCAACCAGCCCGTGATCGGGATGATGACCGCGAGGGTCAGGGCGAACGCCGTCGTGAGCCACTGGCCGCTCGCGGCCGTGATGTCGAGGTCGGCGATGATCGTCGGGATCGCGACGCTCATCGTCGTCTCGTTGAGGAAGACGACGAACACCGCCGCGAGCAGCAGCACGAGCGCCTGCCGGGACCGCGGGTCGAGTCGGTCGGCCGGAACGGGAACCGAGGCGGTCGAGGGGCCCGCGGGCGCACTGGTATCGGTCACGATTCCTCCAGGGTGGGTCACGGCGAGCGCCGACTGTTCAGGGTAGCTCTGCGCACCGACACGACACTCCGGGCGCGCTACGCCAGGAGTGAACAACCCTCACCCGGGGGTGACTATTCCCGCGCGCGCGCCGAATCGTCGACGATCGAATCCTCGGGCAGGGGGCGCGCGACCGGGATGCGCGTTCCGAGCACCTGGGCGACGATGTCGCGCGCGATGCGCTGGTCCGACAGCCCCACCTCGTCGAGGATCTCCTGTCGGTCCCCGTGGTCGAGGAAGGCGTCGGGCAGCCCGAGCTCGTCGACCGCGGTGTCGACCCCCGCGGCGCGCAGCTCCTGGCGGATGCGGGTGCCGATGCCGCCGACGCGGATGCCGTCCTCGATCGTCACGACGAGTCGGTAGTCGCGCGCGAGGTCGATGATCGACTCCGGCACCGGGATGACCCAGCGCGGGTCGACGACGGTCGCGCCGATCCCCTGCGCGGCGAGGCGCTCGGCGACCTGGAGTCCCAGTTTGGCCATCGGGCCGACGGTGACGATGAGCACGTCCTTGTGCGCGGCCTCGCGCAGCACGTCGACGCCGTCGTCGGTGCGACGCGCGGCGTCGAGTTCGGTGCCGACGCTCCCCTTCGAGAAGCGCACGACCGTCGGGGCGTCGCCGACCGCGACCGCCTCCCGAAGCTCCTCGCGCAGGCGGGTGGAATCACGCGGGGCGGCGATGCGGATGTGCGGCACGGCCTGCAGGATCGCGAGGTCCCACATGCCGTGGTGGCTCGGACCGTCGGGGCCGGTGACGCCCGCCCGGTCGAGCACGAAGGTGACGCCCGCGCGGTGGAGCGCGACATCCATGAGCACCTGGTCGAAGGCCCGGTTGACGAACGTCGCGTAGAGCGCGACGACGGGATGGAGCCCGCCGAAGGCGAGCCCGGCCGCGCTCGTGACGGCGTGCTGCTCGGCGATGCCGACGTCGAACACCCGCTCGGGGTACTTCTCGGCGAAGCGGTGCAGCCCGGTCGGGCGCAGCATCGCCGCGGTGATGCCCACGATCGCGGGATCGGCGTCGGCGATCTCGACGATCTCGTCGGCGAAGACGCTCGTCCACGAGGGGCGCGAGGGCGCCTCGACGGGCTCGCCCGTCTCGGGGTCGATCTGCCCGACGGCGTGGAACTGGTCGGCGACGTCGGCGACCGCAGGCCCGTAGCCGTGGCCCTTCTCGGTGATGACGTGCACGATGACGGGAGCCTCGAGATCCTTCGCCTGGCGGAGCGCCTCCTCGAGGGCCGCGAGGTCGTGACCGTGCACCGGGCCGAGGTACTTGATGTCGAGGTTCGAGTAGAGCGCCTCGTTGTTGGTGAACCGCGAGAGGAAACCGTGCACGGCGCCGCGCGTGCCGCGATAGAACGCACGGCCCACGGTGCCGAAGCGATTGAAGACCGCCCGGCTCGTGCGATAGAGGTGCCGGTACGAACGCCGGGTGCGCACGTCGTTGAGGAAGCGCGCCATCCCGCCGATCGTCGGCGCGTAGGAGCGGCCGTTGTCGTTGACGACGATGACGAGGCGGCGGGAGTTGTCGTCGCTGATGTTGTTGAGCGCCTCCCACGTCATGCCGCCCGTGAGCGCGCCGTCGCCGACGACCGCGACGACGTGCCGGTCGCCCTGGCCGGTCATCGCGAAGGCGCGCGAGATGCCGTCGGCCCACGACAGCGAACTCGACGCGTGCGAGCTCTCGACGATGTCGTGCTCGCTCTCGGACCGCTGCGGGTAGCCGGCGAGCCCGCCCTTCATGCGCAGGCGGCTGAAGTCCTGCCGACCGGTGAGCAGCTTGTGCACGTAGCTCTGGTGACCGGTGTCGAAGACGATCGCATCGCGCGGCGACTCGAAGACGCGATGGATCGCCATCGTCAGCTCGACGACCCCGAGGTTCGGGCCCAAGTGCCCGCCGGTCTTCGAGACCTCGGTCACGAGGAAGCGGCGGATCTCGTCGCCGAGTTCGGCGAGCTGCGCGGCACTGAGCGCATCGAGGTCGCGCGGGCCGCGGATGCCCTCCAACAGAGTCATACCGCGAGCCTAATCCTCGCGACCGGCGTCATCCTCACGGGCGACGCCGGTCGCGGCCAACTCGGCTAGACCAGGCTGCGCAGCACGTACTGCAGGATGCCGCCGTTGCGGTAGTAGTCCGCTTCACCGGGGGTGTCGATGCGCACGACCGCGTCGAAGGTGATCGTCGGCTTGCCTGCGGGAGAGAACTCGCTCGGCGCCGCGGTGACCGTGACGGTCTTCGGGGTGATGCCCTCGTTGAGCTTCTCGAGACCGGCGATCGAGACGATCTCGGTGCCGTCGAGACCGAGCGAAGACCAGCTCTCCCCCGCCGGGAACTGCAGCGGCACGACGCCCATCCCGATGAGGTTGGAGCGGTGGATGCGCTCGAAGCTCTCGGTGATGACGGCCTTGACGCCGAGCAGCGAGGTGCCCTTCGCCGCCCAGTCGCGCGACGAGCCCGAGCCGTACTCCTTGCCGCCGAAGATCACGAGCGGCGTGCCCTGCGCCTGGTAGTTCATGCACGCGTCGTAGATGTACGACTGCGGGCCGCCGGGCTGGGTGAAGTCGCGCGTGTAGCCGCCCTCGACGACCTGGCCGCCGTTGACCGCCGCGACGAGCTCGTTCTTGAGCCGGATGTTGGCGAACGTGCCGCGGATCATGACCTCGTGGTTGCCGCGACGCGAGCCGTAGGAGTTGAAGTCGAGGCGGTCGACGCCGTGCTCGGTGAGGTACTGCGCGGCGGGGGTGCCGGCCTTGATGTTGCCGGCCGGGCTGATGTGGTCGGTCGTGACCGAGTCGCCGAGGGTCGCCATGACGCGCGCACCGTGGATGTCGGCGACCGGGGTCAGCTCCATCGTCATGCCGTCGAAGTACGGAGGCTTGCGCACGTACGTCGAGTCGGCATCCCATTCGAAGGTCGGGCCGGTCGGCGTGGGGAGGCTCGTCCAGCGCTCGTCGCCGTCGAAGACGGTCGCGTACTGCTTGATGAACTGCTCCCGCGAGATCGAGGAGTCGATGACCTGCTGCACCTCGTCGGGCGCGGGCCAGATGTCCTTGAGGAACACGTCGTTGCCGGCCTGGTCCTTGCCGAGCGCGTCGGTCTCGAAGTCGAAGTTCATCGACCCGGCGAGGGCGTACGCGACGACGAGCGGCGGCGACGCGAGGTAGTTCATCTTGACGTCGGGGCTGATGCGTCCCTCGAAGTTGCGGTTGCCGGAGAGCACCGCGGTGACGGCGAGGTCGTGCTCGTTGACCGCGGCCGAGACCTCGTCGATGAGCGGTCCGGAGTTGCCGATGCAGATCGTGCAGCCGTAGCCGACCGTGTAGAAGTCGAGACCTTCGAGCGCCTTGTCGAGACCCGACTTCTCGTAGTAGTCGGTGACGACCTTCGATCCCGGGCCGAGCGTGGTCTTGACCCACGGCTTGCGCTTGAGCCCCTTCTCGACGGCCTTCTGGGCGAGCAGACCCGCGGCGATCATGACCGACGGGTTCGAGGTGTTCGTGCACGAGGTGATCGCGGCGAGCGTGACGGCGCCGTGGTCGAGCAGGTAGGTCGCACCCTCGGGCGTCGTGACCTTGACGGGCTTGGACGCCCCGACGGGAGCGCCCGAGGAGATGTGCACCTCGCGGGTCTCCTCTTCCTCCTCGCCCGGCACCGACCCGGGGTCGGAGGCGGGGAACGAGTGCTTCGACTCGAGGTCGACGATGTCCGTCGTCGTCGACGCGGTGGCGTAGCTGAGGATGTCCTTCTCGAACTGCGACTTCGACTCCGACAGCAGGATGCGGTCCTGCGGGCGCTTCGGACCCGCGATCGAGGGCACGACGGTGCCGAGATCGAGCTCGAGGTACTCGCTGTAGACGGGTTCGCGGTCGGCATCGTGCCAGAGCGACTGCAGCTTCGCGTACGCCTCGACGAGCGCGACGGTCTTCTCGTCGCGGCCCGTGAGTCGCAGGTAGTCGATCGTGACGTCGTCGATCGGGAACATCGCCGCGGTCGACCCGAACTCGGGGCTCATGTTGCCGATCGTGGCGCGGTTCGCGAGCGGGACCGAGGCGACTCCGGCGCCGTAGAACTCGACGAACTTGCCGACCACCCCGTGCTTGCGCAGCATCTCGGTGATCGTGAGCACGACATCAGTCGCCGTGACGCCCGCGGGGATGGCGCCCGTGAGCTTGAAGCCCACGACGCGCGGGATGAGCATCGAGACGGGCTGGCCGAGCATGGCCGCCTCGGCCTCGATGCCGCCGACGCCCCAGCCGAGCACGCCGAGACCGTTGACCATCGTCGTGTGCGAGTCGGTTCCGACGCACGTGTCGGGGTAGGCGCGCAGAACGCCGTCGACGGTGCGGTCGTAGATGACCTTCGCGAGGTGCTCGATGTTGACCTGGTGCACGATGCCCGTGCCGGGGGGCACGACCTTGAAGTCCTGGAAGGCGGTCTGGCCCCAGCGCAGGAACTGGTAGCGCTCGCCGTTGCGCTCGTACTCGATCTCGACGTTGCGCTCGAGCGCGTTCTCGGTGCCGAAGAGGTCGGCGATGACCGAGTGGTCGATGACCATCTCGGCGGGCGAGAGCGGGTTGATCTTGTCGGGGTTGCCGCCGAGGGCGGTCACCGCCTCGCGCATGGTGGCGAGGTCGACGATGCAGGGCACACCCGTGAAGTCCTGCATGACGACGCGCGCGGGGGTGAACTGGATCTCGGTGTCGGGCTCGGCGGTCGGATCCCAGGCGCCGAGCGCCTCGATCTGCGCCTTGGTGACGTTGGCACCGTCTTCGGTGCGGAGGAGGTTCTCGAGCAGCACCTTGAGGCTGAACGGCAGCTTCTCGAAGCCCGGCACGGTGTCGATGCGGAAGATCTCGTAGTCGGTGCTGCCGACCGTGAGGGTGTCCTTCGAGTTGAAGCTGTTGACTTTCGACACTGTCGTCTCCTCGTGCACGGCGCGCGACGCGCCTGATCGGCACCCATCCTCGCGGGCCGATCGGCCCGCTTCCAGCAAGGCAAGCCTAAACCCGCCCGAGTGCCATTTATCTTGACATCAAGATAAATCTAGCACCGTCAGCGACCGTCGTCCGGCTCCTCGCGGGCACGCCACGCCGTGCGGACGAGCAACCAGGTGACCCAGAGCAGTCCCGCGTAGAGCGGAACGCCCATCACGAGCTTCGTTGCGGCGAGCGCATCCGGCGCGTCGGCGAAGTACAGCGGCAGTTGCACGGCGAGCCGCAGGCCCGAGAGCGCCGTCCAGAGGATCGTCGCGATCGCCGCGACCCGGAGTTTCGCGGGATCCTTGCGCCAGTCGTCGTCGTTCAGCAGCAACCCGACGAGCACCCCGACGAAGGGGCGTCGCACGAGCAGACTCACGAGCATGACGAGCACGACCGTGCCGTTGATGAAGAAGCCCGGAACGAAGTTGTCGCTCGCGTTGCCCGTGAACAGGGCGAGCGCCGCCGAGAGGCCGATCCCGAGCGCACCCGCAAGCGCCGTCGTCACCGGCTGCCGGGTGACGACGCGCACGAGGATGAACACGATCGCGAGCCCGAGCGGGGCGAGCACCGACGGAACGACCTCCTGCGTGATCGTGTAGGTGACGAGGAAGCCGAGCCCCGGCAGGATCGACTCGACGAGGCCGCGCACCCCGCCGATCGCCGCGAGGAGGGCACCCGCCGTCGGCGTCTCCCCCGGCGTCACGCGACCGAGGCCCGACCGGCGGGCGGCCGCCGACATCGCCTCGCGGAAGGTCGGCTGCTCCGCCTCGCCAGACGGCTCCGCGGGCGCGGACTGCTCGGAATCCCGTCTGGCCATCAGACGGCGGTCGCCGGGCCGGTCGGGGTCGCCCCCGCGACCGACGACGGAACGTGCAGTGGGATGAGGTCGCGCGGCGGCATCGGGGTCGTGCCGCGCACCACGACGATGCTGCGGAACAGCTCCTCGATCTTCGCCGCGGCCTCGGCG
>Ga0209066_10002986_pt1 | contig 19836 bp, 19 predicted proteins | sample All_14_2_FD_187198 | JGI IMG/M metagenome (GOLD analysis project Ga0209066, IMG submission 187198) | Freshwater microbial communities in response to fracking from Pennsylvania, USA - Allegheny Zone_MetaG_DW_15 (SPAdes) (version 2) ... | reverse complement strand
GAGCGGATGTGTTCGAATATATCGAGCGGAGCCACAACCGCCGAATGCGGCGAAGAACGGCAAGACAGGATTTGAAGTTCTCCACCCTTTCACAACCGTCCGTGGTTTCGGGGTAGAACCCATCGCTACGTGGCGACTTGGCCGCGCTCCACGAAGTGGGCGCAATCAGCAAGGTGACGATGCGCAAGTTCGACGCGATCTGCCCGCCACCGGTGCGGGAGTTCGGTGCTGCCGACATCAAACGCCTGCGCGAAGCCTTGAAGTTCAGCCAGCCGGTGTTCGCGCTTCACCTGCACACCACCGCCTCGACGGTGCGCAAATGGGAGCAAGGCGAGACTCGCCCGACCGGTCCGGCCCTCAAGCTGCTTAACGTCATCGCAGACAAGGGCTTGCAGGCCATCATCTGATGCCTGACGAGGGCGTAGGCGTTGGCGACGCGAATTGATCCTTTCAGCTCACAGCATCTTGAAGCCGCTTGCCGTGTGCTTGCAGATACCGAGCGGGGCCTGAGCGGAACGCAGATCGAGCGCTTGTTGTAAGAAATCGAGGTTGCCGACACGTCGCCCGGCATTACCAAGTGGAAGCGGTTGTTCAATGCGCTGGCTGGCGCACAGAACCGGCACCAGATCGGGAACCATCACATCATATTCATCAATCGCGCGATGAACCCGGTGAACTACGCCCGCGACCCCGCGACATTCACTTGGCGGCGCGACGAACTCAATGTCGTCCTGGCCTTCTCCGGTTTCTACGTGCGCAAAGACCGACAAGGCCACGACGCTTGGTGCCGCGCGCGCCCGGGCTGGACGACTCAAAGCCGCGCTCGAAAGCCGCGTCGTCCACGCGGAAGTGCTGAACTATTGCCGTGCCGAGCTGCTGGACGAAAACTACTTCCATGCCGTGTTCGAGGCAACGAAAGGTGTTGCGGAGCGGATTCGCCTGCTGCCGGCCCTGAACGGCGATGGCGCTGACCTGGTCAGCAAGGCATTCGCAGGCCAGCAACCCATTCTCACCTTGGGATCGCTCACCACCGAGTCCTAAAAGAGCGAGCAGAAAGCCTTTGCAAACCTGCTGATCGGCCTGATTGGTGCCGTGCGCAATCCGCTGGCCCATGCCCCCAAGACGAATTGGCCTATGTCCGAGCAGGACGCACTGGACATCCTGACGCTGGTGCCGCTGATTCACCGCAAGCTGGATGGCGCCACGAAAGTCGCCGCCGTATCGCCATAACGACGTCGCAGAGATTCCGTTCGGTCCGAAGCACTCGTACATTCGCGATTTACGGGTTGGTTCGCCTTCGGTTCGAGCGACCTGCAGGATTGCATGACTTGCGCATGCGGGCAGATCCTTCTGACACCTGTGACACATGCACGCTTCGTGGGTCGCCGTTCGATCCCCACGTGGGACCCACTGCCAAGGTCACGACAGGACTATCACCCCAAACTTTGTTGGTTTCAGCTCGACAAATTGCCCTGCGCCAACAGGCATGCCCCCGCAGCCTTGAAGCAAGCCAACTTTCAGATTCGCGGCCAACGGATCCACGAGCAGGACTGAATCCCACGCCTACCCTGCCAGACGCATCCCTACTCGAAACCTGACGCAAAGATCGCCGACGTACAGCGGCCCTCAAAAACACAGGCCACAAGCTCAGGATGATCGATGAAGGGATTTCGATTCCCCTGCGCCGCGCAGGCACCTTCGTTGCGCGCCTGATCCCGGGGATCGGGTGGGTCCAGTTCATGCCACTCGATCAGCACACTGAGCATGCCCATGTAGGCGACGGCCGCGTTGCTGCCTCCGGATGTCACAATTAGCGATCGCTCGTTCGTCAGAATGAGATCCGGCTCGGGGGCGCCGGTCACCGGATGGCTGCCGCCTTCATAGCGCACGTCCATATAGAGCAGTCCGCGGGCAATATCACCACGGCGCTCCTTCCACACTTCCCATCGATCCGAGGCACGCCAGTTCGAATTGCCCGGATACGCTCCGGTACCGCCGCCGATCCCGTTGGTCACCTCGGTTGGACGCTCGGCGCACACCGACGTGCACCAATCAAACGGTAGGTTGCCTCGACTGGCGTTGTAGCTGCCGTCAGCCAGGTGGAGATGGTGCAGATCGGTGTAGGGATAGTTGGTGCTCACATCATTTGGGAAGCCATAACTCGATGGCCAGCTGTGTTCGCGCTGATAATCGCGATCGATCTTGAGCAGCGACTGGTTGCGGTAAACATCGATGATGCGGGTGGGGTCCGATGGATCCTCGTCGGTAATCTCCAGAACAGTCCAGACATCAAGCTGAGTCGTACTGGTATAGGGGAGCCGCGTGTGTCCCTCGATCAGCGCATGTAGGCTCGTTCGCGCTACCTCTGGCGAAGACAAATTCAGATCGGTGTAGTAGCTGTCTGGGTCAGCGCAGGCACCACCAACGGACAGCGCAAGCAGGATCAGGCTGGTCATGGCGGGAGAGTGATCCTTGGGGTCAGGTGATCGGCGAACGAAGATCGACCACGTTGAGAAGTCTCCCATGATCAAACGACGAAATTCTGATGCACGAATCAGAGTTTTCTGACTGACCAAACCGCAACGCTGGCCTACGCTGTCCCCGTCGTCACCCGCTTGTTTCCGCGTGACACACCTAACGTCAGCCGTCGGTTCCGTCGAGATTGCCTGTTTTCCACAATTTGGGCGAACGCACCGATCAGGGTGCCAGCGACGATCCTGCGCCGATCAATGATTCACGCAGACGTCGCCTTGAGCACCGTCGCCACCTATCAGCCAACCTCCTAGGTCCGCAAATGCGTTGCTGCCCGGTGAATGGGCAGGCACAGACCCGAAGGCAGTCGCTGCGTTCTCTAGCCGTGGCCATTGTCGATGCTGGCCTCAAGTGCGTCCGCACCCGAAGCATTGGTGGCCAGGGTTCTACGACTTACAAGGGCAACCATCGGCGTTACGTCATGCCAGAAAAGGAAAACCCCGAATTCTTCACGGTCTCGAACACCGGAGAGGAGTGGCTCGGGGGCGGCGTAGGTGAGCGTAAAGGGCAGCTCAGGAGAACGCAACAAGCAGAATTTGGATCGAAAAGAACGAACGCGAAGGCCCGACGGATCTCCCTTGTGGACGACGGATATCCGGTACCGCGATGCCTCAAGTGGTAAATGGCAAGCGGGTTATCCGCAGAGCTTCCGACCCCGCACACGTCGTCACGCACGTGCAGATGGCGCCCCTCCCTCCGAGTTATAGCGAAATTAGCGTTGTTATCGAAAACCGCTATAACAAGCTAACTTCGCTATGGACCGCACGAAGCTCAATCGCTCAGAGCCGGTGATGTCGACGCCAACGTCCGCGACGACGTGGTCAGGAAACGAGTTTATTCCTTTCGCGCTGCGGGGCGGCAGCGCGCTTCCTCCATCGCACCGTGCTTCTCGAAGTGGATGAGGATGCCGCGAATGGCGATCAGTTCGTCGATGCTGGTGACGATTCGCACCGTGCCACTGCAGTGGACGCAAGTGGTGATGTCGACGCCGAACACGCGCTTGAGCCGTTGCGCCCAGCTCATCGCACGGCACTTCTCCTCCGGGCTGCGCGGCTCGTCGTTGGCGCAGGCCTCAACCGGCACGGCGGCGGCACCAGCGCCGCCAGCTTGGCTCGCCCTCAGCAGTGTTTTGTCTGTGCTCGAGCGTTACTGGGTCTAGTATTTCTCTGGCGCTGAATTCTGGGTAGCTGAGGCGCGATCGAAACATGGCAACGCGAATACAACGGAAAGAGACCGAAGAAAGTCCTTGGGGGGGCAATGACCCCCGCGGCCTATGCGAAGCACCGTGCGGAGGATCGGCTACAGTAGTGCTGGATTCCAACCGGCCCCGCTACTGAAGGCGCGGGGACGTCGCCTCCTCACGCAGCGTCAGAAGGAGATAGACCATGAGCACAGCAACGGAAAGCAACCGCGCACTCATTTGGGCTGGCGGATTCCTGATCGAGATTGCCCGTGACCGGCGCCTGCCTATTGAGGTCAGACAGCGCGCGGTCTCCATCGCTCGGCACTTTCCTACCGTTGAGCTCGTCGCCGGATTGAGCCGCTTTCTGACTTCGCCCGAGGGAACGGAACCCACAGTTGACACCCGTTTCGATCTGGCATGGCTGCAAGGATTCGAGCACGGCCCCCTCACGGACTTGACGCGCCTTGCTTGGCCGACAGAACCCGAGGGCAAAGCTACGAACCAGAACGCCCCAAGTTCAGCCTAGCTCCTGCTCCGTCGAATCTCAAACGGCGCCGCCAGCACAATGTGACCCACCAGTACTGCTTACGGGGCGGGACTCAGGTCTCTTGGCTAACGTCATACCCACCCATCACCATAGGAACGCCCCGCGGACTGGAACGTCGACCTCAGGGCTCAAGCGGGCATGGCCCCAGTACATGTTGCCTACGCGTCAGGCCGGTTTGTAGTGAGCCTCACCTCCGGAATGACGTTCTATCGCTCAGTGCCGATGATGTCGAAGCGAACGTCTGCGACGACCCAGTCAGTGAGCACGGCACTCCCAGGCTCACGTCACTTTGGAGGTTGAACTGGGGAGCTCGAACTTGCCCGCGCACATCGTGACAGCATGATCAGATACCTTCGAGCGCGGCTCAACTCCGACAGATGAGGAAGTGCAATGACCAGCATCACCGCGCAGCTTCAGGCCTTGGTGGATGTTCCCCACGAGACCTTGAACATCGAAGTAAAGCGCTGGCTCGATCTCTCGTCGAAGGCCGACCAAGCAGTGCTCGCAAAGGCAGCCATCGCACTCGCAAACCACGGAGGCGGCTTCATTGTCCTCGGCTTTGAGGAAGCGGGCGACGGTTCCTTTCATTGCCACTCGCCCCGGCCGGATACGCTCGAGGCCTATCACCCCGATGCGATCAGCCGCATCGTGGCGACGTACGCAGAGCCCGCCTTCCAAGTCGTCGTTACACACATCGTTCGAGAGGGTGGAGGTGCGTTCCCAGTTGTGCAGGTGCCTGGGGGTCACCGCACGCCTGTGATGACCAAGAAGGGCAGTCCCGATCAGAAAACCCTGGTTGCGGGACGGGTCTATATTCGTAGGCCCACACCGGAGAGCGCAGAGCCCGGCACCGCGGTCGAATGGCGCGAACTGTTTGATCGTTGCGTCCGAGCGGCTCGGGATGACCTGCTCGATGCCATGCGGGGGATCCTGGATGGACGTGTCGATATTTCAATCGACGCGACCCCAAGTTCTCTGGACCGATTGAACGCGTGGACCGACGCTGGTCTGACCCGATGGCGAGCGTTGGCACCTGAGTCACAGGCGGGTCAACCCGTCGATCCGCCAGGCTTCTATGTTGTGAGCTATCAGATCGAAGGCGTCATTCCCAAGCGGCCAATGACTGAATTGCTTGCGACTTTGAGTGGCATTCCCGGGCTCACAGGATGGCGTCCATGGTGGGTCCCCTCCCGAGATGGGATCCGACCGTACCTTTTTGACGGGTGTATTGAGTGCTACCACGGGGCGGAAGGCAACGTTCGCGTAACAGACCCTGCGCACGCGGACTTCTGGCGCGCAAACGATCAGGGTCAAATGTTGATCGTCCGCGGTTTTGACGAGGATTCAATTCCAGAACGTGAAATGCCCGGCACCGTTTTCGACATCTCAATGCCCGTTTGGCGCATCGGCGAGTGCTTCGCGCACGCGGGCCACCTCGCGGAGCGTCTTGCGGGAGAGCCGCGTACGGTGACGTTCTCCACACGATGGTTTGGCCTCCGAGGCCGCAAACTAGTGCACTTGCAAGGCCGCCGCCTAGTGCATCCCGGGCAAGTTGCCAAACAGGATAGCTTTGAGGCGACCTTATCGGTAGGGAGCGACGTCGTGTCAGATCAGCTGCCTGAGTTGCTGTACAAGATGCTCCAGCCGCTATACGCGCTTTTTGACTTCTGCGAGCTCTCCAAGCGCATGGTAAACGAAGAGGTCCATCGCCTGCGTTCTCGCTAACCGCGAATCGCTCCAAAACGCCAAGCATGCGAAGCCAATCCGTCATTCGACAATCGGCTTGAACTTTATTTCCCGCAACCACATCGCCTTCGGGTTGTAATTATACGCATTCACGACATCCCTTGCGACGCCGTCTGCACTGAGATACAGCGAAGCTCCATTGATATTCATCAACTCCAGTTTCGAGAGGACTTCTGAAATACAAGAAACATCAATCAGAATTCTAAATGCCGTTGGCATAGGAGATGACGGGTCGCCATGCGTCGCTGGCTCGCTGAAGCTTTCAATAAGTGGGTCAAGTGTGTTCAACGCAGCGCTTTCGAGATTCACCGTATCGTAAAGCAAGCACCCGAGCTGTCGGTGCATTCGGTGATTGTGGATGCCGGGCTGAGGCAGGAATTTTAGTTCGCCGACTGGAAACCCATCTTTGAAAAAGTCATCGTCTTGGCGCAAGAATGCGTCGCGTGCCGCGTACCAATCCTCCGAACCTTTGTCTGGGCCTCCCACACGGCTTGCCCAGGCGGTGGCCAGAGCATCGACGTCGAGTGCATAAACGACAACATAATCAGATATGGGTTCCTTGTAGTTGATACGACGACCATCGAACGCGAAGAAGAGGGCGACGTACGGCGAGTAACTGAAGTCGAGGGCGGGCGTCGGTACCCCATGGTGCCGGCCAAATTCGAGCCAATCCTGGCGGCCGTCCCCTGGGAACGGAGTCAGGCCCATTTTGGCAAGGCCAGTTCGGAACGCCTCGAGCATTTCATCAATATCCGTCATCCAAGCCGCATATGGCACGGATCGGTGCCTGCGCCACGTCGTTTGCAATTGATAGTCAACTTTCGAGTGGCCTCGGAAAACAAATTTCTTGTCATCAGATGCAAGTCGCTCCAAGAAAGTCATGGCTTCCGACGCGGAAGAGAATATCTTTTGAATGATGGTCATGATTTATCCAGATGTGAATTGGTGTGAACAATCACCGATAAGAAAAAGTGCGCGGCGTTCACGTAAGCTCTCCCGTCAAGCGGACAAAGCATTCCTAGAACCCTCGGCTGCTTGGGCTTTGCGCTCGGTCGGCGTCATCCCGCCGAGCGCGTCATGGGGTCGTTCTTCGTTGTAGTCGAGCATCCACCACCAGGCCGCCTCGCGGACGTCGTCCAAGCGAGCGAACAGGTGCGGGTCCAGGACCTCCTCGCGGAAGGTCCGGTTGAAGCGCTCGATGTAAGCGTTCTGGTTGGGCTTGCCGGGCTGGATGTACTGGATGACCATGCCTTGCGACTTCGCCCAAGCGACGAACGCCTCGCCGAGGAACTCAGGTCCGTTGTCGGTGCGCAGCGCCTGCGGCAGCCCACGCTCACGCTGCAGGCGTTCGAAGACGCGGATCAGGCGCTGCGAGTTGATCGAGGTGTCGACCTCGATGTGCAGCGCCTCGCTGTCGGGCAGTCGCGGCACGTACAGCGGCACGCGCTCGCGTTTGGGAAGACGGCGCTTGGCGGGGCGGCGCAGGTTGAGCTTCATGGCCTTGTACACACGGTAGATCCGTTTGGAATTCCAGTCGGGACGCCGACGCCGCAGCAGGTCCGAGCACTTCCAGAAGCCGCGGCTGGGACGCTCACACACGGCTTCGGAAAGCGCCGCGATCAGTTCGGCATCGCGCACCGTCCAGTCCAGCGGCGGGGCGTACCAAGCCGAGCGCGACAGCCCGACGCAGGCGCAGGACCGACGCAGCGGAAGACGATGGGCTTCCACCAGGAAACGCACCGCCTCGCGCTTCTGCGCCGGCGCTACCACTTTTTTGCGATCAGGTCCTTCATCGCCGAGTTCTCCAGCGCGAGGTCGGCGAACAGGCGCTTGAGGCGGCTGTTTTCCTCCTCGAGCTCGCGCACGCGCTTGAGCTCCGAGGCTTCCATGCCACCAAACTTCGACTTCCACTGGTAGTACGTTGCCACGCTGATACCGGCCTGCCGGCAAAGATCCTTGACCGGCACACCTGCATCGGCCTGCTTCAGGATCGAGACGATCTGCGTCTCTGTGAACTTCGACTTGCGCATCTGAACCTCCTGGCTGCGGAAACCTTGCCAGAAAGTTCTAGAAACCTGTGTCCGTCGTTCCGGGGAGCTTACGTTCACTCAGTCCGCGCTCGATCATTTGCCGCGCCAACACGCGTTTCGCTGGTGCGGTCAGCTAGCCGTTCGGACTAGGTGTTGAAATTGGCTTAAGGCCCCTGCCTCCGGTACGGGCCTTTCTCCTTGTGATGGTTTGGGTGCCGTCGAAACGTGTCTGAATTGCCCGGTGCAGAGAAATGCTCACGGGCACGCCGATAGCCAGCGTCTGTTTTGCGGCGGCGGCCGCCGTTCAGTTAGTGCTCGCGCGGCAGGTCAAAGCGCAACCGCGACCTTGAATTACTGGCCCAGATGCAGTGTTCGAGATGTAGCGGGTGCAGTCTCTCGCCCGCCACCAAGCGAGCCGGGCACAATCGCTATCCGTTCGCTTAACTCGAGTCGGCGCATCGCAGGGTTCCGCTCGGTCGAAGCGGCAGATCGACGCTCGTAACGGCATGGTACGACAATAGGGGCAGATACCTAGTGTAAATCACGCAGAGGGAGGCTACATGAAGCTCGTCCGACTTCGACTATCCAACTTTCGTTCTTTCGGTCCGGAACCCACCGTGGTCGAGCTGTCGGACATGACGTTCTTGCTTGGGCCGAACGGCGCAGGAAAGACCGCCGTGCTCCAAGCCCTAGCCCGAATGTTCGGCCTCGACCCCGCGCAGCGGAGGATCAAGCGATCCGACTTTCACGTCCCGGCAAGCGAAGCGCCGGAGGACGCCCCAGAGCAGCGAACCCTCTGGATCGAGGCGGACTTCGAATTTCCTGAGCTGGAACAGGACGATGCCGATGGGGCCGCACTTCCGGCGGTGCCTGGCAACTTCGCGCACATGCAATTGGTGGCCGCTGAAGGCCCGGCGCAAGTTCGCTTCCGGCTGAAGGCGACCGTCGATCAGGACGACGACATTGAAGAAGGCTTCACGTTCGTCATCAGCGAAGACGAGGAAGGAAATCCAACCGAAGAGAGCCGGGTATCGAAGCAGGACCGGAGTGCCATCCAGGTCCACTATCTACCAGCACGACGCGACCCTGCCGACCACATCTCCTACTCTGCCAACGCGCTGCTCGGGAGAGCGCTGCGGTCGGCGGACTGGAGCGCTGAGCGCGAGGAGATCAGCACGCTGACGCAACAGATTGGCGATGAACTCCGCGACAACGCGGCCATCGGCGGGATCGCTGAGGCGCTTACCGACCAATGGGGCGGCCTGCACAAGGGAAGTCACTACACAAACCCGTCGGTCTCATTCGGGCGGAACGAGATCGAGAACCTACTGCGGCATCTGAGCATCGGGTTCACGCCCGGCCATGGCGAGAGCATCGTGGACTTCACCCGCCTCAGTGACGGTCAGCAGTCCCTGCTCTACGTTTCTCTGGTGCTCGCCATGCACGACATCGGCAGCAAGGTCCTGAGTGGCGAGATGTCCGAAGCGTTTGACATCGACAAGCTGCGACCCGCTGTCTTCACGCTCATCGCCATTGAGGAGCCGGAGAACAGCTTGTCACCGCACTACCTCGGGCGCGTAGTCAGAACGCTGACGACTTTCGCCGAAGGACAAGACAGCCAGGCGCTGGTGGCGACGCATGCGCCGTCGCTCTTGCGCCGGGTGCCGCCGGAGTCGGTCCGATATCTCCGCTTGAGCACGGAGCGAACCACGGTCGTCAAGAGCATCGAACTCCCGGAGGACGAGTCAGCACAGAAGTTTGTGCGTGAGGGCGTCCAAGCCTTCCCGGAGCTTTACTTCTCTCGCCTAGTCATCCTGGGCGAAGGGGACAGCGAGCAGATCGTGCTGCCGCGATTGCTCGAAGCCCGAGGCATACTCGCCGATGACGCATCCATCTCCGTAGCGCCCCTTGGCGGACGGCACGTCAATCACTTCTGGCGGCTCTTGAACGGCCTTGGCATCCCTCATGTCACGCTGCTGGACCTTGACGTTGCGCGCTATCAGGGCGGATGGGGCCGCATGAAGTACGCTGCCAATCAGCTACTGAACTATGCCGACATCGACGGCAACGACCTGAAGCAGAAGCAGATCGACAGCATCCCAGCTTGGGACTCTGAGTATAGAGTCATCGTTAACGACCTAGGCTGGATCAAGCGCCTGGAAGCGCTTGGAGTCTACTTCTCCGGACCGCTCGATCTCGACTTCATGATGATGACGCACTACCCGGCTGCGTATCGTGTGAAGAGCGCCGATCTGGAAGATCCCGACGAAGACACGATCAAGGCCGTGCTTGGCAAGAAGCACGACGTGCTTAAGGATCAGTACAGCGACGAGGAGCAAGCCTATTTCGATGCCTACCACCGGAGGTTCAAGCTCGACAGCAAACCCACCTCCCACATCCGCGCGATGGCAAATCTGGATGATGAGGAACTCATTGAGAACATGCCTGATGTGCTCGACCGCATGTTCAATGCAGTAGAGGCAAAGCTCGCGGACCTGCCCGAATGATCAGGGCCGAACAATGGGCGCCGGCTGATGGTCTCTCACTTGAGCCAAACGCCCTTGTGGCGGCCAAGGAGATTGACCGTAACCTGGCGCTGACCGCCGGTCCAGGCGCAGGCAAGACAGAGATGCTCGCGCAGCGTGCTGACTTTCTTCTGCGCACCGGGACATGCCGCTACCCCAAGCGCATCCTGGCGATTTCGTTCAAGGTCGATGCCAGCCAGAACCTCAAGGCTCGGGTCCGCACGCGCTGTGGTCCGGAGCTTGCGGCGCGCTTTGATAGCCACACGTTTCACGCCTTTGCAAAGCGAATCATCGACCGGTTCAGGCGGGTACTGACCGGCAAGGACGCGCTTGATGCGGACTACAGCCTCGGCCCTGCACGCATCCAACGGCGATCTATCACCTTCGATGACATGGTGCCGCTCGCCGTCCAGATCGTGGAGTCAAGTCCGATCGCGCGCAACGCGATCCGTCAAACCTACAGCCATGTGTTCCTTGATGAGTTTCAGGACTGCACGAATGCGCAGTACAAACTCATCAAGGCTTGCTTTCAGGAAACGGCTGTCCGGCTGACGGCGGTCGGCGACACGAAGCAGCGGATAATGGGGTGGGCCGGGGCACTTGAAGGAATCTTCGAGAGCTACGCGGAAGACTTCGACGCACACCCGCTCAACCTCTATCAGAACTTCCGGTCGGAGCCGAGGTTGCGCCGCATGCAGAACGCCATGGTGCGCGTTATGGACCCGGCCGCTGCGCTCGACGACGATGACCTTTTGGGAGATGAAGGGGAGATTGCGGTTCTACGGTTCGACAACGATGCTGACGAAGCAGAAGCGCTCGCAGATTCAGTGCGTGGCTGGATCGACGATGAAGGTCTCAATCCTTCCGAGATCGCCGTGCTGGTCAGCAAGCAGCAGAACCTCTACTGCCAGAAGCTGCGCGCCGCGCTGGATGCCAATGGCGTGCCCTACCGTGATGAGGATGCGACCCAGAATCTGGCGTCCGAGCCGATTGCGAACCTGATCGTCGATTTCCTTCTCGTTGCGGCAGGCCAGGGACAGCCCGGCCCCTTTCAGCGCCTGCTCGACCTTGTGGTGTTCGGGCGTGGGTTCGATCAGGAGAACGAGTACCGCGCGCGATCCCGATGGAATCGCTTCATCGCGAACGCCAAACAACGGCTCGCGGCAGAGGAAGCCGAGCTTGCAAACATCGACGACCTACGGACTATCGTCGGCGAACTGCTCGACATCGTTGGGCGCGACGCCGTGGTCGGCCTTTCGTCCGAGTACGCGCAGGGCGACTACCTGCAACAGCAGATCGACGCGACGATTGACCGTGCGCACGCGCTGTTGTCCGATGGCGAGGACCCGGCGACGGCGCTCGCCTCGTTCTCAGGCGACCGCGCCGTCCGCATCATGTCGATTCACAAGAGCAAGGGATTGGAGTTCGACACGGTCGTGGTGCTGGGTGTTGAAAGTCAAACTTTCTGGGGCGACCAGGACGCCGAGCGCTCGGCCTACTTCGTCGGCATCTCGCGCGCCAAGCGTCGCCTGTACCTGACCGTCTGCAAGCAAAGAGAAGTGCCTCTTGGGGCCAGGTACTGGAAGGTCGCCCGGACGGAACATGAGGAGTTCCTCAGTTACGCTACTCCTTACCTTTAGCGATGGACGGCAGTCAGTAGTGAGACTGATCGCTAGGCGCAAGTGGGCGACCTTCCGAGAGCGAGGAAAAACCAGTGTTTCCCTAGGCATTTCTCAATCGGAATCGGCCGAAATGGCGGAAGTCGCATCGTCCAGGACACGGTGTTTCTCGCAGACGATCTCAAAACGTTGGTCGACCAGCAGTACCTGACTCTGGATTGCAACGGCGGCGCTGATGCAGTGTACCGGCCGATGCGTCGTGGGGCCGCGCTCATTGCTGAGTGAGCGCTCACGAAGGCAAGTTCAGGGTGGCGCGTTCGGCATCCACTACAGATCCGCCGCGTGACCGCGCCATTCAGCGCACGCGATGTCCTGCCATCCAGGCGTCGTGCTCTTTCTTGGCGCGAGCGTCGAGCTCGCTGCGCATCTCGGCGTCCGCCACGAATCCGTAGAACAAATCTTCGTCCTCCTCGGCGAGCGTGCCTTCGCGATACTGCGCGATGAGGATCTGCCGCGCGTGTTCAAGCCATTGTTCAGCCGACTCGGAGCGGGCCGTGATGCGCACGTCGGGAACAGTCTGCAACTTTCTTTCCGGCGTTTCGCCCCGCGCTCGCGCGATTGCCCCCATCACGTCGACTTCCGGATGTGACGGACCGTAGGCTTCGGCGTAGAGCCACAGCAGGGCGTGCTCGGGCTCATCAAACGGCGGCTCCGGTACACTGTTTCCGCTGGCGACGATCAATTGCGTTGTGCCGTCTGCTGCGGGTGGTAGCAAGCCTGCGATGACCTGGTCGTCGACAGTGACGACGATCCAGGCATCCGCAGCGAGCAGGGCTTGGTTCGATGCCGCGCGCTGCGCGACAACCTCGGGGTCCCGTCGACGGGCTTCCTCGGCTTGCCGAAAGGCCTTGGCAGCCTTGAGCTCCTCGCGATCCTGCTTCCGAACGGCCTTGCGCGCACGTCGTTCGGCGATGCGCGCCCGGGCGGCATCGTCGAGGGGAACCGGCTTCTTTTTCTTCTTGCTCATGGCTGTGTCCTGGTAGAGGGTGCCGCGCGAGACGCACTCGGCGTGTTAAACGAAGGAGGTTGCGTATCGCGTCGATTGCTCAAGCGCGCGAATCAGCCGATCAAAGCGGGGTCTTTAGCGCATTGCGTGCAAACCGTGGCCATGGCTCAGTTGCCCGAACCGACAAGCGACAAATGGCCGCGCCTTGCCGCGGTCCGCGTCGGTTGCGGGTTGTCGGAACCCAATGCCACTGCCGTGAGGCCGAACACCAACTTGTGCAATTCTTCGACGGGCACGCGCAACTCCCGGGCAATGTCACGAAGGCCCCGGCCTTCGTGACGCATCACGTCAAAGACCTTCTTCATGACCAATGAACCTTCGCGTTCTGCGCTGTCTTGCTCCTGAGTGCGTAGTCCCATGCCACTGAGCTCGATGCACATTGACCGATAGAGCCAGTCAGTGAGCACGCCGACCCGGTGCAAGCGATACACGAGCGCCATCGCCGAAACGTTCCATCGCTTTTTGATCCTCATGATGTCGGCCACCGTGCGGCAACGCCCGGCCAGCGCCAGCATTTCCAGGCGGGGCAGCAAAAGTGCGCCGGCAAAGTCGTTGGCCTGCTGTTCGACTTCCTTGCCCTTTGGGTCGCCATGGCGATGCAAGACTAGGTGTCCCAATTCATGGGCCGCGTCGAAGCGACTGGACTCAGAGGACTTTATTGTGTTTAGGAAGACGTATGGAATCGTGCCCCGCTGCCACGAGGAAAACGCATTGACCTCGCGCGAGTCTTCCACCAACGAGAACACGCGCACACCACGCGACTCGAGGAGGTGCACGACGTTCTTGATCGGCAGCACGCCCAAGGCCCATTGCGAGCGTACCAAATCGGCGGCGACCTCGGGCTCCATCCCTTCCAGATCAGGAACTTCCACGGCCGGCAGGTTGAACTGCGAGGCCAGCCAGTCACCCAAGCCAAACGCGATGCCTCCCGAGGCCAGCGCGGCATCGCGCTGTGCGGAGGTCATGCGCGAAAATGAACGAAAGCTCGCGTTCTCCGGGCTCGGTACCTCAAAGTCGGCACCATGGAAAAAATCCACGGCAAAGCCAGTCGCGCTGCCCAGCTGCGCGACGACTTCCGGCGGCGGCACGCGCTTGCCGTCTTCGTAGTTGCCCAGCGAGTTCAACGCGATCTGCGCCCGCTTGGCCAGTTCCTTCTTGCTCAGTTTCGCGCGCTGGCGCGCGAGCGTGAGCCGCGAGGGGTTAAATGGCGTGTCCATCGACTCACAGCTGCTTGGGCGTGATGTCGAAGTCGACATCCGGGCCTTCATCGCGGGTACGATCGTCCCACTCAGGGCCGAAGCGCAGCGGCGGCAGGATGAAGCGCGTGGCCCAACCGCTGACCTTGTCGGCGTCGGACATGGCCGTGGGTTGCGACAGCTCAAGCCGTACTTCATGGGCATCGAAGTCGATGTAGTAAAGCAAAATCCACAGCTGCTTTCCCGCGGCCGAAGGCGGCGCTGGTAGGAAGCCGTCGGCTTCGGTGACCGAGAACAGCGCCAGCTGGCGGGCGTTGTAGTTGACACTGCTGACGGTCTGCGCGCCCTTGTCGTTGCGCGTTTGCGGGTTGCCCTCGGGCACCCCGGTATCGGAGGTTCCGCTGCTGACCGTGATGGCCAGCTGCCCGTCGCGCGAGACAATACGCGGCTGGTTCTGTGGATCGCAAGGCACCCAGCCGTGCGGGATCAGCATGGCGCGGATTTGGCTGGTGGCTTCGGCCCAGGCGCTGGTTCCGTTGTAGCCCTTGGGGTGCAGAGCGGAGACCCCGACGAAGGCGCGCAGGGCAGCCGCGCCAACGGACTGAAAGTCCTCCACCCCGATGCCGAACAGGCGCCGCAGACGCGGCTCCATCAACTGGGGGTTGAAGTAGATGCGCAGGGCGGGTGTCGACATGGCGGACTCCTTGGGCGTGGGCGTTTTTTTACATCAAATGATGTTGAAAAACAACCACGCCAATCGCCGGCGCCACACCTCGAGGCCAAGGAAGCGGTACAGCATCCCGCACAGGCCGACCAACGTTGCGCCCACCTCTATGCTGGGCACCTAGCTGTCTAGTCCCGTCTGATTGCATGGTCGTCTGACAAACAAATCAACCCGCTCAGCGTACCAGTCCTTCATGGCCTGAATCGGTGTTCGGGATTTCAACGCCGACTGGGGGAACTGGTGGTTGTACAGGGCCACATATCGCAGCAGCGTCTGCTCCAGATCCTCGCCGGTTTGGAAACGATGGCTTCGCAGCACGTCAGCAATACGTCCATTGAAGCGCTCGACCATACCGTTGGTGCGTGGCGTTCTGGGCTTAGTCAGGCGGTGCTCGATGCCCAGGCTGGCGCACAGCTGATCGAACTCGTGTTCCCCGCTGGGTTGCTTGGCGCGCGTGGCAAAGAGGCGGTCAGTGAACTCCTTGCCGTTGTCGGTGAGCACCTTCTGGATGCGCATCGGGCAGGCCTTGTGCACGGCACTGAGAAACGCTTTGGCACTGGCCGCCGTCTTGTTCTTCTTGACCTGCACGAACACCCAGCGGGTAGCCCGGTCGATGGCCACAAACAGGTAGCGTCGGCTGCTCTCGTCCTGCATCTGCGGCAGGTACTTCAAGTCAATGTGCAGGTAGCCCGGCTCGTACGCCTTGAATGGCTTGCTCGCCGATGTCGGCGGCGCGGGTTGGAGGGCATTGAGATTGCCCACACCGTGGCGACGCAAGCAGCGGTCCAGGCCCGACCTCGTGGCCTTGGGGCAGATGAACTCTCGGGTGACCGCCAGCAGGTCATCCAAGGGCAACAGCAAGGTACGTCGCAGTTCCACCACAATGCGCTCCTGGGCGGGCGTGAGCGTGGTCTGCAGCCGGTGAGGGGTGTGGGAAGCATCGTGCACGCTGCTGCGCTTCTTCCACTTGCTGACTGTCTGTTCGGAGATGCCGTAGCGCCGCGCCAGTGCGACGATGCTGTCCGCGCTGGCCGCAATCTCCGCGCGGATTGCAGGCGTGGTGCGGGCGTTTTTGTGTAACGCAATCATCATGCGAGGGCTCCCGGCGCGAAGGTTGAACGACCCAGAAGATCATCCACCACCTGGCGCATCACCTCGCGCGCCGCCAGCAATGGGTATCTCCGAGCGTCTATATAATCATCCGGGATGCGACACCTAGATCAACCCGATCCCTTTAAGGCCGTACAGAATCGACGCCTTAATCCCACCACGCACATCGCTGAAATGCTTGAATGAAACGAATGGGCCGGGACACTCCTGGCCGACCTTGGAAACCACCCCTAACGCGTTGGCGGTTGCAAGAACAAGTCTGCCTATCCATTTTCCCGGCTGCATATCAGCGGCCTCCACAGAAAATGCCAAATACTGGTAAGCGCCCGAACTTTGGAGTTTGTCGTCGTCAGTGCGCGGAGGTCGTTTCTGGACCTCCATGATGTAGCCAGCACCAAAGTCGGTCTTGACTTGAACAAGCATTACGCCGCGAACATGGGTCTTGGCTCTATGATTGAGATACACCCAGAATTTTGCTCTATCCGAGAGGCCGGAGTTCTCTTCTTTCGGATTCGGGAAACCGATGATAACCGGGCCAGCAGTGATTAGGTCGCCGTTCGCTGTCACGGCGGCAACCTCCAGCACTGGGGAATTTTTGTCTTTGACCATGGCAATTAATGCTTCCCACGTAGCCATCAGCGTGTGATCAACAGAGGCAATTTCAGGTGCAGCGATTGATCCGGGAGCGACTCCTTCGCGGTCACCAAACACGGCTCCGCCCGATACAGTTTTGCCGGGCGATTTTTCGACCAGAGTCGGCTGTCCTCTGGCCGCAGTGATCTGTCTTTGCACTCGCGAAATTCTGCGTAATCTCCCAAGTCGGACAAAGCCATCATCATCGATTTCTTCAGTAACGTGTCCAGCGCTCGGCTCTTGGATGTGAGTGATTTGGATGCACGTATCGCTGCGTGGTTGAACCTCCCGAAGGCACGGCCAAGAAGTGCCACCTTTGATTTTCTTCAGGGGCCCGGTGATATTGGAGTTCGCCCTATCAAGAAAGATCTCGACGCCACCGGGGTCGCTACATCCGTTTATCTGCAGCGCAAGGAAACGCCGTTTCCCTGGATCCAGCCATACACCATTGACCAGCAGTTGCGCCGCACCTTCGAACCAAGGCGGAACTTTGGGAAAGGCATGCGCCGAACCTAAGACATCCTGCACGGCCTCACATTGCGCCCAAATATCACGGACCCGTCGTTTGGTGACCTCATCATGCTTGAGATGCGCCAAAAATATTCCGTCTCCGTCAACGCAGTGCTTATCGACGGTGACCTGCCATACGTCGCCAGGCACAGCCTCTACGTCAGGGACGATAAGACTGTCAAAAGCACTATTGAATGGCTGTGTGACCAGAGTTCGCTTAACGTACTGAGACCTGCCATACAGCCGCGAGAAGACTTCCATGCAAGGGACAACGAGTCCACTGGGGTTATCCGATAGGTGGAAATGCAGGACACGGGTTTTTGGATGATGCGTGACGTCCGGCAGCGGATAATTTTTTGTAATGAGATAACCTAGCGCTTTGGGGTTGGTGGACTTGTCCCAAGGGCCTCCGAAGCTCCAACCGTCATCTGAGAAATTGAGCTGGAAGATTTCCTCAACCATCGGGATCTGCCCGATTTTCTCTCGATGTTGCCAGATCGTGCCGAGTCGAACTTGCCCGAGATTTGTCAGGCCAACGTCGTAGTACCAATACCCGCCATAACTCCCATCATCCAGAATAGGCCGAAAGCACACCTCGACTTTGGGCTCAGATGGTGCAGACGGGTTCTTCTTGAGCCCGCCGTACCACCATGCAACGAGCTTGACGTCGCTGACGTCTGGAATGCCTTCAATCAGGACGGTTCGTGAGGCGGCTTTCTTGGGGTACGGTTTCATCGTGACAGGATGTACAGGTCGCAGATGTGCAAACGCCCCTCCATGATGAAGGGGCGTCGCATTTAATTCTAGAGTGTCGCGTTAAATGCTGGAAATCACAACCGCCTCCCACCAAGGCCACGCCGGATGCCGTGTGATGCGGTGCGCGGTAGGCCGGAACCCGCCAACGACAGGCGTCGATACCGCCATGACTGATCGAACGCACCGCGGCGGCTTCCAAGGCCTGGGTTTCATCCAGCAATGGCAGCAGCCCCGGCAGGCGCTGCGCCAGCATCGACTTGCCACTGCCCGGCGGGCCACTCATCAACAGATTGTGCGCGCCCGCTGCAGCCACCTCGAGCGCGCGCCGCGCCGCCACCTGTCCGCGCACATCGGCCAGATCGGGCACGCCGACATGCGTTGCGCGGTCCTGGCTCACCGGTTCCGATTCGGGCAGATTGAACTCACCACGCAGAAAGGCGCACACCTCCAGCAAGGTGCTCGCCGTGCGCGCTTCGGCAAACGCCGCCAAGGCCGCTTCATCGGCATTGCTGCGCGGCAGGATCATCCCGCGTGCCTGTTGTCCCGCCGCAATGACTGCAGGCAGGGCACCGTGGATCGCCCGCAGCTCGCCGGTCAGCGCCAACTCGCCCAGAAACTCGTACTTCGCCAATCCATCGCTGGGCAGTTGGCCCGATGCAGCGAGAATGCCCAAGGCAATCGGCAGATCAAAACGACCGCCGTCCTTGGGAAGATCGGCGGGCGCGAGATTGACGGTGATTCGCCGCTGCGGCATGTCGAACTGCGCACACAACAGCGCCGCACGAACGCGATCCTTGCTCTCCTTCACCGCCGCTTCGGGCAAGCCGACGATGGACATGCCGGGCAAGCCACCCGACAGATGCACCTCAACCTGCACGGGCGGAGCGGAAACGCCGTACTGGGCACGGCTGTGCACGACCGCCAGTGACATCGCTGCAACTCAGTTGCGCAGGTCGGAACCCGGCGCACGCGGCACCGCGACGTCCAGACGTGCTTCCAGATCCATCAGGACGCGTTCCAGCAGAGCGAGCTTTTCGCGGGTCCGCAGCAGGACGGCGCGCTGCACATCAAACTCCTCACGGGTCACCAGATCGAGTTTGGAAAATCCCGCCTGCAAGGCCGCCTTCATGTTCTTTTCGATATCCGCACGGGCCTGATCCATGCCGGGTGGCAACAAATCGGTCAGTCGTTGTGCCAGATCATCCAATGCCTTCATGCCAATCATGTGTGCGGTCCAGAGGTGGGTGTGGGGGCAGTCTAACGACCACCAGCAGCGCGTCGCAGTCGGCCTTGCGCTGGAATCGGGGTAGGAATTTTCCTACATCCTGACCTGCACCGCGCCCACTTGCCGCTATGCTTGTGCATCCCCGCCGGAGTTGCCCGCATGAAAATGGTCACTGCCATCATCAAGCCCTTCAAACTGGATGACGTTCGCGAAGCACTATCGGAGATCGGCGTCAGCGGCGTGACCGTCGGCGAGGTCAAGGGATTTGGTCGCCAGAAAGGACACACCGAGCTGTATCGCGGCGCGGAGTACGTGGTCGACTTCCTGCCCAAGGTGCGAATCGAAGTCGCGGTCGGCGAAGACATGCTGGATCGTGTGCTGGAAGCCATCCGCAATGCCGCCAACAGCGGCAAGATCGGTGATGGCAAGATCTT
>Ga0209066_10002985_pt1 | contig 19840 bp, 19 predicted proteins | sample All_14_2_FD_187198 | JGI IMG/M metagenome (GOLD analysis project Ga0209066, IMG submission 187198) | Freshwater microbial communities in response to fracking from Pennsylvania, USA - Allegheny Zone_MetaG_DW_15 (SPAdes) (version 2) ... | reverse complement strand
CGTTGCGGATGATCCAGGGCACCGCTGCAAACGTTTCGGTGTTGTTGATCGTGGTGGGCTTGCCATACAAACCAAAGCTGGCCGGGAAAGGCGGCTTGAAACGGGGCTGCCCCTTCTTGCCTTCAAGCGACTCCAGCAAGGCGGTTTCTTCACCGCAGATGTAGGCGCCAAAGCCGTGGAAGGCATGCAACTGGAAGCTGAAGTTGCTGCCCAGAATGTTGTTGCCCAGCAGGCCAGCCGCACGGGCTTCTTCCAGGGCAGCTTCGAAGCGCTCGTACACCTCGAAGATTTCGCCGTGGATGTAGTTGTAGCCCACGGTGATGCCCATGGCGTAGGCGGCAATGGCCATGCCTTCGATCACGGTGTGCGGGTTGAAGCGCAGGATCTCACGGTCCTTGCAGGTGCCCGGTTCGCCTTCATCCGAATTGCAGACCAGGTACTTCTGACCGGGGAAAGCACGCGGCATGAAGCTCCACTTCAAGCCCGTCGGGAAGCCTGCACCGCCACGGCCACGCAAGGCCGAAGCCTTGACCTCGGCAATGACCTGGTCAGGCGTCATGCCTTCACCACCGTCCTTGCCCAGTATCTTGCGCAGGGCCGCGTAGCCACCACGGGCCTCGTAGTCCTTCAGGCCCCAGTTCGTGCCGTCAATGCCCGCATAGATCTGCGGATCGATGTGGCGGCCGTGGAAAACGGTTTCCTTGCCGGTCGCCTGGAATTTGGAAAGATCAAGCATGTCTTGTCCTGTCCTCACTTGGCCTGGGCCTTGAGCGTGGACAGCAACTCGTCCAGGCGCTCATTGCTCAGGTAGCTGACCATGTGACGGTCGTTGACCAGGGCCACCGGCGCATCGGCGCAAGCCCCCAGACATTCGGATTGCTGCACGGTAAACAAGCCGTCGGGCGTGGTGCCACCGACCTCGACACCCAGGCGCTCGCACACATGGTGCAAGGCCTTCTGGCCATCGCGCAACTGGCATGGCAGGTTGGTGCACACGTTCAGCTTGAACTGCCCCACCGGCTGCTGGTTGTACATGTTGTAGAAGGTGGTGACCTCGTGCACGGCGATGGGCGCCACACCGATGTAGTCAGCCACTTCCTGCTCGCTCTCGGGCGAGACCCAGCCGCGCTCCTGCTGGATGATGGACAAGCAGGCCATGACCGCCGAGATGCGCTGGTCAGCCGGATACTTGGCGAGTTCGCGATCGAATCGCGCTTTGGTTTGTTCGCTCAACATGATGTGGTCGCTCTGGTCACTCAATAGGCGCGTGGCTTAGCGGTCGATCTCACCAAACACGATGTCCATCGTGCCGATGATGGCCACGGCGTCAGCCAACATGTGGCCGCGGGACATCTCGTCCAGTGCAGCCAGGTGCGGGAAGCCAGGGGCACGGATCTTCAGACGGTAAGGCTTGTTGGCACCGTCGGACGCCAGGTAGATGCCGAACTCGCCCTTGGGGTGCTCGACAGCCGCGTAGGCCTCGCCTTCGGGCACATGGAAGCCTTCGGTGAAGAGCTTGAAATGGTGGATCAGCTCTTCCATCGAGGTCTTCATCTCGACGCGCGAAGGTGGGGCCACTTTGTGGTTGTCCGTGATGACCGGACCCGGGTTGGCGCGCAGCCAGTCCACACACTGCTTGATGATGCGGTTGGACTGACGCAACTCTTCAACGCGGACCACATAGCGGTCATAACAATCGCCATTGGTACCAATGGGAATGTCGAAGTCGAGCTTGTCGTAGACGTCGTAAGGCTGGTGCTTGCGCAGGTCCCACACGATGCCCGACCCACGCAACATGGCGCCTGTCAGGCCCAGGTTCAGCGCCCGCTCTGGCGCCAGCACGCCGATGCCGACGGTGCGTTGCTTCCAGATCCGGTTGTCGGTCAGCAACGTTTCGTATTCGTCCACACAGGCCGGGAAGCGCTTGGTGAAGTCGTCAATGAAGTCCAGCACCGAACCCTGACGGTTCTCGTTCATGCGCGCGATGGTCTTCGCGTTCTTGATCTTGCTGGCCTTGTATTGCGGCATGGTGTCCGGCAGGTCGCGGTACACACCGCCCGGACGGAAGTAGGCCGCGTGCATGCGTGCACCCGAGACCGCTTCGTACATGTCGAACAGGTCTTCACGCTCGCGAAAAGCATAGATGAAGATGTTCATCGCGCCGCAGTCCAGACCGTGCGCACCCAGCCACATCAGGTGGTTCAGGATGCGGGTGATCTCGGAGAACATCACGCGGATGTACTGCGCACGCACAGGCACGTCGATGCCCATGAGCTTCTCGATGGCCAGGCAGTAAGCATGCTCGTTGCACATCATCGAGACGTAGTCCAGCCGGTCCATATAAGGCAGCGACTGGATGTAGGTCTTGGACTCGGCCAGCTTCTCGGTGGCGCGATGCAGCAGGCCAATGTGCGGGTCGGCACGCTGGATGACTTCGCCGTCGAGCTCCAGCACCAGGCGCAACACGCCGTGCGCCGCAGGGTGCTGAGGACCGAAGTTCAGGGTGTAGTTTTTGATATCTGCCATGACTCAACCTTCAGTGGATGCCACCGTAGTTGTCCTCGCGGATGATGCGCGGGGTGATCTCGCGCGGCTCGATGGTGACCGGCTGGTAGATCACACGCTTTTGATCGGCGTCGTAGCGCATTTCGACGTAACCCGTGGTCGGGAAGTCCTTGCGGAACGGGTGACCAATGAAGCCGTAGTCGGTCAGGATGCGGCGCAGGTCTTCGTGACCGTCAAAGACGATGCCGTACAGGTCAAAGGCTTCGCGTTCGAACCAGTTGGCACCACTCCACAGCACGGTCAGCGAGTCGACCACAGGGAAGTCGTCATCCAGCGCAAACACCTTCAGGCGCACCCGCCAGTTCTTGCTGACAGACAGAAGGTGGTTCACCACGCAAAACCGCGGGCCATCCGAGTAGATGCTGGGTGCGCCGTCCTTGTAGGTCGAGTAGTCCATGCCACACAGGTCGATCAGTTGCTCGAAGCGCAGATCGGCATGGTCACGCAAGCTGCGGGCCACATCCAGGTAGTCGGCAGCCGACACGGTCAGGGTCAACTCACCCTTGATGTCATCCAGCCGCTTGATCTTGTCACCCAGCACGTTTTGCAGGGCGACTTGCAGGTTGGCGAGTTTCTGGCTCATTGCAAAGGCTCCTGATCAACGGGCAATGGTGTTTTCGCGGCGGATCTTGGCCTGCAACTGCAACACGCCGTAGAGCAGCGCTTCAGCAGTGGGCGGGCAGCCGGGCACATAGACGTCGACAGGCACGATGCGATCACACCCACGCACAACCGAATAGCTGTAGTGGTAGTAGCCACCACCATTGGCACAGGAACCCATGGAAAGCACCCAGCGGGGCTCCGCCATCTGGTCGTACACCTTGCGCAAGGCTGGGGCCATCTTGTTGCACAGCGTACCGGCCACGATCATCAGGTCCGACTGCCGTGGGCTGGGGCGAAACACCATGCCGAAACGGTCAATGTCGTAGCGGGCCGCGCCAGCGTGCATCATCTCGACAGCACAGCAAGCCAGGCCAAACGTCATCGGCCACAGCGAACCGGTCTTGGACCAGTTGATCAGCGTGTCAGCCGACGTGGTGATGAAGCCCTCTTTGAAGACGCCTTCGATACCCATGTGAATTACCTCTTGAAGATTCCTGCGGTTGCAACGTCAGACAAGGATCACTCCCAGTCCAAAGCGCCCTTCTTCCACTCATAGGCAAAGCCCACGACCAGGATGCCCAGGAACAACATGATGGCCAGGAAACCGGTCATGCCCACCTCCTTGAGCGCCACCGCCCAGGGGAACAAAAACGCGATTTCAAGGTCGAACAAAATGAACAGGATGGCCACAAGGTAGTAGCGCACGTCGAACTTCATGCGGGCATCTTCGAAAGCCTCGAAGCCGCACTCGTAGGGAGAGTTCTTGGCCTCGTCGGGGCGACGCGGCCCCAGAAGGAAGCCCAAAGCCTGTGGTGCGACACCGACACCGACACCGACCAGGATGAAAAGAATGACGGGCAGATATTGCTCAATGTTCATGACCGAGGGCTTTCAGATCGAACAAGACGCGTGATTGGACCACACAGACAAAACAAAAAGCGCGCCAGGGCTGCCGAAAGTCTGAATTGAACCAAACTTGACAACGCCCACAGCGCGCCCACCTGAGAACTTCGTGTGCAAGAAACCAACCACCCGGGGGAAATCGGTCACCGTATTTGCATAACACCCCATACGATCAGCTTGGAGGGAATAACCGGCGCTGATCATGTGAAGAGGCACAAAGACTCGTTTGAAATCTTATGGTGCCGACGGCGAGACTCGAACTCGCACAGCTTTCGCCACTACCCCCTCAAGATAGCGTGTCTACCAATTTCACCACGTCGGCAAGTGAGCCACTCTGGCCCGCTTGTTTGTTGCTTCGGCTTGCGTGAGGCATAGCTCACCGAAGACTCAGATTCTAAACCGAAAACTCAGTGATTCCTGATCACTTGGTTGGAATCAAGGCTGCACCAGACGCTGGCGTAACGGCAGCCGAGGCAGCCGAAGCCGAGGACGCAGCCAGGGCAGCGGCCTGATCCAGCACGCTGGACTGCTCAACCGCACTCGCACGGTTGTTGCCCAAATACGCCAGCCCCAAGGTCGCAGCGAAGAAAACGGTTGCGGCAACCGCCGTCGAGCGCGACAGGAAGTTGGCACTGCCCGTCGCACCAAACAGGCTACCCGACGCACCACTTCCGAACGAGGCGCCCATATCGGCACCCTTGCCGTGCTGAACCAACACCAGACCAATCATGGCCAGTGCCGAGACAACCTGCAGCAAGAGCACCACTGTCAACATTGCTTGCATGAAAGAAAACTCCTAAACCTTGTGATCGTGCCAGCCGCTTCAGGCCGCACGTGCAATGGCTGCGAAATCAGCCGCCTTGAGCGCGGCACCGCCAATCAGGCCGCCATCGATATCGGGTTGCGCGAACAGCTCGACCGCGTTATCAGGCTTGACGCTACCGCCGTAAAGCAGTGGCACGCTGGCGGCTTGCGCATGCGCCGCCTTGAGCTGCGCACGCAAAAATGCATGAACGGCCTGGGCCTGCTCGGGTGATGCCGTCTTGCCTGTACCAATGGCCCAGACAGGCTCATAAGCCACCACGATCTGTACCAGTTGATCGCCCAGCGAGTCGATCACGGCTTGAAGCTGACGCGAGACAACCGCCTCAGTCTGACCGGACTCGCGCTCAGCCAGGGTCTCACCCACACAGACGATGGGCGTCAAACCGTGGGACAAGGCCACCTTCGCCTTGTTGGCCACGAGTTGATCACTCTCGGCGTGGTAGCTGCGGCGCTCCGAATGACCCACGATGGCGTACTTCGCGCCCAGCTCGCGGACCATGGGGCAAGCGACCTCACCGGTGTAGGCGCCTTGCACCTGCACCGAGACGTCCTGCACCCCCACCCCGATGCCCGAGCCATCCAGGGCCAAAGCCACTTCAGACAGGAACACAAAGGGTGGGCACACAGCCACGTCAGCCTTGGGCGCCGTGGCAGCCAGATCGGCCGCCAGAAGGCCCTGGATCAGCTCTGCATTGAATGCACGGCTGCCGTGCATCTTCCAGTTGCCAACAACCAGTTTCTTCATGGCGCTCATTGCTGCTGCTGTTGCTGAGGCTGGCCTTCAGCGTTGTCACCTTCGTCAGCGACTTGCTGTTCGGCACGGGGTGCACGGTCACGGCCACCGCGATCGCCACGATCACGGCCACCGCGATCACCGCGGTCACCACGTGGACCACGGTCACTGCGCTCTTCACGCTCAGGCATGCCTTCAGGGCGCTCCATCAAGGCCTTCATGGACAGCTTGACGCGGCCCTTCTCGTCGGTCTCAAGGACCTTGACCTTGACGATCTGGCCTTCGCTCAGGTAGTCGGACACCTTCTCGACACGCTCGTGGGCGATCTGGCTGATATGCAGCAAACCGTCCTTGCCGGGCAGCAGGTTGACCAGGGCACCGAAGTCGAACAACTTGGTGACCGCGCCTTCGTACGTTGCACCGATCTCCACTTCAGCGGTGATCTCGTTGATGCGCTTGATGGCGAAGTCGGCCTTCTCGGCATCGGTCGAAGCGATCGTGATGACACCGTCTTCGGCGATGTTGATCTGGCAACCGGTCTCTTCACACAGGCCGCGGATGGTGGCACCGCCCTTGCCGATCACGTCACGGATCTTCTCGGGGTTGATCTTCATCGTGTACAGGCGAGGCGCGAACTCGGAGACTTCCGTATTGGCGCCGGCCATGGCTTCGGTCATCTTGCCCAGGATGTGCAGGCGGGCTTCCTTGGCTTGTGCCAGCGCCACTTGCATGATTTCCTTGGTGATGCCCTGGATCTTGATGTCCATCTGCAGGGCGGTCACGCCAGCCGTAGTGCCGGCCACCTTGAAGTCCATGTCGCCCAGGTGATCTTCGTCACCCAGGATGTCGGTCAGCACAGCGAACTTGTTGCCGTCCTTGATCAGGCCCATGGCGATACCGGCCACGTGCGCCTTCATGGGCACGCCGGCGTCCATCAGCGCCAGGCAGCCACCGCAAACGGAGGCCATCGACGAGGAGCCATTGGACTCGGTGATCTCGGAGACCACGCGCACCGTGTAGGCGAACTCTTCCTTCGGGGGCAACAGCGGCACCAGGGCGCGCTTGGCCAGACGGCCGTGGCCGATTTCGCGGCGCTTGGGTGTACCCACGCGGCCGGTTTCGCCGGTGGCGAACGGAGGCATGTTGTAGTGGAACAAGAAGGTGTCGCGGAAGTCGCCAGCCAGCGCGTCGATGCGCTGGGCATCTTGCTCGGTGCCCAGCGTGGCGATCACCAGAGCCTGGGTTTCGCCACGTGTGAACAGGGCTGAACCGTGAACGCGGGGCAGCACGCCCGTGCGGATCTCGATGGGGCGCACGGTGCGGGTGTCGCGACCATCGATGCGGGGCTCGCCTGCCAGGATCTGGCTGCGCACGATCTTGGCCTCGATGTCGAACAGCATGTTGTCGACCTTGACCGCGTCAAAGGCCAAACCTTCAGCTGACAGCTTGGCCTTGACGTCCGCATAGGCGGCGCGTGTGGCTTGCGTACGGGCTTGCTTGGAGCGGATCTGATAAGCAGCGCGCAGAGGCTCTTCGGCCAGGCCGTTGACCTTGCCGATGAAGTCTTCGTCCTTGGCCGGAGGCTGCCAGTCCCATGTGGGCTTGCCAGCATCGCGCACCAACTCGTGGATGGCGGCAATCGCCACGGCGCTTTGCTCGTGACCGAACACCACGCCACCCAGCATCACGTCTTCAGACAGCTGGTCGGCTTCGGACTCGACCATCAGCACGGCGGTTTCGGTGCCGGCCACGATCAGGTCCAGCTTGGACTCGGCCAGTTGCGACGGGCCAGGGTTCAGCACGTACTCGCCATTGACGTAACCCACGCGGGCAGCGCCAACCGGGCCATTGAACGGGATACCCGAGATCGACAACGCGGCGCTGGAAGCGATCAGGGCAGCGATGTCGGCCGACACCTCAGGGTTCAACGACAGCACATGGATGACCAGTTGCACTTCGTTGAAGAAACCTTCAGGGAACAGCGGGCGCATCGGGCGGTCGATCAGACGCGAGGTCAGCGTTTCGAGCTCGCTGGGCTTGGCTTCGCGCTTGAAGAAGCTGCCAGGGATCTTGCCGGCGGCGTATGTTTTCTCGATGTAGTCGACGGTCAGGGGGAAGAAGTCCTGGCCGGGCTTGGCGTTCTTGGCGGCCACAACGGTGGCCAGCACCACGGTGCCTTCGATGTCAACGACGACAGCACCCGAAGCCTGACGGGCGATTTCGCCGGTTTCCATGGTGACGGCATGGTTGCCCCACTGGAAGGTCTTGGTGACTTTATTGAAGATAGTCATGGATGTGATCTCCGGTTTGAATGTTGGGCGGCACGTGCCGCCCCTTGTTTGCCGTCACCCTGTCGCGATGCCATTCCAGCGAGGCTGAAGCCTCAGCTCCGTTGGAATGACACAGCGTTCGCTCGTCGAGTGGCTGGCGTCAAAAAACAAAAAGCCTGTGCTGGAAGAGACCAGACAGGCTTTTTGTCGTCATACCTTGTTTACTTGCGCAGACCCAGCTTGGCGATCAGTGCGGCGTAACGGTCGAAATCCTTGCCCTTGAGGTAGTCCAGCAGCTTGCGGCGGCGGCTCACCATGCTCAGCAGGCCACGACGACCGTGATGGTCCTTCTTGTTGGCCTTGAAATGGGGGGTCAGTTCATTGATGCGAGCGGTCAGCAAAGCCACTTGCACTTCGGGAGAGCCGGTGTCTGCTTGACCACGGGCGTTGGCCTTGACGATCTCGGCCTTGTTGATATCTGCGACGGACATGTTGTTTCCTGAAACGATGCAGACCGGGCGCAGGCAACAAGGCCAGGGCGCCAACGGTTTCTGCGTTGAACTTGCGACACCGGGTGAAACCTACCCAGGTCGTGCCAAAAGTAAAACTCAATAACAAACCCGCAACCCCAAAAGGCAGCGAGTCCGAGATTATAGCAATATCTCAGACGGTGGACAAATCCCAGCGCGGCTTGACGTCAAACACGGGCTCGGCACTCAAAGCCGCCTGCCCGGTTTGCAAACGCATGGCAGCAGCCAGCGCGATCATGGCGCCGTTGTCCGTGCACAGATGCAACTCCGGGTAGTGCACCCGCACACCTCGCCTTGCGCAGGCCTTGTCCAGTTGCTCACGCAGCAGGCGATTGGCACCCACGCCCCCGGCAACGACCACCCGCTTGAGACCCGTTGCCTTCAGTGCTGCCAGCGATTTTTTGACCAGAACTTCCACGATGGCCGCCTGAGTGGAGGCAGCCAGGTCGGCCAAAAGCGCCTGCGTTTCTGGCGCCGCCAGTACCTCGACCTGATCCAGCAGGTTTTGACGCACCAAATGCGTGCGAACAGCGGTCTTCAGACCCGCGAAAGAGAAATCAAGGGTGCCTGAATGCAACATGGGCCGCGGCAGATCAAACGCATCTGCACGGCCTTGTGTCGCCAGCTTCGACAAATGGGGGCCACCCGGGTAAGGCAAGCCCATCAACTTGGCGGATTTATCGAAGGCCTCGCCTGCTGCGTCGTCTACTGTTTCGCCGAGCAGTTCATAGCGCCCCACCCCGTCTACGCGCATCAGCTGGGTGTGCCCCCCGGAAACCAGCAGTGCCACAAATGGAAACTCGGGCGGGTCCTGAGACAGAAACGGCGACAACAAATGCCCTTCCAGGTGGTGAACACCCAGCAGGGGCTTGCCTAAAGCGGCACCCAGGGCGCACGCCACGCCAGCGCCCACCAGCAGCGCACCAGCCAGCCCAGGCCCACGCGTGTAGGCGATCACGTCCACGTCAGCCATGGTACGACCAGCTTCGGTCAACACCTGGCGCGCCAGAGGCACCACGCGACGGATGTGATCACGGGAGGCCAGTTCGGGCACCACACCGCCGTAGGCCTGGTGCATGTCGATCTGGCTGTGCAGGGCATGCGCCAGCAGGACGGGGGCACCGGCGGCGGGCAAGCGCACCAGCGCCAGGCCGGTTTCATCACAAGATGACTCCAAACCCAGGATCAGACGGTCACGGGGCCCGACCTGGGTGGGCGGTTGTGCAGTTTCAGGCATGCCGCCAGTGTAGAGCCCCACCCACATTTGCCGGCAACCGTCGGCTCAGTTGTTGCATGATGACGGGCATGAGTGTTCAAGCACAAAAGCTCCGCGTGGTGATCGTGCTGCCTGTGACCTTGTCCGTCGAGCCCGACGCCGACGAGGTGGCCGAGGTTGAGCGCACCCGGATTCTGCGTATCGCCATACTGGAGGCGGGTTACAACGTGGTCGCCACCCTGCCCGGCGACAGCTTCCTGCCGGAGCGACTGACTCAGATTCAGCCAGACATGATCGTGGTCGATGCCGAATCGCAAGGCCGCGATATCCTGGAACACGTGGTGATGTCTACGAGGGACGCGCGGCGCCCCATCGTGATGTTCTCTGATGACGAAGACACCAGCTACGTGCGCAAGGCCATCGCGGCAGGCGTATCAGCTTACGTGGCCGCGGGTACGCCGACCGAGCACATCAAACCCGTGATCGATGTGGCCATGGCCCGCTTCGAGCACGAAGAGGCGCTGCGCCGGGAGCTGGCCGATGCGCGCAACCAACTTGAAGAGCGCAAGGTCGTTGACCGCGCCAAAGCCTTGCTGATGAACCGCCAAGGCATGTCAGAGCAAGAAGCCTACGCACGTTTGCGCAAAGCGGCCATGGACAAAGGCATCAAGCTGGCAGAAGTCGCTCAGCGGCTGATCGACGCGGCTGATCTGCTGGGGTGAAGGCTCATGCCTGGTGCTGCCGCGCGCACCGCATGAGGTCGGGCGCCCCATAGTGGAACAAGTCTGAGGCCATATCGCCCCAACTTGCGCCCTTCACGGCGTCATTTGCCCTGCTTACCCCAGGAAACCACCTGGCACACCGCTTGCATTACCTGATGCAAGCAAAGTCAACGGCGATTTTGCTTGTCTTGGGGCCCGACACAGGGCTTCGAGCTTCCGACAAAGGTGTCATCGAAGCGTGGGTCTGTCTCTCTGGCGGGCTTGAGCTGCGACGACACCTTTTTTGTTTTTTCAATCGGGAAAGCTTTGCACATGAACTCGCAGGATCTGAAAATGACCCGCCGCTCCATCTTGAAAACCGCTGCCGCCGCCAGTGCCGTTGGTGCTGTGCCTGGGCTTCAATCAGCCGTTTGGGCAGCCGGCTCCGACAAGCCTGAGCTGGAAGAAGTCAAGATCGGCTTCATCCCTCTGACCGACTGTGCCTCCGTGGTGATGGCATCGGTACTGGGGTTTGACAAGAAGTACGGCGTCAAGATCATTCCATCCAAGGAGGCATCCTGGGCTGGTGTGCGCGACAAGCTGGTGAATGGCGATCTGCACATGTCCCATGTGCTGTACGGCCTGATCTACGGTGTACACCTTGGCATCGGTGGTCCTAAAAAGGACATGGCCGTGCTGATGAACCTGAACAACAACGGGCAGGCCATCACGCTGTCCAAAGCGTTGGCTGACAAGGGCGCCGTCGATGGCCCCAGCCTCGCCAAGTTGATGGCCAAGGAAAAGCGCGAATACACGTTTGCGGGCACCTTCCCCACCGGCACCCACGCGATGTGGATGCACTACTGGCTCGCCGCGGCGGGGATCAACCCCGTGTCTGGCGCCAAGCTGATCACGGTCCCACCACCCCAGATGGTTGCCAACATGCGCGTGGGCAACATGGATGGCTTCTGCGTGGGTGAACCGTGGAACCACCGCGCCATCATGGATGGCATCGGCATCACAGCCAACACGACGCAGGACATCTGGCAGGACCACCCCGAAAAGGTACTGGGCTGTACGGCAGAGTTCGTCAAGAAGTACCCCAACACCACACGTGCCGTGATGATGGCCGTTCTGGAGGCCAGTAAATGGATTGACGCCGGCCTGCAGAACAAGCTGAAAATGGCCGAAACGGTGGCGGCAAAATCCTACATCAACACAGGTGTGGACGCCATCAACCAGCGCATCCTGGGCCGCTACCAAAATGGCCTGGGCAAGACCTGGGACGACCCCAACCACATGAAGTTCTTCAATGACGGCAAGGTCAACTTCCCGTACCTGAGTGATGGCATGTGGTTCCTGACCCAGCACAAGCGCTGGGGCTTGCTCAAGGACCATCCGGATTACCTGGGCGTGGCCAAGCAGATCAATCAAATCGATCTGTACAAACAAGCCGCAGGCGCTTTGGGCGTCAACATCCCCAAGGACGTGATGCGCACCAGCAAGCTGATCGATGGCGTGGTCTGGGATGGCAAAGACCCCAAGAAATACGCCGACGGTTTCAAGATCAAGGCCTGACCTCAGGCATGCAGTTTGTGCACCCTGCCCGATTCCGAGTTTCGATAAAACCAACTGAGTCCCGCTGAGACCGGCCCCAGGGGCGCCAACCAGGCCCCGGCCAAGGTGGTTCACGCCACTTTGGACCAGAACATCCACTCGCATGGATGGCCCCGAAGGCCACTTTTTCGCAGTTTCCGAATCGGGCAGGCCCTGCGCTTTGCTCTCACCTTCAGACCCCAGACAGGAGTCCACCATGGTCAGCGCCGTTTTTCACAGTCCATCGGATGCCAGCGACGCCTTGCGCGCCGACAAGGCCGCCACCAAGTCCTCACCCAAAGCCATGAATGCCAACGCCTCGGCCCCTGCCTCCGTGACACCCGCCGCCCCTGCAAAGGCCCCGATCGACTGGGCTGGCCTCGCCCTTCAAACCCTGGCCCCTGTGGCGGGCATCGCGCTGATGGTGGCCATCTGGGCCCTGCTGACGATGAAGAGCACGACCTTCCCGACACCACTGGCCACGTGGACAGAGGCTGTCAAGCTGTTCTCCGACCCCTTCTACAGCAATGGCCCCAATGACCAGGGCCTGGGCTGGAACATCCTGTTCTCGCTCAAGCGTGTCGCCATGGGCTTTGGCCTTGCCGCGCTGGTGGGCATCCCGATGGGCTTCATCATCGGCCGCTCCAAGATCGTCAGCAGCATGCTGAACCCCATCATCAGCCTGCTGCGCCCGGTGTCCCCGCTGGCCTGGTTGCCAATTGGCCTGCTGGTGTTCAAGTCGGCTGACCCCGCTGCCATCTGGACGATCTTCATCTGCTCGATCTGGCCCATGATCATCAACACCGCCGTGGGCGTTCAACGTGTGCCTGAGGACTACCTCAATGTGGCCAAGGTGTTGAACCTGAGCGAGTGGAAGATCGTCACCAAGATCCTGTTCCCATCGGTGCTGCCTTACATGCTGACGGGTGTGCGCCTGTCGGTGGGCACCGCCTGGCTGGTGATCGTGGCGGCTGAAATGCTGACCGGTGGCGTGGGTATCGGCTTCTGGGTGTGGGACGAGTGGAACAACCTCAACGTGTCGCACATCCTGATCGCCATCTTCGTGATCGGCATCGTCGGCCTGTTGCTGGAAAACCTGCTGATTGCCGTCGCCAATCGCTTCAGCTTCGAATAAGCCCTACAGCATCTTCACAGGAGTTCGCCATGTCTCACTTCATCGAAGTTCAAAATGCCGAAATGGTGTTCCACACCAAAAAGGGCCAGTTCCATGCCCTGCGCGACATCAACCTCACCATCAACAAGGGCGAGTTCATTGCCCTGATCGGTCACTCGGGTTGCGGCAAGTCCACGCTGCTCAACCTGATCGCCGGCCTGCTGATGCCGACCGAGGGCGGCCTGATCTGTGACAACAAGGAAATCGCCGGGCCAGGCCCCGAACGCGCCGTGGTGTTTCAGAACCACTCGCTGCTGCCCTGGTTGACCTGCTTCCAGAACGTGCACCTGGCCGTGGAGCGCGTATTCGCAGCCAAGGAAAGCAAGGAGCAACTCAAGCAACGTACGCTGGACGCGCTGGAACTGGTGGGCATGAGCCACGCCACCCACAAGCGCCCCAACGAAATCTCGGGCGGCATGAAGCAGCGTGTGGGCATTGCCCGCGCCTTGGCCATGGAACCCAAAGTGTTGCTGATGGACGAGCCTTTCGGCGCACTGGACGCACTGACCCGTGCGCACCTGCAGGACGAACTGCTGAAGATCGTGGCGCGCACCAAGAGCACCGTGGTCATGGTGACGCACGATGTGGACGAAGCTGTGCTGCTGTCCGACCGCATCGTGATGATGACCAATGGCCCGGCCGCCACCATCGGCGAAATCCTGAACGTGCCTCTGGCACGGCCACGCAACCGCGTCGAACTCGCTGAAGACCCGGACTACATCCATTGCCGTAAGGCGGTTCTGGACTTTCTGTACACCCGCCACGGGGTGGCCGATCGGAAAGCTGCCTGAACACGCGCGTCAACAAGGATCTTTCGCTGGCACACCCCTTGCATACAGGAGTATTGGCCGCCTGATTCGCCAGAGCCAGGCGGTCTTCCTCAGCGGGGGTCAGTGGGTCCGCGAAACTCCACCGACCTCTTCACGCCTTCCGGTCCCTGGATCGGAAGGCGTCTTTTTTTGCCAGTCCCCACAACAGTGCGCCCAGCACGATCATGGGCACGCACAGCCACTGGCCCATGCTCATGTTCAGGGCGAGCAAACCCAGGAAGCCGTCTGGCTCCCGGAAGTACTCCGCTGCGAAACGAAACACACCGTAGCCAAACATGAACGCACTGGCAACAGCACCTTGCTGACGCGGCACACGTGCATACCACCACAGCAAGGCGAACAGCAGCATGCCCTCCAGGCCGAACTGGTAGAGCTGGGAGGGGTGCAAAGGCACATCGCGGCCCGACTGCGGGAAGATCATGGCCCAGGGCAGGCTGGGGTCGGCCGCCCTGCCCCATAGCTCGCCGTTGATGAAGTTGCCGATGCGCCCTGCTGCCAGCCCAAGTGGCACACACGGGGCGACCAGGTCGGCCACCTCAAAAAAGTGTCGCCCTTGTCGCCTCGCATACAAAGCCATCGCTGCGATGACGCCCAGCAAACCACCATGAAACGCCATGCCGCCTTGCCAGACAGCCAGGATGTCGGCGGGGTGACTGAGGTAATAGCCTGGCTTGTAAAACAGCACATAGCCCAGCCGCCCGCCCAGGACCACACCCAGCACACCGAAGAACAGCAAGTCTTCCACCATCTGCCTGTCCCAGCCCAGGGCGGCAAATGGCGCCTGCCTCGCCCGGTAGGTCGCCAGCAGATAGGCACCAGTGAAGGCCACCAGATAGGTCAGGCCATACCAATGCACCTTGAGCGGGCCCAGGGCAATGGCGATCGGATCAAATTGGGGATGAATCAGCATGGCGCGAACGATAACCGATGTGGCAAGCCGCAACGCGGGTACACGCTCACCCGGGCCTTGTCCTGATAGGATCGTTTCATGAACCCGACCACCATGGAACTGATTGGTGCAGGCCTGTTTGCCGTTGCCCTGCTGCACACCTTCTCGACCAAATTCTTCGAGGGCCTGGCCCATACCCGGCCCACGCATGCGGGGCTGTGGCATCTGCTGGGCGAGGTGGAGGTCGTGTTCGGCTTCTGGGCCCTGGTGCTGGTGCTGGCGATGTTTGCGATTGAAGGCAAGACTTCAGCAACCCACTACCTGGACACGCGCAACTACACCGAACCCTTGTTTGTGTTTGCGATCATGGTGGCGGCCGCCAGCAAACCCGTGCTGCAACTGGCGGGCAGCATGACCCGGGTGCTGGCGCAGCGCCTGCCTTTGCCACCAGGCTGGGCTTTTGTGCTGGTGGTGTTGACCCTGGTGCCTTTGATGGGCTCTTTCATCACCGAGCCGGCAGCCATGACCTTGGCGGCCTTGCTCTTGCGTGATGGTCTGTATGCGCACCAGGTGTCCACCAGACTGAAGTACGCCACCTTGGGCGTGCTCTTTGTGAACATCTCGATTGGTGGCACGCTCACGCCCTATGCCGCACCGCCCGTGCTGATGGTCGCCACCGCCTGGGGCTGGGATTTGCACTTCATGTTCACGCAGTTCGGCGAGAAGGCCGCGCTGGCTGTGGCCATCAACGCCATTGGGCTGGTGCTGGCTTTCAGAAGCGAGCTCAAGGTACTGCCGCCCATGGTCAAACCGAGCGAAGCGCAGCCGCCATTGCTGGTCACGGCCATCCACCTGCTGTTTCTGGCTGGCATCGTCGTGTTTGCGCACCACCCAGCCGTCTTCCTGGGGCTGTTCATGTTCTTCCTGGGCTTCACCGCTGCCTATGAGCGCTATCAGTCGCCGCTGATCCTGCGCGAAGGTTTGCTGGTGGCCTTCTTCCTGGCGGGCCTGGTCGTGCTCGGGGGCCTGCAGCAATGGTGGCTGGAGCCTCTGCTGTTGAAGATGGACGCCAACGCCGTGTTCTTTGGCGCCACGGCACTCACGGCCATTACCGACAACGCGGCCCTCACCTATCTGGGCTCATTGGTTCAAGGCCTGAGCGATGACTTCAAATATGCGCTGGTGGCAGGCGCCGTCACGGGTGGCGGCCTGACCATCATTGCCAATGCCCCGAACCCGGCTGGCGCCTCGATTCTCAAGAAGCACTTTGCGGATGAGTCCATCGCGGCAGGCGGCCTGTTTCTGGCTGCGCTGCTGCCGACGCTGGTCGCGTCCATGTGCTTTTACCTGATGTGATGGCCGCCGCAGATGCGAACCTGGCCCAGCCTCTCTGAGAGCTGAGCCAGCACGCCACTCAGCGCTGCACTTGCGTGATGTCGCGCACCGCGCCGGTATCGGCCGAGGTGGTCAAGGCGGCATAGGCCTGCAGCGCTGCAGACACGTAGCGCTCGCGGTTGACAGGCTTCCAGGCTTGCGAACCCTTGGCCTCCATGGCCGCACGGCGGGCCGCAAGCGCCTCCGGCGAGATGGCCAGGTTGATGCTGCGGTTCGGGATGTCGATCTCGATGGTGTCGCCATCTTCGACCAGCGCAATGGCCCCACCACAAGCCGCTTCGGGTGAAGCATGACCGATGGACAGGCCAGATGTGCCGCCCGAGAAGCGACCGTCTGTCAGCAGTGCACAGGCCTTGCCCAGACCACGGCTCTTGAGGTAGGACGTGGGGTAGAGCATCTCTTGCATGCCGGGGCCGCCCTTGGGGCCCTCGTAGCGGATGACGACCACATCGCCAGCCTGCACGACTTCGCCCAGAATGGCCTCCACCGCATCGTCCTGGCTTTCGAACACGCGCGCCGTACCGTGGAACTTCCAGATGGACTCGTCCACACCGGCTGTCTTGACGATGCAGCCCTTCTCGGCAATGTTGCCGTAGAGCACGGCCAGGCCGCCGTCTGCCGTGAACGCGTGTTCCTTGCTGCGGATCACGCCCTTGGCACGGTCCAGGTCCAGCGCCTTCCAGCGGCTGTCCTGCGAGAAAGCCACCTGCGTGGGGATGCCGCCAGGCGCGGCGCGGAAGAAGGTGTGAACGGCCTCGTCCTTGGACACGGTCACGTCCCACTTGGCGATGGCCTCAGCCATGGTCTTGCTGTGCACGGTAGGCAGATCGGTGTGCAGCAAACCGCCACGGGCCAGCTCACCCAGGATGGAGAAGATGCCACCTGCGCGGTGCACGTCTTCGATGTGCACATCGGGCACGGCTGGCGCCACCTTGCTCAGGCAAGGCACGCGGCGCGAGATGCGGTCGATGTCCTGCATGGTGAAGTTCACTTCGCCCTCGCGCGCTGCGGCCAGCAGGTGCAGCACCGTGTTGGTCGAACCGCCCATGGCCACGTCGAGGCTGATGGCGTTCTCGAAGGCCTTGAAGTTGGCGATGTTGCGGGGCAGCGCCGATTCGTCGTCCTGTTCGTAGTAGCGCTTGGCCAGGTCCACGATGGTGCGGCCAGCCTGGCGGAACAGCTTTTCGCGGTCCGCATGGGTGGCCAGGGTGGTGCCGTTGCCCGGCAGGGCCAGGCCCAGTGCCTCGGTCAGGCAGTTCATCGAGTTGGCCGTGAACATGCCGGAGCACGAACCACAGGTCGGGCAAGCCGAACGTTCGATGGTGGCCACCTCTTCATCGGAGCAATTCTTGTCGGCAGCCTTGACCATGGCATCGACCAGGTCCAGAGCGATGACCTTGCCTTCGATCTTGGCCTTGCCCGCTTCCATCGGGCCGCCGGACACGAAGATGACCGGGATGTTCAGGCGCAAAGCCGCCATCAGCATGCCGGGGGTGATCTTGTCGCAGTTGGAAATGCACACCAGCGCATCGGCCGTGTGGGCATTGCACATGTACTCGACGCTGTCGGCGATCAGGTCGCGCGAGGGCAAGGAATACAGCATGCCGCCGTGGCCCATGGCGATGCCATCGTCCACCGCGATGGTGTTGAACTCTTTGGCGACACCGCCTGCCGCTTCGATCTCGCGGGCCACCAGTTGGCCCAGGTCTTTCAAGTGCACATGGCCGGGCACGAACTGCGTGAAGCTGTTGGCAATCGCGATGATAGGCTTGTCGAAGTCACCGTCCTTCATGCCTGTGGCACGCCACAGGGCGCGAGCCCCCGCCATGTTGCGGCCGGCGGTGGAAGTGCGTGAACGGTACTGAGGCATGAAGGGGCTCCGAGGCTGTGTTCTCTATGGGGGATGTCGATTTTATCCCCTGATGGCCAAACGCGGCACGAGGCCGCAGGTACAGGGGTGACGCCATCGTGGGCTTGTGCCCGAAACGGCCTGGCTCAGCGGCGGCGGCCCTTCTTGGGTTTTTGCAGGCCCAGCGCGTCCAGGGCTTTCTCGCGCCGCGCCACGCGTTTGGCATCAATGGCCGCCATGGCCTTGCGCTGGGTCATGCCAGACATGTCGGCCCACAACCACCAGACAGCCGCCAGGCCAAACGGCAACAACATGGCCCACCAGTACTCTTTCCAAGTCCATTCACCAATCGGGCCGACACCTGCCAGATTGAGCAGCAACATCGCCACGCCTATCGCCACAAACCACATGATCCCGGTCCTTCCAGTCGGCCCCACGAAAAAAACCCACTTGTGTCAACGTGATCCGGGGCTCGGAACGTTTATAAAACACCCCTCAACTGTAATTGACTGAAGCGGAAGGACCCTCCATGAAACTCCTGCCCTCGATGGTGGTGGCAATGACCCTGGCAACGTCGGTGCTGACACCCGCCATGGCCAACCAGGACCTGGCTCAGAAAAAGGCCTGCATGAACTGCCATGGCGTCGACAAGGCCGTGCTGGGCCCCTCCTACAAGGATGTGGCCGCCAAGTACAAGGGCAAGAAGGACGCCCAGGCCAAACTTGAGCAGAAGGTGCTCAATGGCGGCGGTGGCGTGTGGAACATGCCCATGGGCCCGATGCCGGCACAAAAAGGCAATGTGTCCGAAGCGGAAGCCAAGCAACTGGTGGCCTGGATCCTGTCCCAGAAGTAAACATGCCCCGCCCAATGACAAAGCCCCGCGATTGGCGGGGCTTTGTTTTTTGGCAATGGCCAGCACGGTGAGCGCTGGCCACTCCGGGGTCAGTCGTTGGCGTAGATGTCCACGTCCTTGGTTTCGCGGATGAACAGCAAGCCAACTACGAACGTGAAGCTCGCCACGATGATCGGGTACCACAGGCCGTTGTAGATGTTGCCCGTCTGCGCCACGATGGCGAAAGCCGTGGTGGGCAACAAACCACCAAACCAGCCATTGCCAATGTGGTACGGCAAGCTCATCGAGGTGTAGCGGATGCGGGTCGGGAACATCTCGACCAGCATGGCCGCGATAGGCCCGTAGACCATGGTCACGTAGATCACCAGCAAGGTCAGGATCGCCACAATCAAGGGCTTGTTCAGCTTGGCTGGATCGGCCTTGGCCGGGTAGCCCGCCGCCTTGACCGCCGCAATCACGGTCTTCTTGAACTCGGCGTCCTTGGCTTTGGCCTCGTCAGCAGGCAAGCCCTTCGAGCTGTAAGACGAAATCACGGTGTCACCCACCTTGATCTGCGCCACGCCTGACCCTGCGACGTTGTCGTAGTTCACCGAGTTGGCGGCCAGCACCTGCTTGGCGATGTCGCAAGAGCTGGTGAACTTGGCTGTGCCAGTCGGGTTGAACTGGAACGAGCACTCGGACGCATCCGCCACCAGCGTGACTGGCGCCGTCGCCTGGGCGCGAGCCAGATCAGGGTTGGCGGCTTCGGTCAGGGCCTTGAACAAGGGGAAGTAGGTCAGCGCGGCAACCAGGCAGCCCGCCAGGATGATGGGCTTGCGGCCGATCTTGTCGGACAAGGTGCCAAACACCACGAAGAACGGCGTACCGATCAGCAGCGAAATGGCCACCAGGATGTTGGCTGTTGCCCC
>Ga0209066_10002984_pt1 | contig 19843 bp, 17 predicted proteins | sample All_14_2_FD_187198 | JGI IMG/M metagenome (GOLD analysis project Ga0209066, IMG submission 187198) | Freshwater microbial communities in response to fracking from Pennsylvania, USA - Allegheny Zone_MetaG_DW_15 (SPAdes) (version 2) ... | reverse complement strand
CTTCGGATCGAAGACGGTGCGGCCCAGATGGTTGTTGCCGTCGATCAGCCGGATCAGCATGGTAATGAAGGCGTTCCGTTCCTGCGGCATCAGTGGCTCCAGCAGCCGGTCCTGGGCCTTTTGCATGGAAGACTGCATCTCCCGGGTGATGCGCTCGCCCTCCTTGGTCAGGCGGGCAAGCACCATGCGCTTGTCCTTCTCGCTCTTGTGGCGTTCGACCAGCCCGCGCTTGCTGAGGCGGACCAGAACATCGGCGACATTGGTCCGGTCCAGTCCCAATTCCTTGCCCAGCGAGTTCTGATCGATATCAGGGCTGTGCATCAGCGCCGTCAACAGACCGTACTGCACTGGCGTGATGTCGAATTCCTTGCATTCCTCGAAGAACAGGGCGTGGTGAATCTGATGCAGACGTCGGATCAGATAGCCTGGCCGGGACCATAAGGGCATACGGTCAAACAGCATGGTCGGTCGTTCATCGCTGTCATTCTGCACGGATGCACCGTTCATTTTTATCCTCCCGCATATATCTCATCAAACAGTCTATCATTTACGAGGTGATGCCACCTAATTTCCAGTAAAAAACGCGTCATCAACGCATGTTCGCTGGGATTCCGCTTGCTCAGCATAGTGGCCTATATCAGTTCCGGGGCAGGGTAACGAACTGGACCTGGCTGGCATTGCCCCGATTCTTCTGATCCTGCCTGCTGAGGTCGAGCCGCCATCGGGATTTCCCGCCATGGAGGTCAGGGATATCAGGGTGGTCACCTCATGTTTCCGGAGAGGCCATTGCGGGACATTGCTCAGTATAATAGCATAATAACTATCCAAAGCGAGACGGGCCGAATTTTTTGCGGAAAGCCGCAGAAAATTCGAAATCATGAAGTTGTCTTGATCGGTTTGTTGCGAATAGTGCGTCCGGAAAAAAGCGGTATGCCCCTGCCAATTTCCCATCTAATCGCCTTGACATCCTAAAAAAATCATCAGTACACTTTGCTTTATAACAGGTTCGAAGGGACCGCGGTCAGGAGCGCCGGTTAACGGCGCCGGGTACCGGTGAGGCAAAGGCTGGGAATGGGGATCATGGTGTCCATTGGGCATGGGATGACGCGCGTCATCGTCTCCGCATATGGGAAGACGATGCCATGCGCGTACTGAATGCGATCGCATCAGGCATCGATTGGCTGAACGAAATGCTGGGGCGAATTCTGATCGGCCTTGTGCCTTTCATCGTCCTGATTTCGGTTGCGGTTGTCGTGCTGCGCTATGCCTTCAAGCTGGGCTTCCCCTGGCTGTCGGAAAGTTTCATCTGGCTCAACGGCGTTCTGTTTACCCTGGGGGCGGCCTATCTCTTGATGAACGACCACCATGTCCGGGTGGACCTGCTCTATTCGAAGTTGTCGAACCGGGGGCGGGCTTATGTGAATCTGGGCGGTGTCGTCCTGCTTCTGTGGCCCACCATGTATGCGGTGCTGACCACCGCCTGGCCATCGGTGCGCCGTTCCGTCCTGGCGCTGGAACATTCCCCGACGATGGACGGGCTGCCCTTCCTCTATGTGCTGAAGATATGCGTGCCGCTGTTCTGCATTCTGGTCGCCTTGCAGGGCCTGTCCCTGGCGATCCGCAGCATTGCCGTGTTGAAGGGCCATGCGAGCGCCGGGAAATCCGTGTTTTATCAGGGGAACGGGCATGGCTGACGGGTTGGGCGAGGTTCTGGCTCTGCTGTTGTTCGCCGGGGCGTTTGCGGTGCTGCTGTCCGGCTTTCCGGTGGCGTTCGGGCTGGGCGGCATCGCGGTGATTTTCGCCTTCATCGGCTCGCTGCTGGGCGTCTTCAACTGGAACATGATGGGCTCGGCTGCCGGCCGCATCATTGATCTGATGACCGGAGAAACCCTGGTCGCGGTGCCCTTGTTCGTGTTCATGGGGGTGGTGCTCGAACGCTCGAAGATCGCAGAGGAACTGCTGATCACCATGGGCCAGGCCTTTGGTCGGCTGCCGGGCGGGTTGGGCATTTCCGTGGTGATCGTAGGCGCCCTGTTGGCCGCTTCGACCGGGGTAGTCGGCGCGACTGTCCTTGCCATGGGTCTGATCAGCCTGCCGGCCATGTTGCGGGCTCGCTACAACCCGTCGCTGGCCAGCGGCATCATCTGCGCCTCGGGCACCATGGCGCAGCTGATCCCGCCTTCCACCGTGCTGATCATGTTGGGCATCATGCTGCAGAACGCCAACACCCAGGCCAATCTGAAGCTGGGTCTGTTCGGCGGTCCGCAGGTCACAATCACCGATCTGTTCGTGGCAGCCCTGATCCCCGGCCTCGTCCTGGTCGGGCTCTACATCCTGTTTCTTGTCGTGAAGGCCTTGCTTGATCCCGAATCCTGCCCGCCGCTGGAGATGACGCAGGAGGAGCGGGCATCCATCGGGCCGCGCATCGTCAAGGCCGTGGTGCCGCCGGTCGTGCTGATCGTCATGGTGCTGGGGTCGATCCTGACCGGTATCGCCACGGCAACGGAATCCGCGTCGGTGGGTGCACTCGGCGCCTGCATGCTGGCCGGCCTGAAGCGCCGTTTCGGCTGGAAGACACTGGTCGAAGTGTCCGGCAAGACCCTGATCATCAGCAACATGATTTTCGCCATTTTGATTGGCGCCACCATCTTCTCGCTGGTTTTTCGGGGTTTGGGCGGCGATGACGCGGTGACGGAGCTGGTCCGGGATCTGCCGGGTGGGCAGGTTGGCGCCACGATCTTCGTCCTGGGGCTGATGTTCCTGCTGGGCTTCCTGATCGACACGTTCGAGATCGTCTTCATCGTGGTGCCGATCTTCGCCCCGATCCTGATCATGATGGGGGTCGACCCGGTATGGCTCGGCATCGCCATGGCGATCGTGCTGCAGACCAGCTACCTGACCCCGCCTTTCGGCTTCGCGATCTTCTATCTGCAGGGCGTGGCCCGGCAGTTGACGGGTATCACGATCTACCGGGGCGTCGTTCCTTTCGTGCTTATCCAGCTATTGGCCGTGGCCGTCCTGTGGGTCTTTCCCCAGTTGGCGACCTGGTTGCCGAAGGCTGTCTTCTGACACCGGGTGAGCGGCCCGGGTTGGAGGGGGGTAGACCCGCTCGGCTGACTGGTTGAACAAGAAGGGAGAGAGTGATGAAGCGTAGAGATTTCCTGAAGGCTGCCGGGACCGCTGGCGTTGCCAGTGTTGCGGCCGCCGGTCTGGCACGGCCCGCGATTGCCGCGGGCGCGATCGAATGGCAGATGCAGGCCACCTGGGCGGAGAATTCCCCGCTGTTGTGGACCGGTGCGAAGCTGGTTGCGGACATGATCACGCGCATGTCGGCCGGGCGCATGACGGTGAAGCTGTTCGCGGCCGGGCAGATCGCCCCGCCTTTGCAGCTGCTGGACGCGGTTGCCGACGGTGCCCTGGAAATGGGGCATGGTTATCCGGCCTATTGGGCGGGCAAGTTGCCGGCCATGCAGTTCTTCAGCCCGCTGCCCTTCGGCGTCACCACGCAGGAGCAGAATGCCTGGTTCCGCTATGGCGGCGGACAGGAGCTGGCGGAGAAGGTCTATGGCCAGCTGGGCGTGAAGTTCCTGCCAAGCGGCAATACCTCGGTCCAGGCAGCCGGCTGGTTCACCAAGGAAATCAATACGCTGGGGGATTATCAGGGGCTGAAGATCCGCTCCGGTGGGCTGGGCGCCAAGGTGTTGAGCGCGGTGGGCGCTACCCCGGTTCAACTGCCGCTTGGCGAAGTGCCGCAGGCGCTGCAGAACGGCAGCATCGATGGTGCGGATTTCGTCGGGCCGATGAACGACATGGCTTTCGGTCTCTATAAATCCGCCAAGTTCTGCTATTGGCCGGGCTGGATGGAGCCCTGCGGCGTGCTGGACTGCTTCATCAACAAGGCCGCCTGGGACAAGCTGCCCGACGATCTGAAGGCCATTGTCGAAGCCGCGAACGAGATGGCGAACAGCGTGGTGCTGTCCGAATTCGTGGCCAAGAATGCCCAGGCCTACAAGACCCTGCAGGAAGAGCATGGCGTCAAGATGGCCTTCCTGTCGGATGATGTGCTGACGGCGCTGGGCAAGGCCTCCGGCGAGGTGATCGCCCAGGCTGGCAAGGCCGATGCCCAGAGCACGGAAGTCTATGAGAGCCTGATGAAGTTCCGCAAGACCGTGATGCCCTATACCGCGACCACGGAACTGGCCTTCATCAAGGCGCGGATGTTGAACTTCCCCTACGGCATCTGACATCGTCGGGTTTGCTACCGCCGGCGCCGCAGCATCCATGTGGCGCCGGCACTTCGAACAAGAAGGAGACCGGCCGTGACGGCAGGCGACGGCATTCCCGACGGGAAGGAAGCGGCGGTGAAGCAGGGCATCGGCGCCAGGGCGAAGCGCAAGGAGGACGAGCGGCATCTGCACGGTCGGGGCCGCTTCGTGGGTGATATCGCGATGCCCGGCCTGCGCGAAGTGGCCTTCCGCCGCAGCGGTGTTGCCCATGGCATCCTGAAATCCGTCGTCATACCATCCGGTTCGCCGGGGCGGGTGTTCACCGCAGCCGATCTGACGGGCGTCACCCCCATCGTCGCGGATTCCGGCATTCCCGGCTTCAAGACATCCGGCTATCCGCCGCTGGCGACCGGCAAGGTGCGCTTCGTGGGGGAATGCATAGCGATGTGCACCGCCCCGACCCGGGCGGAAGCCGAAGACCTGGCCGAGACGGTCACGGTCGAGATCGAGGAACTGCCCGCTGTTGTCGACAGCCTGAAGGCGCGGATGCCGGGTTCGGCCCTGGTGCATGAGGAATGGGGCGATAATCTGTTCCTGACCACCAGCGTTCCAGGGGATATCGAAACGCTGGCCAGGACGGCACCGGTCCGCATCACGCGGGAGATCGATACCGGGCGGCAGTGCATGCATCCGATGGAAGGCAAGGGCGTGCTGGCCTGGTGGGATTTCCAGGCGGATCAGCTTGTGGTCCATACCTCCACCCAGGTGCCGCATATGATCCGCACCGGCCTGTCGGAGACGCTGGGGCTGGAACAGGCGAAGATCCGCGTGGCCCCGCCCGATGTCGGCGGCGGGTTCGGCTATAAATGCGTGTTGCAACCGGAGGAAATCTGCATCGCCTGGCTGGCCCTGACCACGAAGAAGCCGCATCGCTGGGTCGAGGACCGGCGCGAGCATCTGGTGGCGGGCGCCAATGCGCGCGAGCATCATTACAGGATCACCGCCTATGCCGATGAGATGGGGCGGCTTCTGGGGCTGGATGCGGAGGTCACCGTCAATGTCGGGGCCTATTCGGTCTGGCCCTTCACGGCCTGTCTGGAAGCGGCCCAGGCCGGCGGCAATCTGCCCGGCCCCTATGATTTCCGGGTCTATCGCTGCAAGACCTTTTCGGTTGCGACGAACAAGCCACCCTTCGCGCCCTATCGTGGCGTGGCCCGGCCCGGCGTGTGTTTCGCGATCGAGCTGATCATGGATGCCATCGCCCGCGAGGTCGGGCGCGACCCGATGCAGGTGCGCGCCGAAAACCTCGTGAAGCCGGACCAGATGCCCTACAACAATGTGACCGGAAAACACTACGATAGTGGTGACTATCCGCAATCCCTGCGCATGGCGGCCGAACTGATCGGGCTGGACGGCGTGCGGGCGCGCCAGGGGACGCCGGAAGCCGATGGGCGGCTGATCGGTGTCGGTTTTTCCACCTTCACCGAACAATCCGCGCATGGCACCAAGGTGTTCGCCGCCTGGGGCATTCCCGTGGTGCCGGGCTATGAGCAGGCGACGGTGCGGCTGACGCCCGATGGCGATCTGGAAATCCGCGCCGGCATCCACACCATCGGCCAGGGGCTGGAAACCACCCTGGCCCAGATGGCGGTGGAGGAGCTGGGCCTGCCTTTGGACAAGGTCCGGGTGACGTTGGGGGATACCGCATCCACCCCCTATTCCACGGGTGCCTATGCCTCGCGCGGGATGGTGATGGCGGGCGGGGCGGTGTCGGTTGCCTCCCAGGAATTGGCGCGCCGCATCAAGCGGATCGCGGCCCATCTGATGCAATGTGATGAAGCGTCGGTGGTGCTGGAAGAGGGTGAAATCCGCGCCGGCAAGGCCAGTGTCGGCTTCGGCGATATCGGCAAGGCCTGGTATCTGCGCCCCGAACAGCTGCCCGACAATGTGCACACGATGGGGCTTGAAGTGACGGAGGGTTACAAGCCCCTGGTCGATACCGGTGCCTTTACCTATGCCAGCCATGCCGCCGTGGTCGCGGTCGATCCGGAAACCGGTTTGGTGGAAATCCTGGACTACGCGGCGGTGGATGATTGCGGCCGCATGGTCAATCCGATGATCGTGGATGGTCAGGTGATGGGCGGCACGGTGCAGGGCATCGGCACGGCCCTGTTTGAGGAGTCACCCTATGATGCCTCCGGCCAGCCGCTGGCTTCCACGCTGCAGGACTACACCCTGCCCGGTGCGCGGGAAGTGCCAAGCTTCAAGCTGGGTCATATCGAAACCCTGTCGCCCTATACCGCCCATGGCATCAAAGGCGTGGGGGAGGGGGGCGCGATCGCCCCGCCCGGTGCGATCGTCAATGCGATCAATGATGCCTTGAAGGGAAGAGGGGTGGAGATCACGCGCATTCCCGCCACGCCGGAACGCATCCTGTCGGCCATCATCCAGGCGGAAGGGGGGCAGGCGGCATGAAGCCGGTCGATTTCGATTACGCCCGCGCCGAGGATGCGGCTCAGGCGGTAACGCTGCTGGCGGCCGAGGAGGGGGCGAAGGTCATGTCCGGCGGGCAATCGCTGGGGCCGATGCTGAACCTGCGTCTGGTCCGTCCGACGCGGCTGGTCGATCTGCGCAACCTAGCCGATTTGCGCGGGGTGCGCGATGCGGGGAATGCCATGGTCTATGGCGCGGCGACCCGCCATGTGGAGTTCGAGGACGGGCTGGTGCCCGACGCGGCGCAGGGCATGCTGCGCCATGTCGCGCGCGGCATAGCCTATCGCGCTGTGCGCAATCGCGGCACCATCGGGGGAAGTCTCGCCCATGCCGACCCGGCCGCCGATTGGGTCAATACCTGCCTGGCCCTGGATGCCACGCTGATCCTGCTGTCGCCGGATGGAAGCCGGCAGGTGAAGGCGCGGGATTTCATGCTGGGGGCTTTCACCACCACGCTGCGGGACGGTGAGATCATCGCGGCGGTCTCCATCCCCAAGCTCTCTACCCAGGCACGCTGGGGCTATTACAAGATCTGTCGCAAGACGGGTGAGTTTGCCGAGGCGCTGGGTGCCGTCGTGGTCGATCCCGCACGCAGCTATTGCCGGGTCGTGCTGGGCGCGACGGATGGTGAGCCGGCCTGTCTGGACGACGTTGCCGATGCGCTGGCGAGCCGGGGGGCGGCTGACCCGTTCCAGCTGCGCGACGCGGTGCTGGCGGCCTTGCCCGGTGCATCGCCCGTGTCGCTGCGCCATCATGAAACCGCGCTGAGGCGCGCCATTGCCCAGGTTTATCCGTCATGAAATCCATCTCCATGACCGTGAATGGCGAACAGGTCTCCGGCAATGTTCAGCCGCGTACCCAGCTTGCCGATTTCCTGCGCGGCCAGCTCGGTCTGACCGGCACGCATCTGGGCTGCGAGCAGGGGGTATGTGGGGCCTGCACCGTGCTGGTCGACGGGCAGCCGACCCGATCCTGCATCTCCTACGCCATATCCTATGACGGGGCAGATATCCGCACCGTGGAAGGCTTCGATGATGATCCGGTCATGGCCGATCTGCGCCAGGCCTTCTCGGCCCATCACGGGCTGCAATGCGGCTTTTGCACGCCGGGCATGCTGGTCACTGCGCGCGATATCGCAGCCCGGCTGGACAGGCCGGATGAAACCATGATCCGCCATGAGCTGGCGGGGAATATCTGCCGTTGCACCGGCTATCAGGGCATTGTGAACGCGATTTCCAGCGTGATCGCCGCCAATGGCGAATGCCGGCCGCTGATCGCGGGGCAGCCGGCCGCAGGCCCGATCGCGCGCAGCCCTTACGAGGGTGATTTCCCGCGATTTGACCGCAGGCAGGAGGCCGTCACGGCACCGGCGCCTGCCGCAATCGCCATCACCATGCAGGTCGATGCGGATGGCTGGACGGTGCTGACCCAGGATATCGATCTGGACCATCCCGCCGCTTCCGTCTGGCACGCGATGGGCGATGTGCAGGCACTCGCCATCTGCATGCCCGGCGCGCGGATCGATCAGTTCGACGGCAGTCGGATCGAAGGCGGGTTGTCGATCAAATTCGGGCCGATCCGGGCAGGCTTTGCGGGCCAGGCCGAGCGGGTCCAGGATGATGCCCTGCGCCGTGGCAGCATTTCCGGTTCGGGCTCGGACGGGGCGACGGGCACAAGGGCGCAGGGTGCTGTGTCCTATGCCGTCTCCGATCTTGCCCGCGGGCGCAGCCGCATCGCGGTATCGGTGCGGTTCAAGCTGGCCGGCCCGCTGGCCCAGTTCGGGCGGTCCGGGCTGGTGAAGGATTTCGCCGCCCGGCTGACCGAGCAGTTCACGGCCAATCTGGCGAAGCTGATGGCGGGCGAAGCAGTGGATGCATCGGCCGGGGCGGGCGATCTGAACGCCGTCGCGCTGCTCTGGTCCGTCGTGAAGCGCAGGGTTCTGGCCCTGATCGGCCGGTAGCGGGGCTTGCGGCCGGATGGTCTGTCTCGGCGCGCTCCCCCGGGGGCGCGGTCCGGGCATTGTCCCGGGTGCTGAGCCTTGCTGGGCGTCGCCGTCGGCGTGATGGGCGATGTTTGTTTTTTTGCCGTATCACGCGCTGGATACGCGTTGCTGGTTCCAAGCGGCAAGCAGGCGGCCTATACTGCCTCCCATAAAAAGACGTGATGTTTCGGGAGGAAGTATGATGGCGGCGACGACCAGGATTGTCGTGGGCGAGGAAGTGCCATTTCTGTTGAGCGCGGTGGGTGTCGAGGAGCTCCGGCGCAGGAAACAGCAGAAAGGTCTGGCCTTCCCGGCGCAGGACGGAACGAAGCTGCCGGATTATCTGGCGAAGATCAGCTATGACATTCCGCGCGACGACCCGGACCTTGTGGCGGTCCTGGAGAGCGTCGGGCAGGAGGGGGCGCAGCCCGGCTGCAGCTTCCGCATCTGCGAGCTTGATGCACAAACCTCCTGGCGGCTGTGCCATGTGTCGAACTTCGAGATGCTGCTGGTGGGGTAGGCTGAAATCTGTCTGTTTTGGATTGTATCAAATGCGGAAGCCCGACCCTTCGAGACGGGCTTCGCCCTCCTCAGGATGCGGGCTTCTTGAACAGCTTTTCCCTCACCCTGAGGCGCGAGCGATAGCGAGCCTCGAAGGGCGTGGGAAAAGTTAAGTCGGACTCCGCCTAAACCAGACGGACTCTGGCATGCGACCGCCCTGTCAGACCCCCAACCATTTTTCATGGGCTTCGCTATCCGCCACCAGGGCCTGGGGCGTGCCATGCCAGACCGCGCGACCGCGGCCAAGCAGGGTGACTTCATCGGCCAGACCGGTCGCGAAATTGAAATTCTGCTCGACCAGCAGGATGGTCAGGCCGTCGGCCTTCAATTCCTGCAGTTTTCGGAAAATCTGCTGGATGATGATCGGGGCAAGACCTTCGGTCGGCTCATCCAGCAGCAGGATGTGCGGATCGGCCATCAACGCGCGGGCAATCGCCAGCATCTGCTGTTCGCCGCCGGACAATTCATGCCCGCCATTGGTGAGGCGCGCGGCCAGATTGGGGAAGAAGGCCAGTACCCGCTCCATGCTCCAGCCACCGTGGCCGAGGCGGGCGGCCAGCGCCAGATTCTCCCGCACGCTCAGGGAGCCGAAAATGTCGCGCGTCTCCGGCACGAAGGCCAGGCCCAGCTTTGCGATATCATAGCTCGGGCGGCCCGCGATCGGTTTGCCGTTCAGCTCTATCTGCCCGGCGGTCGGGCAAAGCAGGCCTGCAATGGTTTTCAGCGTGGTGGATTTGCCGACGCCGTTGCGGCCCAGAAGCGCATGCACGGTTCCCGGACGAACTGTCAAATCCAGGCCATGGATGACGCGCGTTTCGCCATAGCCGCTTTCTATGCAGGACAGTTTAAGCATCGGCTTGCCAATTCCCGAGATAAATGTCGCGTACAACGCGGTTGCCGCGCGTTTCCTCCGGCGTTCCTTCGAAGATCACTTCGCCGTAATTCATCACCGTGATCCGGTCCGAGACATCGAAGGCCAGATCCAGATCATGTTCGATGATGACGATGGTCAGATCGCGCGGCAGGTTCGCCAGCACATGATGAAAGCCCTTGATCATGCCGGGCCCAACGCCGGAGGTCGGTTCATCCATCAGGAGGATGCGCGGGCGTGTGGCGAGTGCCAGCCCCACTTCCAATTGCCGCCTGTTGCCGTAGGAGGCGTGACGCACATCGACATCCAGCATGTCGGATAGCGAAACCTGTTCGGCCACCTCTTCCACGATGACTGCCAGTTCCCGATCCTGCAGCGGGTCGCGGAATAGGGAGGTGGTGCGGCCCTTGCCTGCTGCCGCTGCGAGTTGGAGGTTCTGGCGGATGGTCAAATCCTCGAACAGATTGTTCTTCTGATAGCTGCGCGACAGGCCGGCGCGCGCCCGCTGGCTGACCGAAAGATGGGTGATCGGCCGGCCGTCCAGCAGGATCTCACCGCTGGTCGGCTTCAATTCTCCCGCCAGCAGGTTGAACAGGGTGGTCTTTCCCGCGCCATTCGGCCCCAGAACCACCCGCCGTTCGCCGGGGGTGAGGGATAGGGAGACATTTCTGGTTACCTCGATCCCGCCGAAAGACTTCCTCAGATTGCGGATCTCAAGCATGTGGATGGCTCCGCGCGCTGGAAGCATCGGCGGCACGGTTGCGCCGCCGACCCAGCAGGTGATGGAACTGGCCGAACAGGCCGCGCCCGCCCGCCAGCACGACGGCAATCAGCACGATGCCCACGACGATATGCCAATGGTCGGTGTAGCCGCCCACACCATGTTTCAGCGCGACAAAGGCAACGGCACCGACCAGCGCGCCGGTCAGGGTACCAAGACCGCCCAGGATGACGACGATCAGCACTTCACCCGACACCGTCCAATGCAGCAATTCGGGCGAGATATATTGGGTGTGCTGGGCCGCCAGAATTCCGGCGATTCCAGCCAGGAGAGAGGAGGTGCCGAGCGCGCGCATTTTTGGAATCCAGGTCGTGACACCCAGGGCGCGCATGCGTGCTTCATTGCTGTGGATGCCGCAGAGCGTGCGGCCGAAGGCGGATCGCAGCAGACCCGCCGCCGCCAGATAGACCAGGATGACCAGAACAATCGCGAACAGCGCGAAAACCAGGGGATCGTTCATGTCGATGCCGATGGCTTCGAAATCGAAGCGCGGCAGCCCGGCCAGGCCATCATCGCCACCCAGCCAGCGCGACTGAAAGACGATGGTATAGGCCATCTGCCCGAAGGCCAGCGTTGCCATGATGTAGAAGATGCCTGCCGTGTTCGCCACGATCGCGCCGACCAGGGTGCCGAAGGTCGCCGCCAGCGCAACGCCCAGAATGGCGGCAGGAACGGGGTGCATCTCGAATTTGACCGTCAGCGCGCCATAGCCATAGGCGGCCACGCCCATGATGGCGCCGTTAAACAGCGAGACCATGCCGCCATAGCCTGCCACCAGATCCAGGCTGATCGCGAGAATGGCAAGGATGGCGATCTCCACCACGATCTCGCGCGCGAAATAACCGCCCAGGATGGCGTAGGCCAGCAGCGCGGCCAGGATCGCCAGACAGACCGCCGTATGGGTCCGGGTTTGCTGGAACATCACCGTCAACCCCGCGCCGGGATCAGGCCCTTGGGCCGGATCACCAGAATGGCTGCCAACAGGACATAGACCAGGATGGCCGCGAGTTCCGGGAACAGCACCGCGCCCATGGTTTCCAGGAAGCCCACGATCAGGGAGCCGGCAATGGCCCCCTGCAGGCTGCCCAGGCCGCCGATCACGACCACGATCAGGGTCGGGATCAGGATGGATATGCCCATCCCCGTGGAGGCGGAGAAAACCGGCGCCGCCACCACGCCTGCCAGGCCTGCCAGCGCACAGCCGACACAGAAGACGCAGACGAACAGGCGCTGCACATTGATGCCCATGGCGGACGCCATCGCGGCATTTTCCACGCTGGCGCGGATCATCGCGCCGATCTGGGTGCGCGACAGCACGAAGAGCAGCGCGCCCATGATCAGGAGGCCGAGCGCAATGATGAACAGCCGGTAGACCGGGTATTCTACCGCAAGCACGCTGGCGGTTCCGGCCATCGCTTGCGGCACATCAAGCCCCAGCGCGATATCGCCCCAGCCCATGCGGACGAGATCGAGGAAAATGAAGATCAGGCCGAAGGTCACCAGCACCTGGTTCATCGGTCCGGCCTGACGCAGCCTTTCGATCAGGGTGAAGTACAGAACCGCGCCGATCGCGGTTACGGCCAGGGGTGCCAGAAAGAAGGCGGCCCAATAGCTTCCCGTCGCGGCGGCTACACTGACCCCGATATAGGCGCCCATCATATAGAGCGCGCCATGGGCCAGATTGACGAAATGCAGCAGACCGAAGATCACGGTCAGCCCGATGGACAACAGGAAGAGCAGCATTGAGTACTGAAGCGCATTCAACAGCTGCAATGCCCAAAATCCCGATTCACTCATGACCGGTATCCTTGGCCGAAAGAGGCGCCAGCCCGCCCAGGCGAACCCGGACGGGCCAGCTGTCACTTAAAGCTTGCAGCCATTCGGCTCATCGCGCACGGATTTGATCTCGCCGATCACCTTCTGGGTCAGCGCATCGCCGTCCTTAACGGTCTCGTAAACATAAATATTCTGAACCACATTGTTGGTGGACGGGTCGATCTCCATCGGACCGCGCGGACCGGTATAGCGGACCTTCGGCAGGTTCGCGGCGATGGAAGCGCGGTCCTTTGCCCCGGCGGCAAGCGCGCCCAAGAGCAGGCGCGCCGCATCATAGCCCTGCACGGAATATTCCGACGGCGTGCGCCCGTAACGCTTTTCGAACTGGGCCACGAATACCTTGTTTTCGGTCGATTGCAGGGTGGGGACGTAGTGCAGCGAGGTCTTGACGCCGATGGCCCCGTCGCCCTCCGCATTCACATAAAGCGGCGAGGTCAGGAAGCCCGAGCCGTAAAGCGGGACCTCCTTGGAAATACCGAAACTGCCATACTGCTTTACGAAGCTGATGGCTTCCCCGCCCGCATAGAACACAAAAATGCCGTCGGGATTGGCCTGACGCGCCTTGGTCAGATAGGGGCCGAAATCCTTGGTCTGGCCGAACGGTGTATACTCACCGCCCACGATCTCACCGCCCGCCGCCTTGAATGCCGCGGCGAAGGCGTCGATCATCTGGTGGCCTGCGGCGTAATCCGGGGCCAGCGTATAGACCTTGCGCACGCCCTGGTCATACATCCATTTGCCCATCGGGCGGTTGACCTGGGCGTTGGAGAAGGACACGCGGGTGATATAGGGGCTGCAATCCTTGCCGGTGGCTTCGTCATTGCCGGCATTGGCCACGATCAGCGGCACCTTGGCCCCGTCCACGAAGTCCCGGATGGCGCCGAGCACGCCCGACGATACGATGCCGACCATCACATCGACTTCATCCTGCAGCACCAGCTTGCGCGCTTTGGACAGGCCGACGGCGGGCTTGGCTTCGGTGTCTTCGGTGACAAGTTTGAACTCTGCAGCCCGACCGGCTTCCTCCAGGGCGAAAACGAAGCCATCCTGGATGTCATTGCCCAGCGCGGCATAGGTTCCCGATTTCGGCAGAATCAGGCCGACGCTGGTTTCGGCGAATGCCGGCAGGGCGAATGCGGAAACGGCGGTTGCCAAGGCAATCCGTGCCATAACGGTTTTCATACTATCCTCCCTCGATATAGGCAGGCGCGACGCGCCGATGCCCGTTTTGCGGGCCGGCTGCCGTTTCGGCTATTGTCCAACCCTTGTTTGCCCTGATAGAAATGCAAAAAAATGCACATACGTAAAGCAAGATTTTGCATTTTACGCCAAAACTTGCATTATAAAGCATGAATCGATGGACGGGGATAACCCGCGACGGATGGGGAGGGGCCGATGCCCGATATACGATTTGAGGTGCTGGTCGGAAAAATTGCCGATGCGATCGCCGGGAAACCGTTGGATCAAAGCCTGCAGGATTTCCTGAATGCGGCCTTCCCGGTGGAGGGCGCGGATTTCCAGGAGCTGAAGTCGCTCTGTGCCGAAGGCGAGGCGGAGGGCTGGCTGCTGCAGCGTGAGGCCGGCGGCATCAAGTTCGGCCGGGCGATCAAGCCGGGCGGGGCGGCCGGCCCCTTCAGTATTGACGTTGTGCGCATGAAGGATGTTCGCGGCCCCCATCATATTCATCCGACGGGCGAGATCGGCGCGGTCATGAGCCTGGACGGCTCACCCCGTTTCGATGACACGCCGGAGGGCTGGTATGTCTATGGCCCCGGCAGCGACCATTTCCCGACCGTGACCGGCGGGGACGCCTATGTCCTGTATCTGCTGCCCGATGGCGCCATCGAATTCACCGGAAGGGCCTGACGGCCCGCGGCGGCGTGGCCTTGCGACAATCACACGACCCCAAGAACAAGGGGCGCTAGGGAGGAATGGAAGAATGAATGCCGGGTCCGGAAATGCGGCTCTGTATTTTGTCGATCGCCATCTGGCGGAAGGGCGAGCGGGAAAGGTTGCCTTTCGTGAGGCCGCCGGTGCCAGGCGCAGCCTGACCTATGGCGCGCTGGCGGAAGAGACCGACCGCATGGCGGGTGCCTTGCAACGCGCCGGGATTCGTCAGGAAGAACGCGCGCTGATGCTGATGCTCGACCAGATCGAGTTTCCCGTCGTCTTCTGGGGTGCCTTGAAGGCAGGCGTGATTCCGGTCGCGCTCAATACGCTGCTGTCCGCATCCGTCTATGACGAGATTTTCCGCGACAGCCGTGCCGCCTGCCTGTTCGTGTCCAGGCCGCTATACGATGTCGTCGCGCCCATCCTGCAGGGCAATCCCTATATCCGTCGGATCGTGGTGATAGGCGGCGATGCGCCGCTGGGCGCTATTACCTACGAAGCCTTCACGGCCGGGGCCGAGCGGGCGGAAGCGCAGCATGTCCCGGCGGACGAAACCGCCTTCTGGCTCTATTCCTCCGGCTCCACCGGCAGGCCGAAGGGTGTGCGCCATGTCCATGGCAGCCTGAAGGCAACCGCAGACACCTATGGCAGCCAGGTGCTGGGCATCCGCCAGGACGATATCGTCTATTCGGTGGCCAAGATGTTCTTCGCCTATGGTCTGGGCAACGCCATGACCTTTCCGCTGTCGGTCGGCGCCACCACCATTCTGTATGACGGGCGGCCGACCCCGGATTCCGTGACCACCATTCTGGCGCAGGAACGCCCGACCATATTCTGCGGCGTGCCGACGCTGTATGCCGCCCTGGTGGATTACTGGAGCGGCAAGGCCAAGCGCCCGGACGCACCGTTGCGCTCCTGCATTTCCGCGGGCGAAGCGCTGCCGGACCATATCGGCAGGCATTGGCATTCCGCCTGGGGCGTGGACATTCTGGACGGGGTCGGTTCAACGGAAATGCTGCACATCTTCCTGTCGAACCGGCCGGGCGATGTGGTCTATGGCACGTCGGGCATTGCGGTTCCCGGCTACAAGCTGCGGCTGGTGGACGAGAATGGCCAGGATGTCGGGCCGGGGCAGGTGGGTGAACTGCTGGTCCGTGGCGCATCCTCCGCCGAAGGCTATTGGAATCAGCGCCAGAAAACCCGATCCACCTTCGAAGGCGAATGGACCCGCACCGGCGACAAATACGAGATGCGCGACGATGGCCGCTTCGTCTATTGCGGCCGCACCGATGATCTGTTCAAGGTCTCCGGCGTCTGGGTTTCCCCGTTCGAGGTGGAGCAGGTCCTGATTTCCCACCCCGCCGTTCTGGAATCGGCGGTGGTTGCCTGGCGCGACGAGGAAGGGTTGGAGAAACCCAAGGCCTTCATCGTGTTGAAGGATGGTCATGACGAAGCCGAACTGGCCGATCTGAAGGATTTCGTGAAGGACCGCATCGGCAAGTGGAAATATCCGCGCTGGGTGGAGTTCCGGAGCGAATTGCCGAAAACGGCCACCGGCAAAATCCAGCGTTTCAAGCTGCGCCAGGAATCCTGCTGATGTCGGCGCTGTGGAACACGGAAAGTCCGGGCGCGCTGACTATTGAGGGCAAGCGGCTGGAATGTCGCTGTTTCGGGCCGTCCCCGCAGGATGCACCGACCCTGGTTCTGCTGCATGAAGGGCTGGGCTGCGTTGCCCTGTGGCGGGATTTTCCCGACAGGCTGGCCACGGTGACGGGGCTGGGCGTGTTCGTCTATTCGCGGACTGGCTATGGTCAGTCCGACCCGGTGGAACTGCCCCGCCCACTCGATTTCATGACGCGCGAAGCGGTGGATGTGCTGCCGAAGGTGCTGGACGCGATGGGGATCGCCAAGGCCGTCCTGATCGGCCACAGCGACGGGGCCAGCATCGCCGCGATTCATGGCGGTCAGGTCCGCGACCCCCGCGTCGCGGGGCTGGTGCTGATGGCCCCGCATTTCTTTACCGAGGAGATGGGGCTCGCCGAAATCGCCAAGACCCGCGAGGTCTATGAGCAGACCGATATGGCCCAGCGCATGGGCAAATATCACCGCAATCCCGACAATGCTTTCCGGGGCTGGAACGGGGTCTGGCTCGATCCTGCTTTCAAATCCTGGAACATCGCCGGGGTGATCGACACCATCGCGGTGCCGGTGCTGGCTTTGCAGGGGCGCGATGACCAATACGGCACGCGGGCCCAGATCGAGGTGATCCGCGAACGCATCCGCGCGTCGCTGGATGTGGTCATTCTCGACGATTGCCGCCATTCCCCACAATTCGAACAGCCGGAAAAGACGCTGGAGGCCGTCGCGCAATTCGCGGCCCGGTTGGCGTCCCCGGCAATGGATGAGGCTGAAAGCCGATGAAACTGACCAGTTATCTTGCAGGCGAGTGGGTCGAAGGCAACGGGGCGGGCCGAGCGCTCGTCAACCCCCTGACAGGCGAGGAGATCGCCCGGGCCGATGCAGGCGGCCTCGACCTGTCGCGCGCCATGGATCATGCACGCAAGCAGGGCGGGGCAGCCCTGGCCGGGATGAGCTTCGCGGCACGCGGAGCGATCCTGAAGGCCATCGCCGATGTGCTCATCTCCCACCGCGCGGACTATGAGGAAATCGCCCGGCGCAATTCCGGCAATACGGCCGTTGATGCAGCCATCGATATTGATGGCGGTACCGGCACGCTGAAATATTACGCCCGCCTGGGCCAGGGGCTGGGCGATGCGACGCGGCTGGTGGAGGCCGGGCAGGATCAGCTTGCCCGCGATCCGATCTTCTTCGCGCGGCATTTCTGGACCACGCGGCCGGGTGTGGCGGTGCAGGTCAATGCCTTCAACTTCCCGTCCTGGGGGATGTGGGAAAAGGTGGCGCAGGCGACCCTGGCCGGGGTGCCCAGCCTTGCCAAGCCCGCGACGGCCACCGCGCTGTTGTCCTGGCAGATGCTGCGCGATGTGATCCAAGCGGGTGTCACCCCGCCCGGCATGCTGTCGCTGCTGTGCGGCGGTGGCGAGGCGCTGGTCGATGCCCTGGGGCCGATGGATTCGCTGGCCTTTACCGGCTCTGCCGCCACCGCGCGCGGTTTTCGGCAGGCCTTGGCTTCGCGGAATCTGCCGCCGCGCCTGACTGTGGAAGCCGACAGCGTGAATGCCACGATCCTGGGTCCCGATGCCGGGCCGGGAACCGCGCTGTTTGATCTGGCGGTGCGGGAAGCCGTGAAGGCCCTGTCGGTCAAGGCCGGTCAGCTCTGCACCAATATCCGCCGCATCCTGGTGCCCAAAGCCTTTGAATCCGAATTCGCTGCGGCCCTGGGGGCGAAGGTCGAAGCGCTGGCGGTGGGCGATCCGGCTTCGGAATCTACCCGCGTCGGGCCGCTGATCAATCTGGCGCAGCGCGATGAAGCTTTGGCCAATCTGCGGCGCCTGTCGGCCGAAACGCAGATTGTGGCGGAGGCGGCTTTGCCGGATTTCGGGCCGAATGCGGCCTTTGTCGCCCCGACCTTGCTGCGCTGTGACGACCCGGCTTCGGCCCGGGCGGTGCATGCGGTGGAGGTGTTCGGACCCTGCGCAACGATCCTGCCCTATGACGGGGTGGCGCAGGCCGTGGCCCTGGGCAGGGCCGGCGAAGGCTCCCTCGCGCTCAGCCTGTTCAGCAGGGATCCGGCGGTGCAGCAGGCGGCCCTGGCGGGGCTCGGACCCTGGCATGGGCGGCTGCTGCTGGTCGACGAGGATGTGGGCAAGGCCCATACCGGCCATGCCATTGTGATGCCGCAATGCGTCCATGGCGGTCCGGGCCGTGCCGGTGGCGGGGAAGAGCTGGGCGGCCTGCGGGGCCTGCGCCTGCACATGCAGCGCAGCGCCGTCCAGGCTTCCCCCGCCGCGTTGGAGAGCCTTGCCGCGCAGGCGGCAGAGGCGGCGGTGTAACCCTTGCCCCGGCCGCAAATCCTGCTGCCTGCCCATGCCTATCTGCCGGGAAGGACCGCGCGGCATCCGGAAGGCTGCTTCGATGGTCTGAAGGGCGGCTTGCCGCCCGGCAGCATGACCTGGCGGCAGATCGCGGCATGCCCCGCCTGGCACAACGGTGTTGCGCTGATCCGCCTGGGGTATTTCTGGGAGGCACATGAGGTGCTGGAAGCGGTCTGGATGCATACGGCCCAAGGCTCGCCGGAGCGTGAACTGGTCCAAGGCGCGATCCAGATCGCCAATGCCTGGCTGAAGCTTGTCATGGGCAGGCCAAAGGCGGCGGCCAGGATTGCAGGGATGGCCGCCCGCCACCTGAAAGCCGGGGGCGAGTTGGATGTAAGCAGTGAGATCGGTCCCGCCCGGCGCCATGCCGCGCGCTGCCTTGCGCGCCTGATGGGGCGGCTTGCCGAGAGGTAAGAGAAAAGCATTATAATGCACAAGAGAATGGATGGCCGTTCAGTTCATCCCGCAAGCTATTGAAAAAACGCATGATAAATTTTGCACTATAGAACATATAGCGCTTCTCATTTCTGAAATAAGGCATTATAATGCATCAAACGATATACCCATAAGGGGAGGAAACCGTGCCTAAGATGATCGACTTTCAGACCGACCCCAGCCGTTATCGCCATTGGCGGGTGGACTATGCGGGCGATATCGCCACGCTTTATATGGATGTGGATGAGAACGGCGGGCTGTTCGAAGGCTACCAGCTGAAGCTGAATTCCTATGATCTGGGCGTGGATATCGAACTGGCCGATGTGGTGCAGCGCATGCGCTTCGAGCATCCGGAGGTAAAAGTCGTCATCCTGCGCTCCGGCAAGGACAATGTGTTCTGTGCGGGGGCCAATATCCGCATGCTGGGCGGCGCCACCCATGCCCATAAGGTGAACTTCTGCAAATTCACCAACGAGACCCGCAACACCTTCGAAGCGGCCGAGATCGATTCGGGCCAGAAATATATCTGCGCGGTGCGCGGGGCCTGCGCTGGCGGCGGCTATGAACTCGCTTTGGCCTGCAATTACATCATGCTGACCGATGACAGCGTTTCCACCGTCGCTTTGCCGGAAGTGCCCCTGCTGGCCGTGCTGCCGGGTACCGGCGGGCTGACCCGCGTGACCGACAAGCGCAAGGTGCGCCGCGATCTGGCCGATGTCTTCTGCACCATCGAAGAAGGGGTGAAGGGCAAGCGCG
>Ga0209066_10002983_pt1 | contig 19844 bp, 21 predicted proteins | sample All_14_2_FD_187198 | JGI IMG/M metagenome (GOLD analysis project Ga0209066, IMG submission 187198) | Freshwater microbial communities in response to fracking from Pennsylvania, USA - Allegheny Zone_MetaG_DW_15 (SPAdes) (version 2) ... | reverse complement strand
GCATGGTCATAGCCAGACTCTTGGAGCGCAGCACCTCCAGGTCATCAAGTCCTATGTGGACGAGATGCTGGAGAACAACTGATCCGTTAAAGCGGGTTGGGAGGTGCAAACCCTCCCACAGTTATTACGTCAAGCTGGACGTTAAACGTAGTAGACAACTCGGCGGTCGGTCACGACCTTGGCATCCACACTGCCCTTGGCATCGCCGCCCTCGGGCAGGTCGCCGTAGGCCAGGGTGGTGACGATCATCCCTTTGTCGGTGAAATAGGTATTGGCCACCCGCAGGATGTCGTCCGGCGTGATCGCGTCATAGGCCCGGTAGACGGCATTGAGCGTGCCAGGATCACGGGTCGCGGCGACCACCGGAACGATGGCGTCGGCGACGGACTCGGTGTTGTCCAGCCCGGCGGCAAATCCATACTTCAGCGAGCTGCGGATCGCGGCCAGACGGGCCGGATCGGCCGGCGTCGTCCGCATCATCGCCAGCTCCTGCTGGATGGCCTCGCGGACATAGGGGATGTCGGCCTTGTCCTTGACCTGGGCAAGGACGCCGATCAGGCCGGGATCGACACTGTCGGGGAAGTAGCCGGCCAGGACCTGAAGCTTCTGCTCGGCCACCACCAGCCGCTGGTACAGCTGAGAAGACGACGAGAAGGCATAGGCGCTCAGTACGTCCAGGGCCTGCATATCGCCTGCGGCCGGATTGCCGGCGGTTGGATAGGCACCGGGCCCACGGAAGGCGACGCTGACCCAGGACAGCGTCTCGCTGTCCCACGGCACGTGAGCATAGAGCGGGCCATTCGGCGCGGGTTCGGCCGGGACCGGCGGCAGTTCGGGGCCCGCCTGCCAGTCGCTCCAGTATTTCTCGACCAGGGCAAAGGCCGCGTCCGGCTGCACGTCGCCGGCGATGATGATGGTCGTATAGGCCGGGCGGTAGTAACGATCGAAGAACTGGCGGCTGTAGTCGAACTGGTCCGGCATTGCCTCGATATCGGCGATGAAACCCATGGTCGTGTGCTTGTACGTATGGGTCGTGAAGGCGGCGTTGCGCTGGACCTCGAACAGCTTGGAGATCGGATTGGCGACGTTCTTGTTGTACTCGCCCAGCACGGCCAGGGCCTCGGTGCGGAAGTCCGGCTCCGAATAGTCCAGGTTCTGGAACCGGTCGGCCTCGATCCGGAGCGCCGTTTCCAGGTCCTCCTTATTGATCGTCATGTGATAGTTGGTGCGGTCGTCCGACGTATAGGCGTTGGAGTCCGCCCCCATGCTCTTCAGCGTGGCATTATATTCCGGCCCCGACATCGTCTTGGTGCCCCGGAACATCATGTGCTCGAAGAAGTGGGCAAAGCCCGACTTGCCCGGCTCGACCTCATTGCGCGACCCGACCGAGACCGGGATCTGCAGCGAGACGATGTCCGGGAAGCCCGTCTCCACGACGATGACGCGCAGGCCGTTCGGCAGGTCGCGGATATGGGTCGGGAAGGGATAGATGTCCCCCGCCGAAGCCGCCGATTGCGCCAGGGCCAGGCCGGGTTGGAAGGCGGCCAGGGCCGCCCCCGCCATCAAACTGCCCGCCAGCATCGAACGGCGCGTCATCTTCATGGTCTGCATCGAAATCGTCCCGTGTCCGCCAAATGTCTGGGCGACAGGGTGGCACAGCGATGCCGGCAAGCGACCTTACAGTTTCGTAATCCCGGTCAGTCCGCCTCCACCCGGTCGATGTCGTCGTCAGTCAGGCCGAAGTGGTGGCCGATCTCGTGGATCAGAACGTGGGCGATCAGTTCGCTGAGGGTGATGCCGCCATGCTCGCACCATTCGTCCAGGATCGGACGGCGGTAGAGAAATATCCGCGACGGCTCGGCCGCCGGGCCCAGGCTGTCGCGCCGCCCGATGTCGACACCGTGATACAGGCCCGTCAGCTCGAACGGATCCTCCATCCCCATTTCCGCCAGGGTCGCCTCGTCGGCGAAGTCGTCGACGCGGATCACCACCTCGCCCGCGAGGGACCGAAACGGCTCGGGCAGGGCGTCGAAGGCGGCACGCGCCACGGCGGCGAAATCGTCCAGGGACGGCGCCGTCAGCTCGGTCCATCCGGCGGGTGCGATTTGGGTCATGAGAACGATATCGTCGGCGCGGCGGCGGGTCGCAATGGGCGCGCCATGCGTTATGGTGATCGAATCGTTACGAAGCGGCGCATTGTCGCCATGGGCCGGGGCAGGGATGGCTGAAGCCGACATCGCCTATGTGGCCGCCGCGGGTGCGGCGGGGCTGGCCCTGGCGGTCAGCGCCTGGGCCTGGCGCTACACCTCGCGCGCGGCCGCGCGGCAGGCCGCCCTGGCCGAGACGGCCCAGACCCTCCAGGCCGACCTGACACGGCGCGAGGCCGCTCTGTCAGCCTTTGCCGACGTTCGGATGATCGTCCACCCTGACGGCAGCCTGGGTCAACCGCTGGGTGAGCCGGAGGCGGTGGCCGCTCTGTCTGACCTTTGGCAGGAGCTGGACCCCGAGGCCGTTTCGGCCTTGGCCGGGGAGGGTCAGCCCTTCGACCGGATCGCGGCGATCGGCGGGCGACCCTGGCGGATCGAGGGTCGGGCTGTGGCCGGTCAGGCCTGGTTGCGTCTTTCGCCGCTCGAAGTCGCGAGCGAGGGCACCGAAAGCGGCCTGGGCCTTCTGGTCGATGCCTCCCCCGTGCCGACCTGGGTGATGGATGCGTCGGGGGCCCTGGCCTGGGCCAATCGCGCATGGCTGGCGGAAACCCGCAGCGACAGCCTGGATGAGGCCAAGGCCCGAGGGCTGAGTTTCGATCGCGGGGCCGACGCCGTCGCCGCCGAGGCTGCGCGACTGGGGGCCCGTCACGAGGGCTTCCGCTGGACCACGGCCGCCGACGGTCGTCGCCGGGCCTGGCGGATCGTGGCCGAGCCGGCATCCGGCGGGACGGGGGCGGTCATCGTCTTCGCAATCGACACGACCGAGGTGGAGGAGACGCGCGATGCCCTGCGCCGCCATGTCACCGCCCACGACGAGACACTGAACCACCTCGCCGATGCCGTCGCCATCTTCGGTCCGTCCAAGCGACTGGCCTTTCACAACACCGCCTTCCAGACCCTGTTCCGCCTTGACCCGGCATGGCTGGACGAACGTCCGACCCATGCCGAACTGCTGGACCGGCTGCGCCAGCGTCGCCTGCTGCCCGAGGTGGTGGATTACGCCGGATGGAAGGCGCACGAGCTGGACTTCTATGGCGAGGCCAAGGCGTCACCCGATGACAGCTGGTCTCTGCCCGACGGCCGGACCCTGCGCGTGGTGCGCCAGCCCCACCCGCTGGGGGGGATCCTGCTGATCTTCTCGGACATCACCGATGAGCTGAAACTGAGGGCGCGCTTCAATGCCCAGATCCAGGTGCAGACGGCCACTCTGGACAAGCTGAACGACGCGGTGGCGGTGTTCGGCTCGGACGGCCGGTTGCGTCTGCACAATGAGGCGTTCGAGGCCTTCTGGGGCCTGTCCGCCGAACAGCTGACCGAAGCCGGGGATTTCGAAGCCGTGGCGGCCCTGTGCAAGACCAGCCTGCCCGACCCCGCCCTGTGGCTGGGGCTGAAGGCGCGCGTCGCCGATCCCGATCCCGAAAGCCGTGTGCCGATCTCGGGCGAGGGCCGCACCGGCGACGGCCGCATCGCCGCCTGGCAGACCCGCCCCCTGCCCGATGGGGCGACCCTGGTGGCATTTTCCGACGTCACGGCTCGGCGCGAACTGGAACAGGCCCTGGCCCAGCGTGAGGCCGCGCTGAAGGAAAGCCAGGCCCTGAAGCGCGAGTTCGTGGGCAGCGTCTCCTATGAACTCCGCACCCCCCTGACCACCATCGTCGGCTATTCCGAACTACTGGAAACCATGGGCGATCTGCCCGAGCGCAGCCGCCAGCACGCCGGGGCCATCCGCGTCGCCGCCAGCCAGTTGGCCCGGTCCATCGACGATGTCCTGGACATGGCCCAGATCGATGCCGGCGAGATGGAACTGTCTCTGGGTGACGTCCACCTGGACGATCTGCTGACCGAGGCGGGCGACCGGATCCGGGCGCGCGTCGAGGGCCGTGGCGCGACCCTGGCCGTCACAGTGCCCGGGGGTATCGGACCTATTCGCGCCGACAGCCGCCGTCTGGCCCAGGTGGTCGACCATCTGCTGGAGAACGCCGCCCGTGCGGTGTCCGAGGGCGGCCATGTCGCCCTGAGCGCCGAGGCCGGGGCGGGCGAGGTCCGCATCCGGGTAGAGGACACCGGACGCGGCATTTCCTATCACCTCCAGGCCCACGTCTTCGATCGCTTCGTCAAGCGCGAGCGCGGCGGGCCCGGCGTCGGCCTGGCCCTGGTCAAGGCCATGGTCGAGCTGCACGGCGGCTGGGCCGAGGTCGAGAGCGAACCCGGCAAGGGTGCCGCCTTCATCCTGCACCTGCCACTGCAGGCGGCGGGTGAGGCGGCCGTACCGGAACTGGCGCTGGGTTGAGTGAATAGTGCTAGTCAGCCAAGAGGTGAGCCCAGAACGAGACCACACACGCTGCGCCGCTCACCCCTTCGCTCACTAGCACTATTCACCGAGGCCTCGCAGAACCAACGCCATGACACCCCCTCTCAAGACCGCCCTCATCTATGATTTCGACGGCACCCTGGCCCGGGGGAATATGCAGGAGGTCACCTTCATCCCGTCGGTGGGCATGGGCATCGGCGACTTCTGGGGCGAGGCGGACCGACTGACCAAGTCGGCCGATGGCGACAACATCCTGATGTATATGCAGCTGATGCTGCAGCGGGCCCGCGAGAACGGCCAGCCGATCACCAAGAAGCTGCTCCGCGAGCACGGCGAGGACGTGAAACTGTTCGACGGACTGAAGTCGGACCTGACGGGCCCCGGCTGGTTCGACCGCATCGACGCCGTCGGTGCGAAGTATGGCCTGGAGATCGAGCACTACATCATCTCGGCCGGACTGGAGGAGATGATCGACGGCTGTCCGATCCGCGAGGTCTTCCACCACGTCTTCGCGTCGAAATTCGCCTATGACGACCATGGCGTCGCCATCTGGCCGGCGGTCGGCGTGAACTACACGACCAAGACCCAGTATCTGTTCCGCATCAACAAGGGCGTGCTGAACCACTGGGATCACGAACGGATCAACAAATTCGTGCCCGACGACGAGCGCGCCGTGCCGTTCGAGCGGATGATATTCCTGGGCGACGGCGACACCGACGTGCCGACCATGAAGATGATGCACACCAAGGGCGGGTTCTCGATCGCCGTCTATGACCCGCGCAATTCCGATAAGGATCAGAAGAAGATCTATGGTCTGATCTCGGAGGACCGGGTCAATTTCGTCGCTGCCGCCGACTATCGCGAGGGTCAGCCGCTGGACCTGATCGTCAAGGGACTGATCGGCCGCATCGCCATCAACGCCGGGACGATGAAGGATATCTAGAGGGGGTTTCGGCCAACGCTCACAACGCTACGCGCGCTGCTTGAGGATACGCTCAACGCCCGCCCGCTCGGAGCAGGGCGGCCCGCGCGGCGGTCAGGCGTGAGGGGATCAGCCCCTTCAGCGAGGACTGGCTGCGCTGTTTCAGCCCCGCCTCCTGTCCCTTGCGCCAGATCACGTCCATCTCATGGGCCGTGGCCTGGGCGACATCGATGACGATGACCTGCCGAGGCAGGGACAGATTGCGCTCCAGCCGCACCCGCATACCGCCAGCGGAACGGTCCGCGATGACGCAGGCGATCTCCAGGCCATTGGACACGATCACGCCATTGACCCGCGTCGGCGTGCGGACTTCCAGGCGGCGGTTTTCAGGCGGCATCATACCAGAACACAGAACGACGGAAGGGTTTCCAGACCGTTCAGATACGTCCGGCGATCAGTGCTGGCTTTCGGGCAGGCGAACGACCAGGCCATCCAGGGCTTCGCTGACCCGGATCTGGCAGGACAGGCGACTGTTGGGCTGAACATTCTCGGCGAAATCCAGCATGGATTCCTCCATCGCGCTGGGCTTGCCGGTGGCCTCCTGAAAGGCTTCGTCGACATAGACATGGCAGGTAGCACAGGCACACGCCCCGCCGCAGTCGGCGTCGATGCCCGGCACATTGTTCCGGATCGCGCCCTCCATCACCGACAGCCCCGGCTTCACGTCGGCGACGTGTTCGGATCCGTCGAACTCGATATAGGTGATCTTGGCCATGGGGCGTCTTATCAACCACGCCGTCAGTGGCAAGCCATAACTTGATGCCAGCATATCGCTATGGCAATATGTAGCGATGACAGCCACTCGCAAGATCACCGTTCATCTTCCGGCTGAGCTTGTAGAGGCGGCCCAGGCCGCGACGGGCGCGGGCGTCACGGAAACCGTGCGACAGGGCCTTGAGAAGCTGAAGCGCGAACGATTCTATTCGATGATGAAGGCGTTGCGCGGCAAGGTGGATTTCTCGGACTTTGACCTTGATGACCTGCGCGAGGACAAGGAGCACGGCTGGGGCGTCGGCGAACCCAAGCCGTGATTTGCGCCGCCACCAGCAGCGTGGCCCGCTATCTCGACGGCGATAGCGGGCATGACGTGGATCTCGTCGCGGCGGCGATCGAAAACCAGGAGCTTGTGCTCTCACCCATCACCGTGACGGAGCTGCTATCCCACACCGGTGCGCGCCCTCTTCTCGATCCCCTTCTCCGCAGCGCGCCCATGCTGCCCATCACGGACGGATTCTGGGAGCGCGCGGGCCTGATGCGACGGCTCATTCGGTCAAAAGGCTTCAAGGCGAAGCTGGCCGACACGCTGATCGCGCAGTGTTGTGTCGACGCTCGTGCGCCGCTGATCACCCACGACCCCGATTTCCGCCACTTCGCCACCCATTGCGGGCTGAAGCTGGCGGACTGATTGTCAGGCCGGGACCTTGGCCGCCGTCTTCTTGCGATCGGCCGGGCGGTTGACCATCAGCTTCTTGGTCTCGGCGATGGCCTTGGCCGGGTTCAGTCCCTTGGGACAGACCTGGGCGCAGTTCATGATCGTATGGCAGCGATAAAGCTTGAACGGATCTTCCAGGTCGTCCAGCCGCTTGTTGGTCGCATCGTCCCGGCTGTCGGCGATCCAGCGATAGGACTGCAGCAGGGCCGCCGGGCCCAGGTACTCGGTCTGGTTCCACCAGTAGCTGGGGCAGGAGGTCGAGCAGCAGGCGCACAGGATGCACTCGTAGAGCCCGTCCAGCTTTTCCCGATCCTGCGGCGACTGCAGCCGTTCGGTCGTGGGGTCCGGATCGTCGGACTGCAGATAGGGCTGGATGGAATCGTACTGGGCGTAGAACAACGTCAGGTCGGTGACCAGGTCCTTGACCACGGCCTGGTGCGGCAGAGGCGCGATGGCGATGGTCGAGGACTGACACTCGTCCCAGCCCTTGGTGCAGGCCAGGGTGTTGCGCCCGTCGATGTTCATCGAGCACGAGCCGCAGATGCCCTCGCGGCACGAACGCCGGAACGACAGGGTCGGATCGATCTCGTTCTTGATGTGGATCAGGGCGTCCAGCAGCATCGGCCCGTGATCATCGGCCGAGACCTGGAACTCGTCCCAGCGCGGCGCGGCATCGACCTCGGGGTCATAGCGATAGACCTTATAGGTCTTGACGTTCTTGGCACCGGCCGGCGCCTTGTGGACCTTGCCCTTGCTGGGCTTGGAACCGCGCGGAAGCGTAAGCTGAACCATGGTTAGTAAACCCTCGCCTTGGGTTTGATGTACTCGATCTCGTCGGACATCGTGTACTGGTGGACCGGACGGTAATCGATCGCGACGCCTTGTCCCGGACGCTTCCAGGCCAGGGTGTGCTTCATCCATTCGGCGTCGTCGCGATCGGGATAGTCTTCGCGCGCGTGGGCCCCGCGGCTTTCCTTGCGATTGGCCGCGCTCTCGATAGTCACCAGGGCCTGATCGATCAGATTGTCGTATTCCAGGGTCTCGACCAGGTCGGTGTTCCAGATCAGGCCGCGATCGGTGGTGCGGATGTCGTCTCCCGCTGCATGGATGGCCCGCAGCTTGGCCACGCCTTCGTCCAGGGTCTTGCCGGTGCGGAACACCGCCGCATCCGACTGCATCGCCCGCTGCATCTCGATCCGCAGCTTGGCCGTCGGCGTGCTGCCCGAGGCATGACGGAAGCGATCCAGCCGGGCCAGATGGGCCTCGGTCGCGCTGGCCGGAGCGTCGGGAACCTTGGAGGCCTTGTCCACCACCTCGCCGGCGCGCAGACCGGCGGCGCGGCCGAACACGACCAGGTCGGTCAGGCTGTTGGAGCCCAGGCGGTTGGCCCCGTGCACCGAGACGCAGGCCGCCTCGCCCACGGCCATCAGGCCGGGCACCACGGTGTCGGCATTGTCGCCGACCTTGGTCAGGACCTCGCCGTGATAGTTCGTCGGGATGCCGCCCATATTGTAGTGGACGGTCGGCAGGACCGGGATCGGCGCCTTGGTCACATCGACGCCGGCGAAGATCTTGGCGCTTTCGGAAATGCCGGGCAGGCGCGCATGCAGGGTCTTGGGATCCAGGTGATCCAGATGCAGGAAGATGTGGTCATTGTTCGGGCCCACGCCCCGGCCCTCGCGGATCTCGATCGTCATGGACCGGCTGACCACGTCGCGGCTGGCCAGGTCCTTGGCCGAGGGGGCATAGCGTTCCATGAACCGCTCGCCCTCGGAGTTGGTCAGATATCCGCCCTCGCCCCGCGCGCCCTCGGTGATCAGGCAGCCAGCGCCATAGATGCCGGTGGGGTGGAACTGGACGAACTCCATGTCCTGCAGCGGAAGCCCGGCGCGCAGTACCATGGCATTGCCGTCGCCGGTGCAGGTGTGGGCGCTGGTGGCGCTGAAATAGGCGCGGCCATAGCCGCCGGTGGCCAGGATCACCAGCTTGGCGCGGAACCGATGCAGGGTGCCGTCATCCAGCTTCCAGGCCGTCACGCCGGTGCACGCCCCGTCCTGCATGATGAGATCGAGCGCGAAATACTCGATGAAGAACTCGACCTCGCGGCGCACGGACTGGCCGTACAGGGTGTGGAGGATGGCGTGGCCGGTACGGTCGGCGGCGGCGCAGGTCCGCTGGACCGGGCCCTCGCCATAGTTCTTGGTCATGCCGCCGAAGGCGCGCTGATAGATCTTGCCTTCCTCGGTGCGCGAGAAGGGCACGCCCCAGTGTTCCAGCTCATAGACCGCCTTGGGGGCCTCGCGGACCAGGTATTCGATGGCGTCCTGGTCGCCCAGCCAGTCCGACCCCTTGACGGTGTCGTACATATGCCATTTCCAGGAATCCTCGCCCATGTTGCCGAGCGCGGCCGAGATGCCGCCCTGAGCCGCGACGGTATGCGACCGGGTGGGAAAGACCTTGGTCACGCAGGCGACCTTTAGCCCCTGCTGAGCCGCCCCGAGCGCGGCGCGCAGGCCCGAGCCCCCCGCGCCGACGACGACGACGTCATATTCGTGATCGACGAATTGATAGCTGACCATCAGGCAATCAGACTCCGAAACCGGCTGGCAGCGGCGCCGAGCCCAGCGCCAGCCGCACGATGAAGAAGATCGCCGCCGCGACCAGAACCAGACAGGTCAGATTGACCAGGCCCAGCAGGGCCCCCTTTGTGCCGGGCTTGTGGATGTAGTCCTCGATGATGACCTTCCACGCCAGGCTGACATAGAGGAAGAAGGTCACGAGGGTCAGGATCAGCAGGCCCGCATTCACCCGGCTGGCGAACCAGGCCATCAGGGTCTGATGATCGGCACCCGCCAAGATGAAGGCGTTCCAGGCGGACCAGACGGCCAGCGGCATCAGGATGGCCAGGGCGATCTTCTCGACTGTCCATTCGACGGTGCCGTGGTGTTCGGAGACCTTGATCCCCTTGTGATAGCGAACCGGATTGGTCACAGCGAAACCCTCCCGGTGGCAAACAGCCCGACCCAGAACACCACCGTCATCACGACCGGCCCCCAGACCGAGATCTGCGACAGGGTGTTGGCCGACGGGACCGTCAGGCCGGTGCCCGTGTCGTTAATCAGGTGGCGACCGCCGTTCAGCAGGAAAGAGAACAGCACCAACGTCAGCCCGATGCCGATCAGCAGGCCCAGCGGCGAAGCGGCCGCGGCCAGGAAGGCCGCATAGGCCTGGGGTCCGAAGGCGACGGCGGCCAGCCAGGCCACCACGAACATCGCGGCGAAACTGGCGGCACCGATCGTCACGCGGAACAGGATCGAGGCCAGCATAGTGATGTGCCAGCGCCAGACCTGCAGGTGGGGCGACAGTGGGCGAACGCGACCGTTGGGCTGAATCGTCTCGAGACCGGTGAGGTCGGAGGCGGTGCCGTCGGCCGGGGAGGGCTGGGCCATGCGAGTGCTTCTCAAAAGCGAGAGGGAGTCAATCCCTGATATCCGTGGACAGGGCACAGGCTTTAGGGACGCGTCGCGACCGCTGTCAACGCGACATGGTGCGCGGGGTGCAGCAGGTCACGAATTCGCCATCCCGTGGCGAAGACTTGCTTTTTCGCAACGCCCTGCGGCAGTCTTGCCGGATGCTGATGACCCTCGCCATCGCGCTTGTGATTTCCGCGCCGCAGGATCCGTCGACCCCTGCCGCCGTACCCCCGCCGTCGACCCTGCCGCTGACATCCTATGCGCCGCCGCCGGTTCGTCCGTTTGAGCCGCCCTCCAATTTCGGACGCGAGGCGGCCCAGGGATCGGAAGGGGCTGAGTCCTGGCGTCGTCCGATCGTCGCCCCGGTCCTGATCGATGCCTATGTGGGCCACTATGAGGCGACGCCCACCGATATCGAACTGTCCTATGATCAGGGCGTCACCTCCGCCGAAATCCGGATGGATCAGCGGATGGGCCCCTTGGATGGTCGCTGGCGGGTGACGGGGTCGGACGGCACCGTCCTGTACGACCTGATTCTGTCCGACGATGCGGAGGATGCCACACCGGTCGAGGGAGGCTGGCGCTCGGCCTCCGGCGAGACGGGGGTGGCGGCCGCAATAGACGCCTCGACCCTGATCCTGGACGGACAGGGCATTCTGCGTCTGATACCGGGGAGCCGGACTGCGGGGGCCGTGGGCGTCGTGGGCGTGCTCAGCCGGGCCGGACGTGACGTGCCGATCAGCCTTACACGCCGCTGAACCCCGGGCCTGAGCCCTAACCTGGGCCTCAGCCCGGCGTTCCTACCAGGGTGAATGCGGCCCAATAGGCCGGATGCCCCCACCGGCGTTCGGACCGGACGGCCAGCATGGCGCCACGCAGGGCCCTGGCCCGCGCCGCCGGATCGTTGGGCACCGCATCCAGCCCCGCGAAGGTGCCGGTGATCAGGGCCGTCGTGGCCAGGTCAGACACCTCCCAGTGCGACACCAGGACCGAACGCGCACCCGCATAGAAAAACGCCCGCGCCAGGCCCGACAGTCCCTCCCCGCCCGGTCGTCCGTCGGAAGCGGCGGTGTTGCAGGCGGACAGGACCACAAATTCGGCATTGAGCCTCAGTTGCGCCGCCTCCGAAGCCGTCAGATAGCCGTCGTCGGCCTCCGTGGCCGTCGCGGGGGGCGTCAGCACCAGGCCCGGCTCGGCGACGGTCGCGCCCGCCATCAGCCCATGGGTGGAAAAGACCACGAAGCGGGCATTGGACAAGGCGACGGAATCGGTGCGCCGGACCGCATCCTCGGTCGCCTCGGCCCCGGTCCGGACCAGGCTGTTCGGATAGCGGGCCCCCAGCGCGGCCAGCTCCGCCCGCGATCCCGGCAGGTCCGGCAGGGCCCGCAGCAGGGCCACATTAGCCAGCCGCCCGTCGCCCATGATCAGGTCGGCGGGCTCGGCCCCGCGTGAGCCACGAGCCACCTGCCCCGAGAGCGTTGGAGCCCCGAACGCCGCCAACGGAATGCCGCCCGGCCTTTCGGCATTCGGGCGGGCCGGTTCGACGCCACCCGGCGGACAGCCGGGATGCCGTTCGGCGCTCGCCACTACCAGGTGGCAGCGCAGGGCCTTCAGGCTGGAGACCGAGGGCAGGCTGGCCAGGGCATAACGATCGATCAGCCAGGAGGCCCCGGCCAGGGCATCGCGATCGGTGTCCAGCCCCGTGGACGGCTCGGTCATCAGGACGGCCAGAGGCAGGGTCGTCAGAGCCCCCGTCACCACCGTGATCAGGGTCGACTTGCCCGCGAACACGGCCTCGACCGGCTGGATCAGCTCGGCATAAAGCCGATGGGCCGTGGCACGGTCATAGGCAGGCACCGGTCGCCCCTCGAAGATCATGGGGTCGAAGTCGGGCTCGTCACCGCGCGCGGCGGCGGCTTGGGTCAGGGACGCCCGCAGGCGCTCGACCGCCTCGGACATGGCTTTGTCGCCCAGGTCTGCGGCGCGCGCCCACGCGATCCGCTCGGAGGACACGCCCCAGACATAGGTGGCCTCGGGATTGACCAGAACCAGCAGCAGGGCCTCATCGGGCCCCAGCAGGGCCTGGGTCTCCTCCACCGTCAGGGCCCGTGGACGGGTCAGTTCGGCATAGGCCGGAAACCGGACGGCGATCTCGGCGTCCAGGGCGGCCAGCCGTTCCAGGACGCTGTTGTACTCAGCCCGGCTCTCGGCCCGGCGGCGCACCCCTTCCTTGCCGTCCAGTCCGTAAAGGCCCTCCAGTTCGCGCTCCAACCGGTCTCTGCGGGTGATCAGGGTCTCGCGTTCCTCCGCCAGTCGCCCCAAGGCGTCGTCGCCGGCGGCGAACCGGGCCGACACCTTGGCCAGGGCATCGGCGGCATCGGAGGCGATAGCCCATTGCGCCGCCTCGAAAGCCTCGGCCCGAAGGGATTCGGGCGTATCGTCCCGCACCGTGGCGACGGCGGCATCGGTCTTCAGCATCAGGCCGATCGCGACGACAGCCAATACCGCCGCAAACACGCCTGCCAGAACCCGTCGATCGCCCATCCGTCCCCCACCCTTCGCCTGGATCACCGTGCGTGTTCCGATCAGTTGCTCAGAATCTGGACCTTGGTCCAGATGTCGCCCCGGTTGATGATGTCTATCCGAACCCGTCCGGCCTGGCGCGGCACGACGGTGCAGACCGGATAGTGGTCCCCGGAACCGTCACGACAGAGGACGGAGCCCTGGTCGTCCCGCATCGACAGATCGATGTTGGTGTCGCCATCGCCGATGGCCGCAACGCGCAACACCTCGCCGCCCCGCGCCTCGACCTCGAAGCCATAGACGGCGCGCGCCCGAACCTCCTTGACCGTAAAGATGGGCCCTTCGCCGAAGGGTGAAGAATCGACACCCCTCAGGCCATGCTCGCGCACCCGTTCGATGGCGTCCAGCCAGGCCGGCTGGCCGAGAGACAGGGCCGCCGCCTCGTCCAGCAGGCGATCCGGCGTCAGGAAGGCGGCCTCGCCCTCGCCCTGTCGCATCGGCACTTCGCCCAACATTCGCGCCGCCAGGATCAAGGCCCCGGGATCGCCGCGACGTCGCCCCCACGCAGCCAGCTCGGCGGCGGTCACAACCTGTCCGATGGCCAGGACTTCGGGGGACATCGTTTCGGACTGCGGGGTGGCCGGGTCTTGCAAGGGAGCGCTGACAGGCGCGGCCCCGGTCGCGGTCGCAACCAGCACCAGCCCGACGCCCAGCCTTAGGCCCAGGCCCTTCAAGACGCGAACGCCCCGTAACACCATCCTGTCGGCTGCGAACCCGGTCATAGACGTCGATCCCTGACACGGCCCCGACAGTCACGGGGCCCCTGCCGCCGTTTCAGATCATCCGGCGCAAGGGCGATACTGACCGAAGCTGACGGTCACCGCCAGTCGTCTGGCGTAACGCCGTCAGTTCGGCGTCGCCGCCGCCAGGATGCGGCGATCGGTGCGACCCTGGATCAGGACCACCACCGACTCATCGGCGGCCTGGGCTTGAGTCGGCAGGTCGAACAGGGCCGGTCGACCAGTCCAGTCGCCGAGCCGAATGATACGACGGACCACATTGACATGGCGCACCACCTTGCCGCGATTGTCGCCTCCGCCGACCTGGACCACCTGTGGGCCGGCGACATAGGTGACGGCCATGACGTCGGCACCGCCGGGCGGCACCGCGCCCGATCCGACCCCGACCCTGGCCCCATCCACACGGAACTCGATCTCGGGCGGATAGTCGCGGCGGGCGACCTCTTCGTCGACGGCCAGTGTCAGCTCCGCCTCGCGGGCGGCGGATGCGGCCCGACGACCGTCGATGATGACCTGGGGCGTGGAGACGGCGCGCAGATGCAGGGCCTGGCCATAGGATTGCTGACGGCGGGTGAACTCCGGCTTGGCGAAGGTATCGGCCCAGCCCAGATAGTCCCAGTAGTCGACGGGATAGGTCAGGGCGATCACGCCCGGCCGGGCCGACAGGGTCTCGACAACGCGGTTGGCATCCGGACAACCGCTGCACCCCTGGGCGGTGAAAAGCTCGACCACCACGGGCTCGACCGCCGTGACTGAGCGACGGACGGACGGCCCGGCCGACGGCTGGGCCGCCGAGGTCACGGCCAGCAGTCCCGCGGTCGTCACCGCCACCGGTAGGATCCAGCCCCTAAGGTTCATGTGAAAAGCTTAACCCGAACTTCCCGGATGCCGCCGTTCATTTTCACGTGAAGGTTCCTTCGCCGTCCGGCGGCCGGACGACGCAACACGCCGGTCGTGGACGAAAATCGCTTTACGGTCAGGGGGCGAGCCGGTTCTATGCCGCCCTGTTTCGAACGCCTGCGCCTGAGATCGGCGGCGGGCGACAAGGGGGTTCACCAATGACGATCGAACTTTCGCGCGGCTCCGGCCTGACGGCCCTGGCCTGGGTCGTGGCGGGCGGACTGGCGCTGGCGGCCTGCGCGACCAGCGATACGCGCGAGGGCGACAAGACCGAGGCACCGGCCAGTCGCATGGCGCGGGCCCTGCCGACCGGTCTGGACGGGGCGTCCAATCCAGATCCCTACCCCTCCACCTATCGCGGCCTGCCGCGCGACAACATGGCCATCGTCGGCGGTACGGTCTTTACCGGGGCCGGCCAGCGTATCGACAACGGTGTGGTCGTGATTACGGACGGAAAGGTGGCCGCCGTCGGCGACGCCTCCACCCCCATCCCCGCCGGGTATCGCGTCGTGAATGCCCAGGGCCGGTTCGTCACCCCCGGCATCATCGACGTCCACTCCCACCTTGGGGCCGGGCCGTCGCCAGGCGTGCAGGGCAACAGCGACGTCAATGAGCCCACCAATCCGAACACGGCCCAGGTCTGGGTCGAACATTCGGTCTGGCCCCAGGATCCCGGCTTCAACGCCGCGCGGGCCGGCGGCATCACCACGCTTCACATCCTGCCCGGCTCGGCCAATCTGTTCGGCGGGCGCGGCGTGACCCTCAGGAACGTGCCCTCGGTGACCATGCAGGGCATGAAGTTCCCCGGTGCCCCCTATACGATCAAGATGGCCTGCGGCGAGAACCCGTCGCGGGTTTACGGCGGCCGCAACAGCTCGCCCGCCACCGGCATGGGCAATATGGCCGGCTATCGCGCGGGCTTCATCGCGGCGCGCGACTACAAAGACAAATGGGACCGCTGGCGCGAGACCGGCGAGGGCACGCCCCCGACCCGCAGCCTGCAGAACGAGACCCTGGCGGGTGTGCTGGACGGATCGATCCTGGTCCAGAACCACTGCTACCGCGCCGACGAGATGGCGCTGATGATCGATATGTCGCGCGAGTTCGGCTATCGGATCACCACCTTTCACCACGCGACCGAGGCCTACAAGGTCGCCCCGTTGCTGGCGCGCGAGGGCATCTGTGCGGCCATGTGGACCGGCTGGTGGGGCTTCAAGATGGAGTCCCTGGACGGCATCGAAGAGAACGTCGCCCTGGTCGACGCGGCACAGGGTTCCTGCGCCGTGGTCCATTCGGACGACGCCGAACTGATCCAGCGCCTGAACCAGGAGGCGGCCGCCGCCCTGTCGGCGGGCCGCCGCGCCGGTCTGGACATCTCCGAGGAACACGCCATCGGCTGGATCACCCTGAATGCGGCCAAGGCCATCGGCATCGATGACCAGACCGGATCCCTGGAGGCCGGAAAGCGGGCCGACGTCGTGATCTGGAGCGCCAACCCTTTCAGCATCTACGCCCGCGCCGATCAGGTGTTCATCGACGGCGGACTGGCCTTCGATCGCTTCGATCCGGCCTATCAACCGCTGTCCGACTTCGAACTGGGCCAGCCCGGTTATGGCCAGGACGCCGCCGCCACCCGCCAGGGAGCCCGCTGATGAAAACCTCAACCCTGTCGATCAAGGGCCTGCTGGCCGTCGCCGCCCTCGCCCTGGCGACGCCTGCAGTTTCCCAGGAAACCACCGCGATCACCGGCGGTCGCGTGCTGACCGGGACCTCGGTCATCGAGAACGGCACGGTGGTGATCCGCAACGGTCGCATCGTCTCGGTCGGCACCGGGGCCGCCCCGTCCGGCGCCCGCATCATCGATGCCACCGGCAAGGTGGTGGCCCCCGGCTTCGTTGCCGTGGATTCGGGCCTGGGCGGATCGGAGGTCTCCTCGGTGCGCGGCTCCGACGACCTGTCCAATGCCTCCAACACCCTCAGCGCCGCCTTCGACGTGTCCTGGGGGCTGGACCCCTGGTCCATGACCCTGCCCGTGGCGCGCCTGGGCGGAGTGACGCGCGCGGTCGTCGTGCCGAACCATCCTGGCTCTTCCGGCGGCCATGCCCATGAGCAGGAAGACATGGCCGGGGCCGGCGACGGCGGCTATCACACGCCCGGTCTGTTCGCGGGCCAGGCCTCCATCATCCATCTGGGCCCCGATACCGCAGGCGGCGGCACCGAGATCGTCGTGCAGTCGCGGGTCGCCATGGTCGCCCCCTTCGGCGAGGCCGGGGCCAATGTCGCGGGCGGCGCGCGGGGGGCCGAGTTCGTCCTGTTCCGCGAGACCATGGCCGAGGTCCGGCTGTATGCCCGCAACCGGTCGGCCTATGATCGGGCGGCCCTTCGTGACCTGTCGCTGTCTCGCGCGGACCTGGAGGCCCTGATTCCCGTGGCCGAGGGTCGAATGCCCCTGATCGTCACCGTGCACCGTGCGGCGGACATCCTTCAGGTCCTGCGCCTGGCGCGTGAGGAAGGCATCAAGGTCATCCTGGACGGGGCGGAAGAGGGGTGGCTGGTCGCGGACCAGATCGCCGCCGCCAATGTGCCGGTCCTGCTGAATCCCATCACCAACCTGCCGGGCAATTTCGAACGGCGCGCCGCCCGGATGCAGAATGCGGCAGCGCTCGAGGCGGCGGGTGTCCTGATCGCCATCAAGGGCAATGAGGGTTCGGTCCACCGCGCGCGCGAGACCCGCTACAATGCCGGCAATGCGGTCTCGCACGGCCTGCCCTATGAGGCGGCGATCGCGGCCATCACGGTCAATCCGGCGCGAATCTTCGGCATGGAGGGCCGGTTCGGCGGCCTGGTGGCGGGGGCGGAGGCCGACGTCGTGGTCTGGTCCGGCGATCCGCTGGAACCCCTGTCCCAGCCCGTCGCCATCTTCATCCAGGGCCGCGAGCAACCCCTGACCAGCCGTCCCCTTCTGCTGCGCGACCGTTACCGCGACGGCGGCGAAGGACCGATGCCCCCGGCCTATTCACGATGACCGGTGCGGTGCCTGGGTGAATAGTGCTAGTGAGCCGAGCGGTGAGCGGGATCGTCGATGCGGCCCCGATATGCGCTCACGTCTTGCTCACTAGCACTCTCAACTAACGCCACCGACCCATGCCCACCCGCCTGTTCATCGACGCCGACGCCTGTCCCGTGAAGGACGAGGTCTATCGCGTGGCCGAGCGCTATGGCCTGCACGTCTTCGTGGTCTCCAACAGCTGGATCAACACGCCGCGCCAGTCCTGGATCGAGCAGGTGGTCGTCGATGCGGGTCCCGACATCGCCGACGACTGGATCGCCGAGCGGGCCGTGACGGGCGATGTGGTCATCACCGCCGACATCCCCCTGGCCGATCGCTGCCTGAAGGCCGGGGCTCTGGCCTTGAAGTCGAACGGGCAGTTCTTCACGCCCGATTCTATCGGCTCGGCCCTGGCCGGGCGGATGGTCGGCGAGCATCTGCGGTCCATGGGCGTGGCTACCTCGGGCCCCCCGCCTTTCGGCCCGCGCGACCGCTCCAACTTTCTTCAGGCGCTGGACCAGGCCGTGGTCAAGGCTCGACGGGTCGCGCCATGACGGTCATCCCCGAGACGGAGCTGGAGTTCCGATATTTCCGTGCCGGTGGCCCCGGTGGTCAGAACGTCAACAAGGTCTCGACGGCTGTGCAGATGCGGTTCGACGCGCTCAACTCCCCCTCGCTGAACGAGGGCACGCGCGAGCGTTTGATGAAGGCGGCGGGCTCGCGCCTGACCCTGGACGGCGTCATCCTGATCACGGCCGTCCGCTATCGCACCCAGGAGCGTAATCGTCAGGACGCGATCGAACGGCTGCAGGCCCTGGTGGATCAGGCCGCCGTCGCGCCGGTACGCCGCGTCGCCACCCGTCCGACCAAGGCGTCCAAGGAACGACGGCTGGTCGCCAAGTCGCATCGGTCCGGCATCAAGAGCGGTCGGGGACGACCCCAGCCGGACTGAGGCCTATTGCGGGGAAACGGGTGTCTCGCGGAACAGGAAGACGGCGATCTTGCCGGCCTCGTCCATGCCGACGATCCACTGGGTGTCGCCCGCCTCGAAACGGGCGCGGTACAGGTCGGCACCATTCTGGCGACCGGCAAAGACCAGGGTCCTCAAGGCCCCCATGTTCTCAACCATGTCCATCAGCGTCTGGCCTTGGCCCTGCTGCATCGTTTCGCCGACGCCGGGGGTGAAGACGGCATAGTCCAGGGTCTCGGCCTGGGCGGCCGCGATCACGCCCCGCAGGGCCGCTTCCGACCGGGGATCGGCCGCCTCGGTCGGGCTGGGCGCCGGGCTGGAGGGTTGAGCGACAGGCTGCGGGGCCGGGGTGGCCCGCACGGGCTGGCCAAAGGCATTGGGCAGGCGTGCCGCCGCCACACCGTCCTGGGCAGCGGAAACCCCGCCCAGGGCGAGGGTCAGACAGGCGGCCGAGACACCGGCGAACAGACGGACGGACATGAGGGACATGGGGCGCAGAACTCCTGAAACTCAGGACAGGATGCCGGGCCAAAGCGACAGAACAAGGGCGACGACGGACAGCACCACCGAGAGGGTCACAGCCACCACCACCCAGGTCGGAACAGAGGGCTCGCGCACGATCACCGTCTCCGCCACAGGCGGGTTCTGCACCAGATGCGAGGCCGCCCGCGCCGTGGTCAGCACATCGGCCAGCACATCCCGGACCTGGGCCGCCGGGCCCAGTTCGCGGCGGATCCACTGTTCGACCACCGGCTGGGCCGCCGCCCACAGATCGTGGTCGGGGTTCAGCCGCCGGGCCACCCCCTCCACCGAGACCATCGTCTTCTGCAACAGGATCAGCTCAGGGCGCAGGTGCATATCGAACAGGGCGGTGATCTCGAAAAGCTGCCCCAGCAGACGCCCCATCGACACCTGCGACGCCGCCTTGCCGATCACCGGCTCGCCCACGGCCCGCAGGGCCTGGGAAAAGACCTGAACCGAATGGCGCGGCGGCACATAGCCGGCCTCGAAATGCACCCGCGCGATCCGGTCGTAGTCGCGGCTGAGGAAGCCCCAGAGGATCTCGGCCAGATACCGTCGCTCGGCCTTGCCCAGCCTACCGACGATGCCGAAATCGACCGCCATCACCTCGGCCGGGGCGCTGGCGAACAGATTGCCCTCGTGCAGGTCGGCGTGGAACACCCCGTGATCCAGGGC
>Ga0209066_10002982_pt1 | contig 19845 bp, 18 predicted proteins | sample All_14_2_FD_187198 | JGI IMG/M metagenome (GOLD analysis project Ga0209066, IMG submission 187198) | Freshwater microbial communities in response to fracking from Pennsylvania, USA - Allegheny Zone_MetaG_DW_15 (SPAdes) (version 2) ... | reverse complement strand
AGCAGGGCACAACAAGCTTTACCGTGCTTTCTGTGCTCTTTGACGCACTGCAAGCCGCGCTCATCGAGGCTACCGGGTTTCAGAGCGCGCAATTCGCGCTCATCCATCCCGGCGGCGCGGTTGGGGAGCGGTTGAATCCATCCGTATAGAATGAATCATTTCTGAAGGGAACAATATGCGTCTACTCTTAAAGGAATTTGATCTTGAAGATTGTCCGATTCTGTGGCAAAAACAAATCACCGAGGAAGTTCTTCAATCGGATTTTGACATCCGCGGCGGAAATTGGCACGTCGAAGATGGATGGCTGGTTGGCGAGAATCGCGAGAACTATCCGGCCATGGTGATTTCGCGGCAGGACTTCTTTGGAGATGTCATTCTCGAATTCCGCGCTATGACGATACTGCCCTGCACGCACGACATCAACGCCATGTGGAGCGGCAGCTGGAATTACGAGACCAATACGCGGCATATCGCCTATGTCTGTGGGCTACAGGGCTGGTGGCATGGCAAAGTCGGCTTCGAGAAATCGCCGGATTATAAACTCAACGCAGCCACCCCTCTGTTTCCGTTTATCCCCGGAAGAGAATATCTCGTTCAGATGGGCAGTTTCAACGGTCATGCTTTTATCCTGATCGATGGCGCGCTCGTGTTAGAGATCACGGATCCCGACCCGATCGATACTTCCAAGTACGGTCGGTTTGGATTTGAAGCATATTGTTCCAAACTGCGTTTTCGCGATATTTGTCTGCGAAAAGCCGTATGGCGAACCGTCGAGGAACACTATGACGCGGAGTTTTGAGAAGTTCGCCGCCGGGGATAATGGATGAGCATAACTAAGAATCATTTCGGCTTCTTACCAAACGGAGAAGAAGTTTATCTCTATACCATCACAAATATGTCCGGAGCATCCTGCTCGTTGATTTCCTATGGCGCAACCTGGCGCAGCATGATGGTCCCGAATCGCGCGAACGAACTGGTCGATGTCGTGCTTGGATTTGATAAACTGGAAGAATATTTAAGCCAGGAATGGTATATCGGCGCCACCATCGGCAGAGTTGCAAATCGCATCGGCGGCGCGCGCTTTACGCTAAACAACAAAGAGTACAACCTCTATCCGAACGACTGCGGTAATTGCTCGCACGGGGGCAAGAACGGTTTTGACAAGCGGAACTGGAGCGCTATAACCGAAAACAACTCGGTCATTTTCGTATTGAACAGCCCCGATGGCGAGGAGGGTTTCCCCGGCAATCTTCGCGCCGTCGTGATTTATAACTTGAGCGAGGACAACGCGCTGTCAATTCGATACCTTGCATTATCCGATCAGGATACACTTTGCAGCCTCACAAACCACGCCTACTTCAACCTCGCCGAACAAGGCACGGGTGATGTGCTTGGTCAATATCTCCGAATAGATGCAGAGGATTTTACGCGAATCGACGCCACCATTCTTCCGACTGGCGAAATTGCGCGTGTTGAAGGAACACCGCTTGATTTTCGCGCGTTCAAACCCATTGGGCGGGATATCGACGCAGACAGAGAAGGAATGCGTGTTGCGCAGGGCTATGATCACAACTTCGTGCTTCGAAAGCCGGAAAAAGGCGTGGCGCTCGTTGCGGAGGCTTACGATCCTGTCGGAGGAGTTGCGATGGATGTTCTGACCGATCAGCCCGGAGTACAGTTCTTCACGCCGTTCGATCTCTGCGGAATGTCCGGCAAGGGCGGCGCATTGTACGGCAATCGCCCGGGGTTTTGCCTCGAAACGCAGCATTACGCAAATGCAATGCGGCACAAGCACTTCCCGAGCATCATACTCCGTGCCGATGAACTGTATGCCAGCGAGACAATATATCGCTTTCATACAAAAAGATCATACGGCTTTTAAAAGTCATGAACTCGTAGATTCGAAAAAGCCAAAACTGACTACTCCATTTACCGCAACACACCCGCCGTTCGGCAACATAATAAACGGCAAAAAAGGAAGCTATTGCTTCCTTTTTTGCCGGAAGAATCAACATGAAGTTAATGAAGAAGTGTCTCTTAATCGTATCTGCCGAATTCATGTGCGGCATCCGAGAATGCCTGTATGTTCTCCGGCGGAGTACCTTCCGAAAAGTAATCGCTGGCTGCCAGAATAAAACCCCCGCGCGGCTTCACTGCATCCAGAACTTCACGAACGCGCGCTCTTACTTGCGCCGGAGTAGCCGTCTTTAGAAACTGGATTTGATCAATACCCCCGCTCAAAACAGTCGGCAGCGGAATCTGCGTAAGCACATGCGCAAGAACAGTGTCTCCGTACGGTTCTGCTGTTAGCGACTCGTAGATATCGATCCCCATCTTACCGTAGAGCGGAAGGAGAAACCGAGCGTCTCCGCAATTGTGATAGATCACTTTCCCGCCCGACCTGTGAATCGCATCTATGAGCTTCATCTCATACGGCATCACACTCTGTTCAAACAGCTTCGGGCCGGCCATACTGCCGCTCGCCATGTTTCCGCTGACGGAGAGAAAATCACAACCCGCAGCGATGAGTTGCGGCACCAACGAAGCAACGCGTGCGCCAAAATACATTATCATATCCCGATACAGGTCTTCGTCAACATACGGATCCATCAGCAGATCGTCCAATTTTCGGTGCAACCCCGTCATATTAAATGCGCCGTGGATCCATGTGCCAACAAGCCCATCGTCGCCTACAAGAGCGCGCGCATAGCTGATTTTGCTGCAATCAAATTGCGGCAATGGTGGCTGGAACTGTTCAAACTGCCGAAAATCCTCTTCCGTCTTGATGAAATACTCGGTGGTCGCCTCTACTGTTTCGTATTCAGTTACCTTACGATATGATTTGACCTGCCTGAGCTTGCGCTCAGGTGTTGTGATGATACTAATCTCATTCCATCCTTGCTGTGTTTCCACCCTGGACTTCTCGACACACCAGTTGGCGTTGCTGACAAAGCTTTCATCGAGATAGTCCGCCATGATATAACTGCGCAGTAAAATGTCGAATCCATATCGCCGGTACAACGCAACGGTGTCTGCGATCGGATCGGCAGATATCCCGCCGCGAAACTCGTTCGCGAGGTTTTGAAAGATGAAAGGCGCAACGGGAACACGATCAGTCCGTTTTCCTTGCAACGTGTCCAGCAACAGTTGGCGTCCGCTCATCTGTCTCACCTGCGCTCTTTCTTTTATTCCTGCTTTATTATAACGACACGAACCCAAAGCCCATACAGCGGGCAAACATCTCCAGCTCTTCCTGCGCGTCTCCATAGACAAGTGCGGAATGATGCGTTCCGCCGAGCCGCGAGAAGCGTTCAAGGAAATCAGCTACGGTCTCATACGGACGGAACCAGCCATTCACGCTCTCGCCCATATGATTGACACCCATAATCGGGAGGACGTCTCCCTGCGTACAGATCAATGTATAGATACCATCTCCGCCGGGGGCAAGGTTTACATAGGAAGCCTTTCCGGGTTTAAAAGTGCCGTATGCAACGGTCGGGTTTTCCGCCTTCGTAAACGGGAAATCCTTTTCCGTTAACCGCGGCTTGCCCGCGCATACACGATAATTGAATTCGCCCATATGGCTTAAAAAGACGCTGTTGCCCTTCCAATCCGGGCAGAACATCTCTGAAAACGAAGTTTCGGGAAATACCGCGAGCAGAGCGCCAACCAGAGCCGCCGTCAAAACATCTCCTTCGCCAGCATAACCGACGCCATGCATCATGCCCTTGGAACATTCTGTAAACGGCATGACTGGGAGCGCAGGATTGCTGTTTTCGGTTGCCAGAAAATTCACGGTCAGCGCACTGAGATTCTCTTCCTCGCGCCATTTCCGAAGCGCAAGACTGACCCGCGCCGTACGGTCGAAGAGCGTCCTTGTGACACAAGGATCAACGTTGAACAGCTCCTGATCGATCGTCCATTCGTCGTCGATTTGCTTTTGCGATACGCTGTTGATTGCCTCCATACCACGCTGTTCGTCATATGAAACAATTTCTATACCGATATCGCGGCGCAGTTCATCAAACGGCACGCAGAAGTCCCCCATACCGGCAAAGGGACCGCCGACAAGACCAACACGCGCAGCGCGCATCCGTTTTGCTATGATTGCTCCGCGACAAGCCCGCGCAGTCCGCTTCAGCACATCCGATTCCAGATAGTGCCCGGCAAACACGCTGAAAGTTTTATGATAGCGGCATAGCAGGTTACATAGATCCTGTACGCCGTGAATTCCGTGGTTATATAGTATTTCATCCGCATCCACACTGCTGTCAAACGCGAAACTTTCCGTCGTATCCAATACGATGACAGGCAACTTTGTCCCAGCGAGCACCTCCGCGCTCTCCAGAGAAGGCGAATACGCCAAATGCAGCGTTACGATCGCGGCGACATCACTTTCTTCTAGAAGCTCGACCGCGGTACGAAATTCCTGCTCCACGCGGCAAATAGGTGCGGAGACGATGGATAGACCTTCCTGCTCCAATGCAGCCTTGATCGTAGCAAGGAAATTCTCGATGCGCGGGCGCATAGAGGGAACCGTGTCGTCATAGAGTTTTAAGTAGAGCGGCAACAGGCCGATCTTTTCCTCTTTCATTGTGAACCTCATGTATGTTATTCATCTACGGGTTTTCGCAGATGTTCAAAAATTAGATCAACTGTAGCATGGATTGCGCGGAGGGGACGCGAACGCCCCCTCCGGCACGTGTTGGTTGGGATTACTTGCCTGCGGTGACTTCCCAGATGTACTTATCTTTGAACTGAGAAGCATTTTCCTTCGTAATGACGATAGAACCGGAGTCTACCGTCTTGGGCAGCGGATTAACGCCGCCGCCAATGTAGTCGCCGATGACCTTCAGATCACCATTGACATAGTCATGCAGCCACTGGAGAGCGATGAAGCCTTCCACATAGGAGTTCTGCGCATAGGAAGCGGCGAGTTCGCCGTTTTCGATGAGTTCGAGTGTAGTGGTATCACGATCACGACCGATGATGACGATTTTACCCGTCAAGCCCGCTTCGCGAACGGCTGTGCAAGCACCAACCGCAGTGTATGCCTGCTGACCGATAATACCGACGACATCCGCATTGGCCTGCAGCGCAGCGCCGATGTTGGTTGCGGCAACATTGGCATCCGCGGTATCATCCACTTCAACAACGTTGATGCCTTCATAGTTTGCAAGAGCGTCTTTTGCACCGCGCAGGTTTTCAAGAGCGGAAGGTTGGCCCGCGCTGATGGCGGTCGAGATCAGAACCGTTCCGGTTTTGCCGGCGAGGAGCTGACCCATCTGTTCGCCCATGTCATAACCCGCCTGATACGGGTTGCAGCCAAGGAAGGAGAGACGGTTGCTGGGTATATCCGTATTGACGATGATCACGGGAACGCCGGCGGCGATTGCATTATCGACTGCCGCAGCGGTTTCCGGAGACTGGCCATGCAGAACAATGCCCGTGACTTTGTTTGCAACAGCCTGGTCGATGGCCTGGGAAATCTGATCCGGAACGAACTCCTGCGGGCCGGCATAATACCACTTTGCGCCGATGGAGTTGGCCGCATCGCAGACGCCTGCTTTGAGCGCATCAAAGAACTCAAGTTGGAACAGAGAGCCGATGACCACATAGGTTTCTCCCTCGCCCGGGAGTGCCGCCGCTGCCCCAGTGGTTTCTGCAGTTTCTGCCGTTGCGGCTGCAGGCGCAGGTGCTGCGCAGCCGGTTGCCAAAAGGGCAACCACCATCAAGATTGCGACAAGAATCGAAGCCTTTTTCATTCGTACTTCCTCCTTATTGATATATTTCCTTTTAGAAAAGGAAATCCTTAAATTCTGTTTTGAGCTTGTAACCATTGTCGGGTTGACTTGTTCAATCTCCGCTTATCGGGGTGCTTTCTGTTGCATTGACTCAAATATTACGCTTTTCGAAGCAGTCTTTGGCAATTTGCGCAATAAGAAACACACCTCACGAAAATTGTCTTTTCGAGATCAATCACTTTCTCGATTGTTCTGCGGTTCAGTCCTTTGTGTTTGCAGAGCCCTTAGCAGGCCTCTGTCATGCCGGATGCGAGCGATACGAGGCGCTCCTCCGTGAGTTGCTTGTTGTTGTCCAGAATACCGGTGATGCGTCCTTCAAACATAACGATGACGCGGTCACACGCAGCCATGATTTCGGGGAGTTCCGAGGAAACCATCAGAACACCTTTCCCCTCCGCAGCGATTCCGCGTAACAACGCGTGAATCTCAGCCTTTGCGCCGACGTCTACGCCGCGCGTCGGTTCATCGATTAACAAGATCTTGGGATCTGCCGAAAGCCACATGGAAAGCAGTACTTTCTGCTGGTTTCCGCCCGAGAGGTTCATCACGAGCTGGCTGAGCGACGCGCATTTGATCCGCATGGCTTCGACATAGTGTTTGGCATTCGCCGCGATCTTTTGATAACTCACAAGTCCCGCGCTCTTATAACTCTGCTCCGAAGCCGCGGCGACGTTGGTCTTGACATCCTGTTTGAGGAAGAGCCCGAGCATTTTGCGATCCTTGGTAATGTACGCGAGTCCGTGTTTTTTCGCTTGAATCGGGTTGTGGATACGCACCGGTTTTTCCTCGAGACGTATCGTTCCCGCAGTTGCGATGCGCCAGCCGAACAACGTTTCCAGAAGTTCGGTGCGTCCCGAGCCTTCCAGCCCTGCGATGCCAAGAATTTCTCCTTTTTGCAGTGAGAACGAGATGTTCTTGAGCGCTTCCCCGCTGCTGATATCATCCACGGCAAGTAAAACGTCCTTCTGGACCGTCTGACTGGTGCGGTAGTCAAACTCTACATCACGCCCAACCATAAAACGAACCAGCATCTGCTTGGTGGTGGTTTCATCCCGCGGGAATGTGATGACGTGTTCGCCGTCTTTGAGCACGGTGATGGTATCCGCAAGGTGTAAGACTTCGTCGAGACGATGTGAGATATAGATGATCGTTACACCCTGTTGTTTCATGCGCGCGATTAACTCGTAGAGTTTTTCCACCTCAACTTCCGTGAGTGCGGAGGTCGGTTCATCGAGAATCACGACTCTGGCTTTCTGTCCGATCAGTGAGGCAATTTCAACCATTTGCTGTGTGCCGAGGCTAAGCTCACGCATGATGCTCTTTTCGTGAATGTATTTGAGCCCGCAATCATCGAGCTGCTCCCGCGTTCTCCGGTAGAGTCCGCGGTAATCGATCACGCCGCCCTTTTGCGGAAATTCGTTTGCGTTCAGGTTTGTGGCTACGTCCAGATGTACAAAATTGGATAACTCCTGGTATACAACGCCGACACCGGCGCGGAGCGCTTCTTCCGGCGAACGGAAGCAAACTTGTTTTTCAAAGAGTTCAATCGTTCCTTCATCCGGCTGCTCAACTCCGGCGAGCAACTTGATGAGGGTTGATTTCCCCGCGCCATTTTCGCCGACGAGACAGTGTACCTCGCCGCTGTGAATCTCAAACCCGACATTCTTCAGCGCCACGACGCCCGGAAATCGCTTCGTGATGCCCGTCAGGCGTATTGCAGTATTCATCATTCAATCCCTCCGATTCGTCGGTTGAGTGTTCCGCTTACTTCGCGGCTACTTTGCGCCGCTTGCTCAGCTGGTCAATCGCAACCGCGAGCACGAGGATGCTTCCGGTAATCACCTGCGTATAGCTGGGATTGAGGTACAAAAGAACAATCGCGTTGTTGATCAGCTGCATCAGGGTCACACCCAGCACAGCACCGATGAGCTTGCCTTCTCCGCCGTCCATCGAAATTCCGCCGACGAGCAAACCAACGACGTTGCGAAACTCAAGCTGTGTTCCTGCATTCTGGCTGCTGCTGCCGAGGCGGGCTGCCAGAACGATTCCGGCAAACGCTGCAACAGCGCCTGTGATCATGTATGAGATATAGACGAATTTCTCGATATTGATGCCCGCGAGTTTCGCGGAGAGCTTGTTGGAGCCGATGAGATAGGCATTGTGGAAAAAGCTTGTATATTTGATGATGAAAATGCCGACCATGATGATGGCGAACATATAAACGATTGTTGAGGGGACGCCAAGCCAGGTTGCGCGTCCGACGATGGTGAAGCTCTCTCCGAAGTTGCCCAGCGTCTGCCCGCCGATGACGACGAGTGCAATGCCGCGATAGGCCATCCAAGTACCTAGCGTTGCGACCAACGGCGTTACGCCCAGTTTATTGATAATCACGCCGTTGAGTGTGCCGAACGCCGCGCCGGAAGCCAGACCGATCAGAATCGCCAGCCAGGCGGGGATGCCGGCATTGAGTGAAAGGCCGACGATTGCGCTGGAGAGACAGAGGTTGGAGCCAACCGAAAAATCAATGTTTCCGGCGATGAGTGATATCGCCATCGGGATTGCGATCATCATATCCACGCTCATGCCCTGCAGCAGTACGCGGATATTGCCGGATGTTGCAAATGTGGAAGTGGAGGACATCAGCGCGATTACGATAAACGCCAGCAGAACCACCAACGATAACTCGCGTGTTTGCAATATTTTCCGAAAGACATTGGAAACCGTATTCTTTTGTTGCGTCACTGTTTTTTCCACCATAGTATCCTCTCTAAATGTAAACTCCGTCAGGATTATTAAAAACGGGTACTTATCTAAGATTCTTATGGGAAGATCAGTCCTGCAGGCATTCACTCGTAATAATCGCCAGCTCGGAATACTGCATCTTGTCCGGAACCTCGTTATAGTAAAGATAGTTGAACATAACCCTTGCAGCATTATATGAGAACAACTCCGGACGCTGCTCGATCATGACTTTCAGGTAGCCGTCCTTCATCAACCGCTCGCCCATCACGGAAAGGTCGAAGCCGACAACGACAATGTCTTTGCGCCCGATATCACGCAGCACTTCTCCCGCAATATACGAATCTGCATCCGTGCAGAACAGCCCGCGCAGATCGTCGTCTACGATCGCAGCCTTCACCATTTCATAATAGAGATTCGAGTTGTCGGGAATATTCAGCTCGAACGGATGGATATCCGGATAATATTCCTTCACCATATCGAGGAATCCGCGCTTGCGCTCTTTGGTCTGCATGTGTTCGTGCACCTGGTTGATCGTGAACACATTTCCCTTTTTCCCGATATAGTTCGCCAGAATCTGGCAGCCGATCCGCCCCGCCTTATAAGCATTCGGGCCGACATAGCAAAGCTTTTTCTCAGTCATCGCGTCCGCGCCAAAGGTGACAAAGGGTCTCCCGCTACAGGCAAACTCTTCTAATAAAGTGTTCAGCTTCGTTGCGCTCTGCGGTTGAATGATCAGTCCGCTGACTGACCCATCCGCAATCACGCTGCGAATTGCGTCTTCCTGCTCTGCGATGTTCTTGGTGAAACATTTGCGGATCTCAATCTGGATGCCATAAGGCGAGTAATCCTCGGCAAATCTTCGAAACCCGCGCTCCACTTCCGGAAAATATGCTTTTGTCGTCTCCGAATAGATCACAACGACTTTTGCATCCTTCATCTTGGCAAGCGCGCTGGCTACATGATTCTTTTGATAATCCAACTCGCGTGCGGCATGCAATACTGCGCTGCGGGTTTTCTCATAGACCGGTTCACCCGCCATCACTTTTTTCACCGTGCGAAGCGCATATCCGGATTTTTCCGCAACATCCATCAACGTGGCACGCTTAGTCTTTTCCATTCGTTCTTATCAATCCTTTTGTGTGATGGGTGTACTGTGCAGGTCAATCTTGATTCGACATATCATCGTAATGGAGTTGGAGTGGTTTTCTTCTCCGTCTGTTTCAGCGAGAGGGTTTGTTTGCTTCTGCGTCAGAATTGTCGGCGAACTTGCTTTCGCAGCATGAAACTCCACTCTTTTCGTTTGCATCCGTGCACCTTGTGCACTATTTGTGCGAGTGTTTTTGATTTTCGGCAGAAGTGCTTTCCAATGCACTCATTATATGCACCCCTTTTTGCGCTGTCAACAGGTTTTTTCAGATATTTTGCGGGTTGACATCTGATTTTCAGGCTCGTACAATAAGAAATATACAAACGAGCGGCAATAATTGTGCACCTTGTGCACTTTTATAGAACGTAAAGTGCACAGAAAGGTTCTGTATATGATGTATGATTATTTTCACCGCACCGAATTAGATGAGGCGTTCTACGACGAGCACCTCCTGCCCCGTATGCCGCGCGAGATGATCGACGCGCACGCGCACTTCAACCTGCCCGCGCACGTCAGCCGCATCACAAAAGAGACGATCGCCGGAGACTGGGCGCTTGAGTGCGGGCTGCTGATGAGCTACGAGGATGCATGCGCTTACTATAGAACGCTTTTCCCGGATACCATCGTCCATATGACCGCCCTGCCCTGGCCGCTGCGCGAGGCGGATACCATAGCCAACAACGACTATGTCGCTCGCATCACAAGATTTCCGCATGTGCGCGGGCTGATGACCGTTCGCCCTGAATATGACGCAAGCATGATAGAAAAGGTGTTTACGGAAGGCGGTTTCTCCGGTTTTAAACCATATCCCTATATGGCAAGCGCAGTCAAAGGTGCCGAGGTCAGCATATTCGACTTCATGCCGCACGAGCAATTTGCCCTTGCGAACCGCCTCCACGTACCGGTGCTGATGCATCTGCCGCGCGCAGGGCGCTTGCCCGCGCCGGAAAACGTCTCTGAGATCCGCACGATCCTGGATCGCTATCCGAATGTCAAGCTCGTTATTGCGCACTTCGGTCGCTGCTTCAACGTGGAATACTTCGAACAGGCGCTTGTTGCGCTTGGCGAAGATATCCATCGTGTCTGGTTTGATACCGCGGCTGTACTCAATCCCGCGGTGCACCATCTTGCATTCGAAGAATTGGATTATCACAAGATTCTGTTCGGCACAGACTTCCCGATCCTGCTCTGGCACGGCAAGCGAGAATGGAAGAACGGTACATATACCAATCTCTGCCGCGAAAATTTCAGTTGGAACAAGCATCTCTACCCTGATGATGAGAAAAACTACACGTACTTTGTCTACGAACAGATCAAGAACATACTGGACATCATCGGCAACGATGAAGAAAAAAAGCGCGCGGTGTTCTTTGGCAATGCAAAGGAAGTCTACTTTGACACTCAAAGAGGCGGTATCCACGCATGAACAAAGACTTGCTCAAGCACCTCGGCAACATCGACCAAATAGCAGGCATGCGTCTGGAACGACTGGAAGAAGGAGCCAGCGCAGGCAAGCGTATCGCCCGCGTATGGAACGCGGCAGGACTATCCTTCTCCGTTCTGCCGGATCGCTGTCTGGATCTGTATGATTTTTCCTTCAAGGGCATCAATCTTGCATTCCATTCAAAGAACGGACTCAACGCAAGCGCCTTTCTGCCATCAGCCGGAGAGTTTTTCAGTTACTGGCCGGGCGGAATGCTCGCAACCTGCGGTCTTGACAACGTCGGCGGAGCAACCCAAACCGACCCGATGAATCAGTACCCGATTCACGGAAGAATTGGCAGCCGCTCAGCTGAGCAGTTCTACACGGACGCGCAATGGCAAGGCGATGACTATTTGCTCAATCTTTCCGGTACGATGCGCGAAAGCAGGCTTTACGGACGTTCGCTTGAGCTGCGCAGGCAAATTGCCACATCGTTGGAATCAGCCGAGGTGACAATCACCGACACGATCACCAATCTGACCGACGCACCGGAGCCCATATTCCTGTTGTATCACTTCAACTTCGGCTATCCGCTTCTGGATAAAGACGCGCTCTATTTTGGCCCGTGCGCTGAAACGAGCGAGTATAGCAATGTTGGAGACAAAGACTTTCGCACCATGCACACCCCCGCAGACGGCGCAACACACCAAACGTTTTGCCATGTACCGTGTGCGCACAAGGCAGTAACCGCCGGCTTGTATCAACCAAAGCTGAAGCTTGCCGCCTATCTTCGGTATGATTCAACTGCGTTACCATATTTGTTGGAGTGGAAATGCCTGAAGTCGCACGACTACGTGCTGGCGATCGAGCCCACAAACTGTCCTGCCGTCGATCGAGTATCCGATCTGCAGAGCGGCAAAGCATTCACATTGGGCGCATATGAAAGCGTCACTTATCAGATTACTCTTGGTGTTGCAGAAGATTCCGCAGCGGAGTCGCTCCTGAACAACAACGAATAACGGAGAAGCATCATGTACATCATCGGACTTGACATTGGCACGACAGGAACCAAAGCTCTCCTTGTCGACAGCGCGGATGGTTCTGTCGCCGGCAGAGGATATTGCGGCTATTCGCTCATCACAGAAGGAGACCGTGTCGAACAGGACGCTACAGACTGGATCAAAGCCAGTCGATTTGCCATACAGGAAGCCATACGCGAAAATGAAGCCAAGCCGGTCTCTGCGATCTCTATCTCCTCACAGGGGGCTAGTATGGCAATCGTCGATGAAAGCGGCACGCCTATCGGAAATGCAATCACATGGATGGACTCCCGCGCGCGCGCAGAAGCAACGGAGCTGGAGCAGCTGCTCGGCAATGCGTATGTCTACCATATGAGCGGTTGGCGCATTTTCCCAACGCTCGATGCCGCAAAGATTCTGCATCTTCGCCATGCTGGGCAGGATAAGCCGGGTCATCAATATCTGAGCACCATCGAGATCGTCAATCGATATCTGACGGGGAACGCAGTGATCGACCCGACCAACGCGGCAATCCGCCAGCTGATGGATATTCGCACCGGGCGCTGGGATCCGCGCATGCTGGAGGTGCTCGGCATCACACCGGGTCAGCTACCGGATATCATGCCGACCGGAGCGTTGGTCGGCGGGCTGACGCAATCTGCCGCCCGTGAGCTTGGTTTGCCGGAAGGTACGCCTGTATATAACGGCGCACACGACCAGTATTGCGCCTCGATCGGCGCCGCCGCGATCAGCGCGGGCGATATGCTCCTCTCCGCGGGAACAACGTGGGTGGTTTTGGGTCTAGGCAAGCAACTGCTTTATTCGGAATCCTATATTGCGCCCTCGATTCATCCGGTGTCCGGACTGTTTGGCGCGATTGCTTCTCTCGTCGGGACCGGCGTCTCGCTGGAATGGTACAAAAACAAGTTCCTGCCTGACATCAGCTTTGACGAGCTTGATCAGCAAGCGCAGTGCCGTGAAATCGGCGACCTGTTTTACTACCCCTACCCGCTTGGTGCAGGGTATCCGCTTTGGAACACAAACGCTCAGGCAGCTTTCATCGGATCAAACTTAAATCATGACCGTCTTGACTATGCCTGCGCGATCATGGAGGGTGCTGCGTTCGGCGTTCGCAGAGCATTGGATGACTTTTCGCAGAACGGCTGCAGCATCCATGTGTTGAAGGTGCTCGGCGGCGCATCCAAGAGCCCGCTCTGGACAAGATTGATCTGCGACATCACCAACACTCCCGTTCAATTGTTGCAGGAGTCCGATGCGTGTGCGCTCGGTGCAGCAATCATAGCGGCATGCGGTGCGGGTGTTTATCCCGATTACAATACTGCCGTCGCGGAAATGGTGCACGGCGCACAGCTGCTGATGCCTTCACCCGAGAAAGCGCGGTACTACGAGGAAAAATACAAACGGTATTGTAGTGCCTGGGACAAACTCTCGGCATATTACCAATAGTGCTTGGCACTATAAATAACATTCACAACCTGTTCGGAACATCAAACCAATTTCAACTATTAGGAGGCACCCATGGAATTCCAAGTATTTCAAAAAGAGATCGAGCTGCAGTCCCGCGGATGGATCCCGACATTTCACGACATCTCCAAGGAAGTCATGGAGATCGTCGCAGCATCCGGCGTGAAGAACGGCACCTGCTCGATCGTTTCGCATCACACGACCTGCTCGGTCATGGTGCAGGAATGCTCGCATGACCTTGACTCGTTCGATCTGGAGTATCTGCAGCACGATCTGCTCGACATCATGCGGAAGATGATCCCCGATTTTGCCGAGGAGCATCAGTATCGCCATCCGGGCCCCGTGCACGCGCAGTTCGGCCGCACGTTCGGCGAACCCGGCAACTTCACGAGCATGAACACGGACGGTCACCTGCGCAGCGTCTTCTTCGGCCGCAGCGAAACGGTCACCGTCAAGGACGGCAAGCTCGACGCGGGCGAATTTGCGCATATCTATTTCATCGACTGGGACCACGTCCGCGCCCGTCACCGCCAGGTGAACGTGACGGTCATGGGTACGACCGAAGATGTCGGCAGCCGCAAATGGAACAACGGAGAGACGATCAACACGCTCCGCAAGTTTACCGAGGCGGAAAAAGAATCCATGCGGGAGTACACGCTGCAGCAGGAACGCTGACGCATGCTTCCGAATCAGGCGCTGCCTGAACGCCACGAGTTCCAAGCTTAAGGAGAACGCACTGCATGAAACCCAAAATTCGTGTTCCATTTTTTGAAACCAGCGTCAAGAACTATATCTACGGCGACGCGGTATATGAGCTTGCAAAAGCAGCCGACCGCGCCGCGATTCAATATGACGTCGACGTGCTCTTCATCGCGCCGTATACGGAGATCCGCCGGATCGCCGAAAACACGGAGCGGCTGATCGTGCTCGCGCCATATATGGATACCCTGCGTCCCGGGCGCGGCATGGCGGATGTGCTGCCCGAAGCGCTCAAAGCTGCGGGCGCGCAGGGCGTCGTGCTGAATCATTGCGAACGGCCGATGACGCTCACACAGATTAAGACCTGCATCGACCGCGCGAACGAGCTAGACATGCTCTCCTTTGTCTGCGCGGATACGATCGCGGAAGCGCGCGCCATCGCAGAACTGCATCCAGACATCATCAACCCTGAACCGACGGAGCTGATCGGCTCCGGTCAGGCGAGCGATATGTCCTACGTCATGGAGGCCATCCGCGCGGTCAAGGCAATCGACCCGAACATCATGGTCGAGCAGGCGGCAGGCATCACCACCGCGCAGCAGATCTACGACTTCATCCTCGCAGGATCGGAAGCCGCGGGCTCCGCCTCCGGCATCCTCCGCGCAGAAAACCCGCATGCCCTGCTCAACGAGATGGTGTTATACGTCAAAAAAGCCCGCGAGGACCTGATCGCGCTCGGCAGGCTCGAGCCGGAGAATATCTAAGGAGGCAGTCAATCATGGTATACAGAGAAGCGCTTTCCCTGCAAAGCAACAATGGCGTTCCGACCTTCCACAACGTGACGCAGGCGGCAAAGGATATCGTTGCCAGATCCGGCATTCGCAACGGCATCGTCACGGTGTATTCGCACCATACAACCTGCGCAGTCATCACACAGGAAGCGGCGTTTGACGAGTCGATCACCGGTTTGGAAACGTTGCAGCAGGATTTCATCGAGGGACTGGAGCGCATCTTTCCGCTCTGCCGACGTGAGGGAATCTATCTGCATCCCGGCCCGAAGGCGCTCGCTTTCGCGGCGGAGCACGGAGAGGACGCACGCGGCTGCCACAACACCGACGCGCACCTCGTTTCCTCGCTGGTCGGCAGAAGCGAAACCATCACTCTGATCGACGGCCAGCTCGACCTCGGCGAGTTCGGGTTTGTCTATTTCATCGACTTTGACACCACGCGCGCCAGAACGCGCACGGCGCAGATCACCGTCATCGGCGAATGACCGCCGTACTACAACAAGCTTGATCGCTCATTGCGATCAGTATCGGAGGGAACGCACTTGAACGAGAATCGCGCCTGGGAAATCGCGCAAGACGCATACCGGATCGAAGCGGAATCGATCCCGCATGCGTTGAGCGGAATCAGCCGTGTTGAATTTTTGAAGGCTGTCGAGGCGCTCAAGAACGCGCCGCGCATCGCGGCCAGCGGATGCGGACATTCCGGCATCTGCTGCCAGCATTTCGCGCACCTGATGTGCTGCATCGAACGCCCGGCCCGATTCATCTCTCCTTCGGAGGCGATTCACGGCGCGACGGGCTATTTGCAAGCGGGCGATGTCATGCTCCTTGCCTCCCGCGGCGGAAAAACAGCGGAGCTTCTCCCAATCCTCTCGATCTGCAAGCGCAAGGGCGTCACCGTCATCGCCGTGACGGAGAACCTCGGTTCTCCGCTTGCCGAAGGCGCCGACATCGTGCTGCAGATGCTCGTGACAAAAGAAGTCGATCCGTTCAACGAGCAGGGCACAACAAGCTTTACCGTGCTTTCTGTGCTCTTTGACGCACTGCAAGCCGCGCTCATCGAGGCTACCGGGTTTCAGAGCGCGCAATTCGCGCTCATTCATCCCGGCGGTGCTGTCGGTGAGCGGTTGAATCAAAAGTAAACCTTGCTTTTAAAATTGTCGCATACATCGTGATAGCGATTCGAGTTGTGAAGAAGCTTCATCCAGCAACATCAGGCGAGTGCCAGCAATTTGTGACGACTAATTTGAAGATGGCGATGCCGTGAATCCTTCAACGTGTGCACGAATCATTATTGTCTAGTCTGCAGGTACACTCATTATCATACTAGTCGCTACTTTCAATCGAGATGTAGGGACTCGGACCCATAAAAAGAATTAAGTAAAAACTACCACCTGATGTTTATTTGATGTTTATCGCCATCCATAATAGCTAATAATCGTTCATAACCACCGAAAACACATTTCGAATTATCCGCAAAGATCGGCGATTATCTTCAATTACCATCGCATATCAGTAGTGACATTTCGCATAAATACGCACTCATAACCCGGAGGTCGTTGGTTCAAGTCCATCCCCCGCAACCAGTAAAAAACCGCCTGATGAGGGCGGTTTTTTTTGCTTGAGAGTTTAATTTGGATACAAAAGCGGGTCAAACTCAATAACCGATTCATGTTTGTAGCGCAAATTAGGCGCAGCTTTGGATCCGATATTACTATTAGGTTGAGCCGCATTCGAGCTTCGGCGGGAGGCTGCCCGCTCTACATTTCATGGTTCCATCTGCCGCCTTAAAGTCCGAGTTTACAGCCATTGTTCCTGAATCATAACTCGGGTCAGATCACCAGTCGACTTCTTTATACTAAATCAATTTGACAAACAATTTCTCGATTGCAAAATATAGCGACTTCACGTAGGAGACAATTTTTTCAAGATACTTATCCCGTAGCAGATTGAAAAGTTTACCAACGGATAATCTCCAGAAAAGCGTGTCTATGAGCGCACAAGAAGCAAAAACAATCAATGCAGAACCGAAAAAGTGCACGAAATACCGCGGAGTATCAACATAAGCAGCACTGTTGAATAGTGTTCCCCACAAGAAAGGGCGGATTAGAAAATTCTCATGTATCAGGTAAATACCAAAGGATGTGGATGCAATCCCGTTGATCAGTTTTGAATAGAACGGTTTGGTTTGTGACATTGCTAAAAACAACTCTAATGCGCACATTGCGCCCGGAAGCTTGTTATATTCAGCAAAGTATGTGATGTACTTTCTAAATACTCCAGAGTAGTTTAATAGATAAGACGGTGCTGCAATAGAGGCAAGAAGAATGAAAGCCCAAAATCCAAACAAAGCAAAATGGCGGGCAGCATTTGGTTTCAAAGGATAAAGACGAATATATGCGGCGATTGTATACAAAGCAACGAAATACGCAAGATCGCTTCCGGAAAAGGTGGCACCTATCAATGTTGGAAGCAGGCACCAGATCACAACAAAAAGCACGATCAGCGCTTTATGCTGCTTTTGAGTCAGCATCAAAAGTAATTTGTTGATGTATGGCGAAACTAAGATGAGGACGGCATACGCTGTAATAAACCAGTAGGTGCCACGAGCCGTCGGAAATATGGATGCAAATAGTTCCTCCCGGCTGATTGCCGAACCCCCGGGCAAGACAAATTTCGTAAAAAGCAGGAGAACCACGCCATAAGAAACCACTTGCGCAATCAGAGAGACGAAACGCGGCAGCTTGAACTCACTTTTGATCGAAAAGTAACCGCATATCAAAACGAAAATCCCTACTGCAGGACGGCCAAAGGACCCGAGGAATAAAGCAAACACATTTTGCAAAGTCAAGGGAGAATCGAGATAGACAAAACTAGTCGTGCCATGTATCACATAATGATGCATGACAATCAGAAACATTGCAACGATTCGAAGCAGCTCGATATTTGACTGTCTCACAATACTTTGACTCTCGATTTTGTTCTCTTCTTTGATCCCGAAAGACTCTTCCATCGCCATTGATTCGCTCTCCTTTCTTTCGCTTTTTTATCGCGGCTTTTTGACAGATATCAATTGTCTGATTGTAGCAAATCAACTTCAGCAATGCAACAAACCTTCAGTATGATGAGACTGATCCCCCGTTTTATGGCGCAGGAGTAATCTAGTTCACAAATCATTCCGGAAAGCATCTGTGATCTCGGTTTGAATGGTGTTCGGATACGCCAATTACTTTGTCTAGCGCGTGTAATGATCAATCAAGTTTTATAAATGTAGCTTTCTTCTACATGTATGAATGCCCCGAAAGCGTCATTAAATTCTTGGGTATAACCGGTGTTGAATCCGCTATTGGGATACAGCGTCATCTCGCCGAATCGTACGCCTTCTGGCGTGTCGTACAAATCGACCCGCACATGATTTAAGCCCCTGGCGAGTTGTTCCGCCAGCATCTTCATCTCTTCAAAGTGCGGTGGTTTTATGCGCGGAAACTCCTCCAGCCCCTTTAATGTCCCGCCGAGGGACATATAGCGGGGAGTAAAATCCGGATCATAAAACAAGTAATTCGCCCCGCCCTGATGACGGTTTGCACACAGCAAAATCGAGAAAATCTTCCCCTGCCAGCAATAAAATTTATAATCATCCGGCCTTGTGCCCGTTTCATCGCCGATAAACATTTCCGCTATCACTCTGTGCGGCACATGATGATACGGCCATTCTCGTCCCAGATATGCATAATCTCGCTTAAGCCACCTATGCAGTTTGCGGTGGACATCCGAAATATCCAATTCGGACTTGTTGGTGCAAACGATCACGCTTCCGGAGTCGTGCGTGCATTTGAGTACGAACTTTTCCGGTAAACTCGAAAAATCGATCTGCTCCGGACGATCCCAAATGCCCAGCAACGGAATCAGAATGTCGTTTCCCACACGTTCACGCACAAAGTCTCGAACGGAATACTTGTCGCACAGCTTCGGGTAGATTGGATTTTTATCGTAAAGTTTGAGTCACTGCACCTTTTCGCTGTAGGAAACAGGTGCATCGAGGCACAGAGAGCGGCCTAATATGCCGCGAAAAAGCAGCTTCAGATACCTGTCATCCGGCATATGATGAAAAAAGCCATGGCGCGACAACACGACAAATAGCTTATATGGATTTGCTCGGAACGAACGATATCGATCGAATGGCGCAAGACTCATCTTATATCCTGCTTTCTCTTGCGGCGATATTTCGTCATGTTGTGTTTTCATACGTAATTTTTCTTTACCTGCTGCCACGTTTTGATGGTGATATGGACGGAACTGAACACTAGGCGAGGCAATCGCAGCGAGCGTATCATATCCGACACTATGACTGGAATGTAGCAGCTAAAACCTGCGAATCGCTTGCCTCTTAATGCTTACAATTCGGGCACAGCGGAAACACGTACGCGCTGTAATCGCAGATCTAGTGCACACGAATGCACACAATGCATTATACCAATATTGATAATGTCTGTCTGCAATTGTTCAAGCAGATCTTCAACAGACTTATTCATCTTTAACAAACAAGAAGCAGGAAAAACGATGAAAATTCGCTCGCTTTTTCAATTCGAGATATGGAAAACGAATAATCCCAAAAATGATATGCAATTCGTTTGACAGATTGCTTTATCCCATATAGAATAACCAAGAGCGAAGAGAAAGGGTATGGACAACAGGCATGAGAATTTCAACACACGCCATCGTTTCCAACTCCGATATG
>Ga0209066_10002981_pt1 | contig 19847 bp, 17 predicted proteins | sample All_14_2_FD_187198 | JGI IMG/M metagenome (GOLD analysis project Ga0209066, IMG submission 187198) | Freshwater microbial communities in response to fracking from Pennsylvania, USA - Allegheny Zone_MetaG_DW_15 (SPAdes) (version 2) ... | reverse complement strand
CCACCGCAGCAGCCAAGGCGCGCGGCACAAGGCGGCAAGCTACCGGGGTCAGTTTCACCAGTTTGGCGCGGATCAGGGTCATGTGTGCTTCCACTGAGGTGCTGAGCAAGGACAAAGTTGAAAAGAGGACCGTTCGGCGCGCATCAATTGGTGGGCGCCAGGCCCGGAGGCATGCCGTTAGCCGCCCCAGCGCCAGCAGGCGTCGCCGCGCTCAGAGGCTGCGCAGGTGCATGACCCAAAGCGGTGAGTTTGCCTTCAACAAAACGGCGGTAGTCAACCGAGGCATCCAGGCCTTTCCATGCGTCCTGGTAGGCCTTGGCCGCTTCATCTTTCTTGCCTTGCGCCAGCAGGATGTCGCCGCGGCGGTCTTGTGCCAAGGGCGCGAACTCGGCTGGCATCTCGCCGGTCAAGGTCTTTTGCGCTTCATCGAACTGCTTGGCATCCATCTGAATACCGGCCAGACGCAAACGCGCAATGGCCACCAGACTGGCATTCTTGCCATGATCGACCAGCCATTGCAAGAACGCCTTGCCCTGGTCTGCCTTTTGATTCTCCAGGGCCACTTTGGCAGCCAGCAACGCACCTTGTTCGGCAAACGTCGTGCCGGCGTACTTGTCCTTCAGATCAGTGAAGGCCAGCGCCGTCTTGTCTGCATTGCCTGAGGTCGCCGCGCGGTCGAGCTCTTCATACAGGTTGCCGGCCCCCGTGGCGCGTTGTTGCTGCCAATACAGGTAGCCTGTCCAGGCTGCGTAGCCGCCCAGGACCAGCACCAGCACCCAGGTCACCAGGTTGCCGTACTGCTTCCAGAAATGCTTGACCTGGTCGAGCTGTTCCTGTTGTTCTAGATCGTAGGTCGCCATGAAGGGTCCCGTTTATGTGATTGTGAAAGTCGTGGATTATGACTGGCGCGCCGCCAGCAAGGCCTCAGCCCATGCACCAGCCTCGACCAGTGGGCGCAAAACCTGCTCGCCGCCATCTCGAAGTGGCTTGACCGCCACCTGGCCCTGCGCGACCTCGTCCGGACCGAAGACCAGGGCGAACCGCGCGCCACTGGCGTCGGCCTTCTTGAACTGCGACTTGGGGCTGGCCGGCCCCTCCTTGCCAGCAGGGTGCAGCACCACCGCAAGGCCGCTTGCACGCAAGGCTTCGATGGTGGTCAGCACGAGTGGCAAAGGTGTACCGGCGAACACGACGGCATAGGCATCGGGGGCCGTGGGTGGCGGCGCAATGCCCACTTCTTCAAGCAAAAGCAGCAGTCTCTCCATGCCCAGGCCCCAACCTACAGCTGGCGCAGGCTTGCCGCCCAACTGCTTGATCAAACCATCATAGCGACCGCCGCCGCAGACTGTGCCCTGCGCACCCAGCTTGTCGGTCACCCATTCGAAAACGGTGAGGTTGTAGTAGTCCATGCCCCGCACCAGGCGGGTATTGACCTGGTAGGGCACGCCGGCCGCGTCCAGCACCTGCTTGACTGCGTTGAAGTGCGCCAGGGAGGCCTCACCCAGGAAGTCGATCAGCTTGGGTGCGGCTTCCACCACAGCCTGCATGGCCGGGTTCTTGGTGTCCAGAATCCGCAAGGGGTTGCTGTGCAGGCGACGCCGAGCTTCTTCATCGAGCAAATCAGCGTGTGCCTCAAGATGCTGGATCAGGGCGGCGCGGTGAGCCTGGCGCTCCTCGGGCTGGCCCAGGCTGTTGATCTGCAAGGCGACATCCTGTCCAACGGTCAGGCCCAGGTCCCGCCACAAGGCCGCCGTCATCAGGATCAGTTCGGCATCGACATCTGGACCGGCAAAACCCAGCACCTCGGCGCCGACCTGGTGGAACTGGCGATAGCGCCCCTTTTGAGGCCGCTCGTGACGGAACATGGGGCCGATGTAATAAAGGCGCTTGCCACCCTCATACAGGAAGCTGTGCTCGTTGATCGCCCGCACGGCGCCGGCCGTGCCCTCAGGGCGCAGGGTCAGCTTGTCGCCGTTGAGGCTGTCCTCGAAGGAATACATCTCCTTCTCGACAATGTCGGTGACCTCGCCCAGGCCTCGCACGAACAAGGCCGTTGGCTCGACGATGGGTGTACGCATGTTGAGGTAGCCGTAGCGGCGCATCAGCTTGCGCACCACGTCTTCGAGCCACTCCCAGCGCGCCGATTCCGGCGGCAGGATGTCGTTCATGCCTTTGATGGCTTTCAGGATCTCGGCCATGGGTCTGTTTCTTCTTTTGGACGTGTCAAATGGGAGTCAGGCCGCCGGCGACTTCGCAAAACGGCGGTCAATGTAGTTCTGGACCAGTTCCTGGAACTCTTCGGAGATGCGGTCGCCTCGCAGCGTCAAGGCCTTCTCTCCGTCAATGAATACAGGTGCGGCCGGGGCCTCCCCACTGCCGGGCAGGCTGATGCCAATGTCGGCGTGCTTACTTTCGCCAGGGCCATTGACGATGCAGCCCATGACGGCCACTTTCAGCTTTTCAACACCAGGATACTGGCTGCGCCAGACCGGCATCTGGGCGCGCAGGAAGTCGTCGATCTGCTTGGCCAGCTCTTGAAATGTGGTGCTGGTGGTGCGACCACAGCCTGGGCAAGCCGTGACACTGGGCACAAAGGTTCGCAGGCCAAGCGCCTGCAGGATTTCGAGCGCGACCACGACTTCCTGTGTCCTTGCCTCACCCGGCTGAGGGGTGAGGGACACACGAATCGTGTCGCCAATGCCCTCTTGCAACAGGATGGACAGCGCCGTGGCAGACGCGACCGTGCCTTTGGTACCCATGCCCGCCTCGGTCAAACCCAGATGCAAGGGGTAGTCGCAACGCTGGGCCAAACCACGGTAGACGCTGATGAGGTCCTGCACACCGCTGACCTTGCACGACAGGATGATCTGTTCAGCCGGCATACCCAGCTCGCGCGCTGCCTGGGCAGACTGCAGGGCAGAGCTGATCAGGGCCTGGTACATCACCTGTCGTGCGTCCCATGGGTCTGCGCTGCGTGCGTTTTCGTCCATCAAGGACGCCAGCAGTTCCTGGTCAAGGCTGCCCCAGTTAACGCCAATGCGAACTGGCTTGTTGTGACGCATGGCCACTTCAATCATTTGCCCGAACTGCTTGTCTCGCTTGTCGCCCTTGCCCACATTGCCGGGGTTGATGCGGTATTTGGACAGGGCCTCGGCGCAAGCCGGATAGTCGGTCAGCAAGCGATGGCCGTTGTAGTGAAAGTCACCAACCAGCGGCACGTCGATGCCCATGCGATCAAGCTGCTCGCGTACATGCGGCACGGCCTGAGCCGCCTCGGGCGTATTGACCGTGATGCGCACCAGCTCAGACCCGGCCAGCGCCAGCTCCTTGACCTGGATGGCGGTACCAATGGCGTCCACGGTATCTGTGTTGGTCATGGACTGCACACGCACTGGCGCATCACCACCGATGGTGACCACGCGCGAACCCCAGACCACGCGAGCCTGGCGAGAGCGACGCGAGGCCGGCCGCGACACATCAATGAGGGAAAAGTTCTCCAGGGTCATTTCAGTTCCAGGCGCGCCACGTTGTTGCGAGTCGATGTCACCAGATCAACGGGCTGCCCCTTGTAGGTCAATTTCACGCCTGATGCATTGCCAACCAGAATGCGCAAGGGTGCGCCACCGTCAAGACGCAATGACTCACCAGCAAGCACGTTGCGTGAAAGCAATTTGTTGCCATTGACGTCCTTCACCTCTATCCAGGAGGGCTCCTGCGTGCTCAAGACCAGGACACTGGTACCTGAGATCGCCGCCGGAATCGTGGTGGAGTTGATGGCGCCCGGCGTACTCAGCAAACGCGGGTCGGCGAAGGGTGCCGTCACGCCAGATGTCACGGCACTGGCTGCACCGGGCTCGGTGACATCCAGACGAAGTGGAACCAACCCTGATGCACCGCCCGAAGGCGCCAGCGGCGCACTGGCCATCGACGCCACCAAGGACGCCGAGTCAGCTTGCTCGGCAGGCATCGGTGCAACAGCGGGTACTGGCGCCTCGGTGGTGTCGTCAGCCGCAGGCTTGGGCGCTGCAGCCGTTTCCACTGCCGGCTGAAGCAGCCGCGCCAACCACTGCGGCGTGGCCATGGAGTCTGGCAAGACATAAATCGCGACCGCGCCCAGCAAAAGAACGGCCGGCGCAAGCCATTTGAAACTCAATATGGCGCTGCCATCCCAATGCCGATCAAACAGGGGGGAGCCCCCTTTTGACTCCTTGAACGGCTGGTTGAGTGGCGCCTTTCCCCCGGCCAAGGACACGGGTCTGGCTGCAGGCAAAGAAGCAAGCACCGCGCTCGGATCCAGCTTCAAGGCTCGGCATACCGTCATGGCCAGTGCACGGGTAAAACTGGCATCAGGCAGCAAATCGTATTGCCCTTGTTCCAGGGCGGCCAGCTTGGCAGGAGTGACCTTGATGGTTGAAGCCAACCTCTCCAGGGTCATGCCTTGGGCCTCACGGGCCAGGCGCAAAGCTTCACCCGCGCTGCGATTGCCCGCATCAGGTGCCGACAAAACAATCGGTGACGGCTCACTCATCAAATCGCCCCAGCTCCAAGGCATTGGTTTCTCGCGCCGACGGGAACCGACTGCGCAATTGGTTGGCCAACTCATCCCGGCCGTTCGTGTTGCCCAGCCGATTTTCGATCCGTGTGGCCAACCACAGCGACTCCGCCGTCACCTGGGTCGGCACGTTGTTCACTCGGCGGATATAAAAGCGCGCCCGCTCCAGCTCGCCGCGACGATACAACACCGATGCGAGGTTGTAGGCCGTCGCCGGATTGGCCGCATCCAGTTCGTAGGATTTCAGCAGTGTTTTTTCGGCCTCGGGGAAGAGTCCGGCGGAGACCTGACACACGCCCCTGGCCAGCAAGGTCTTGCTCGTTATGACGGTTTGGGACAAGGTTGCCGCGCGCTCGAACAAGGCGTCGGCCGCTACAAACTGGCGCTCACGGCAGAGAAACCAGGCGTAGTTGTGCAACAAACTGCCGTTGCGCTGGTCCAGCGCCAACGCCTGCTTGAAACTGGCCTCAGCCCTCACCGGGTCGCCCATGGCGTCGTAGATCAGGGCTCGCAGTTCGTGCGCAGCAGGCAGGCTGGGGTCAATGGCAACGGCTTGCTTGAGTTCGTCCAGCGCCGTGTTGTACTGTGCCTGGGCATAGTAGGTAGAGGCCAACTCCAGGCGGATGCGGGCCCGCTTGCGTGTTTCGCCCTCGTCAGATGCTGTGGCAATGTCGCCACCATTGGTGGCAGCATTCACCCCAGGCCCACCGGCACAGCCGCCCAGTTGCCCAAGGCCAGTCACGCAGGCAGCCAGCCAGCATACTGTCAGCACCACCGTGCGAAGCATCCTCATGCAGCAGTCTCCAATAAAAGGGCTCAGTGTAGAGGCTCCAGGCGCCCCGCCCGTTCCTCAATGAGGTTGACGGTTGCGTTCACCAGGCTTGGGCGGCGCCACTTTGACGGCAACAGCTTGCCGCAACAGGCGATCACGCGCATTGGTGCGATCCTGAACCTCGCCCGCCAGTTGCCCGCAGGCTGCGTCGATGTCATCGCCACGCGTCTTGCGCACCGTTGTCACGATGCCTGCATCGGCCAGCAAACGTGCAAAGGCCTGGACCCTCGCCATGTCGGAACGATGCAAACCAGACTGCGGAAAGGGGTTGAACGGAATCAGATTGAACTTGCAGTTGATGCGCCCCTTGACCAAGGCGATCAGTTGGCGAGCGTGCTCATCGCTGTCGTTGACACCATCGAGCATGCAGTACTCGAAGGTGATGAAGTCGCGAGGCGCAGCCGACAAGTAGTCCTGACAAGTCGTCAGCAACTCGTCGATAGGGTACTTTTTGTTGAGGGGAACCAGTTCGTCGCGCAAAGGATCGTTGGGGGCATGCAGTGACACTGCCAAGGCGACCGGGCAATCAAGCTTCAAGCGCTCGATCATGGGCACCACGCCCGACGTCGACACCGTCACCCGCCGGCGTGACAGGCCATAGCCATGGTCATCCAGCATGGTCTTGAGAGCCGGCACCAAGGCGCTGTAGTTTTGCAAAGGCTCGCCCATGCCCATCATCACCACATTGCTGATGATGCGCTCGCTGGTACCCAGCCGTTCGCGCAGCACATGCTCGGCATGCCACAGCTGAGCGATGATTTCGCCCGTCGTCAGATTGCGGCTGAAGCCCTGGTGGCCCGTCGAGCAAAAACGACAACCCACCGCGCACCCCGCCTGCGATGAAATGCACAGCGTGGCACGGTCATCCTCGGGGATATAGACACTTTCAACAGCGTTGCCGCCGCCTACATCAAAGAGCCACTTGATCGTGCCATCTGATGAGATGTGTTCACTGATCACCGGCAGTCGCTTGATCGTGGCAACGCCTTGCAGCTTGTTGCGCAGTGATTTGGCGAGATCCGACATCTGATCGAAATCGGTCGCGCCTTTTTGATGGATCCATCGGAACAACTGGGTGGCGCGAAACCGCTTTTCACCCAGTTGCTCGCAGTACGCAGCCAAGCCGTCCAGGTCATGATCCAGAAGGTTGACGGCGTCCATGTTTTACAACAATGCGCAGCCGATTAACGGCTGTACACGTTCAGTGCAGGGAAGAAGAAAGCGATTTCGACGGCAGCGGTTTCAGCGGCATCCGAACCGTGCACGGCGTTGGCATCGATGCTGTCAGCGAAGTCAGCGCGGATGGTGCCCTTTTCGGCCTTCTTGGGGTCGGTGGCGCCCATCAGGTCGCGGTTCTTCAAAATGGCGCCTTCGCCTTCGAGCACTTGCACGAAAACGGGACCAGAGATCATGAAGCTCACCAGGTCCTTGAAGAAAGGACGAGCAGCGTGCACAGCGTAGAAGGCTTCAGCTTCAGCTTGCGACAGTTGCACAAGCTTGGCAGCGGCGATCTTGAGGCCAGCGCCTTCAAAGCGGCTGACGATTTGGCCGATGACGTTCTTGGCAACGGCGTCAGGTTTGATGATCGAGAGGGTGCGTTCGATAGCCATGTAGTTCTCCACAGTCAATAGATTTGACAAAACCCGGCATTGTACTGCGCGAATATGGCAGTGTTGGGCCGGGCAATGTGCCTGGTGTTTTTGTCAACGGGGTTTTCTAGGTAGCCGACTCAACGGCGGCCACGGCCGCCACCACCACCACCACCACCACCACCACCACGTCGGCCACCACCACCGGTCTTGCCGAAGTAGGCATCTGCGCCGATGTAACCAACCGAGGTCTGCAAGGGATCAGGCTGGCGAGGGCCACCCTTTTGCTGACCACCCAGGTCCTTGCCGTGGTCCTGATCAGGGCGACCAAAGCCGGAAGTGATGCGCTTGGAGCCCTTGACAAAGCGCTTGTCGAAGGTTTGCTCAAGCGGGTTGGGAATAGGGCCGATGTGCTCGAGGTCATCCGAATCATGTCGGGGCGCGGCCTGCTGGCGATCCGGCGCGGGGCCTCGGGGTGGCCGGTTGCCAAAACCACCTTGGCCACCACCACCCTGCCCACCTTGCGGCCCATTGAACTGACCACCCTGCTGAGGACGGCCACCTTGCCCTTGAGGCTGACCATTGCGCCCGGGCTTGCCACCCTTGGCGCCATTTTGCGGCCGCTGTTGCGACTTGTTGGCCGCACGGCCCTGCTGACCCTGCCCTTGCGGCTGAGCGAAATCCTGGCGATCCATGCCGGCCAGCGACTTCACCGCACGGACATCGGACTCACCCAACTCCACCCAGATGCCGCGCTTGAGGCCACGTGGCAGCACAATGGCGCCATAGCGCACGCGGATCAGGCGGTTGACGGTGAGGCCCACGGCGTCAAACAGCTTGCGCACTTCGCGGTTACGGCCTTCGGTGATGACCACGCGGTACCACTGATTCACACCTTCGCCGCCACCGTTGCTGATGGACAGGAACGAGGCTTGCTGCCCCTCGACCTCAACGCCGGACAACAACCTGGCACGGGACGTGTCATCCAGTGTGCCCAGCACGCGCACGGCGTACTCACGCTCCACGCCGAAACGGGGGTGCATCAACTGGTTGGCCAGGTCGCCCGAGTTGGTGAACAGCAGCAGGCCTTCGGTATTCAGATCCAGGCGACCAACCGACATCCACTTGCCGTTTTGCAGACGCGGAAGCCGACGGAACACCGTGGGACGCCCTTGCGGGTCGTCGTGCGTGACCACCTCACCGACGGGCTTGTGATAGGCCAGGATGCGCGCAGGAGGCGGCGCAATGCGAACCTTGATCGGGCGACCGGCCACTTTGATGCGGTCACCGTATGAGATGCGCTGACCGATGTGGGCAACCTGGTCGTTGACCTCGATGCGGCCGTCTTCGATCATCTGCTCGATGTCGCGGCGCGAACCCACACCAGACTGCGCCAGCACCTTTTGCAGCTTGGGCGCATCGGGTTCGGGGCGAAGCACGCGCTTGTAAGGAGCGCCATCTTCAGCGACGGCTTCTTCAGCCTCTTCTTCACGCTCCTTGTCGAAGTCACCCGACAGGAGTTCGGCGAACACTTCAGTCGCCTGCTCTGCTGCGATGGCAGCGCGGCGCGAAGGACGTGCCTCCTCGTTGTCGCCCGCGGCATCGTCGCCGTTTTGTTCCGCGTCGGCATCAGGGCGCTGTGCATCCTGCCTAGGTTGGTCCGCACGCACCGGGCGATCACCTCGCGGGCCCCTCGATCGATCACGACGGCCGCCCCGCTCTTCACGTGGCGCGCCGTCACCAGCGGCCTCTTCAACGGCCTGCCCGGATGGCTCAGCGGGCTGCGACTCGGGCTGTGGTGCCAACTGGAAGAAGCCATGAGGCGTCTCCTCGCGGGGCCCCTCTGCAGCGGACTCGACAGAAACGAGCGCGGCAGGCACATCGCCAACAGCCGCGACTGCCTCAACGGCCTTCTTGCGTGGCGCACGTTTAGGCTTGACCTCAGCGGCGTCGGCCACCGACGCCACGACAGGCACTGCGTCAGACTCCTCCGCTACAGCCTTCTTGCGCCGCACGGGCGCGCGCTTGGCCGGCGCATCCTCCTCAGCCGCAACAGAGGCTTCTACAGGGGTCTCGTCGGCCGATTTGGCTCGGCGCGTACGCTTGGGCTTGACCACCTCATCGGCGACCAAAGGCTGTTCAGTTGGATCTTGCATGGGCACGTTGTCAGTGGTCATGGGGCAGGAGAATAAGGATGCGGTTCGGATACGGCGTCGGTATCGACAGCTGGCGGGCTCATGGCCTCCAGCAAGGATGTTTGGTCTTCATTCGGCTCGACGTCGTCCGTCGAATCCGCGTCAGTTGGCTGATCGTCCAGGCCGGGCAACAGGGCCTGACCGACGGGCAGGCCATCCAGGGTTGGCAACTGGTTCAATGAGGCCAGCCCCAGATCGTCCAGGAACTGCCTGGTCGTGGCATACAGCCCTGGGCGCCCTGGCGCATCCCGGTGACCAATGACCTCGATCCAGCCACGATCTTCAAGCTGCTTGACGATGTTGGTGCTGACCGTCACGCCTCGGATGTCTTCAATGTCACCGCGGGTCACGGGCTGCTTGTAGGCCACGATGGCCAGGGTCTCCAGCGTGGCCCGTGAATACTTGGGCGGGCGCTCGGGGTTGAGCCGATCAAGGTGCGCCTGCACATCTGCTTTGGTCTGAAAACGCCATCCCGTCGCCAGCTCCCGCAATTCGACACCTCGGCCTTCCCACAACGCACCCACCTCGGCCAGCAAGGCACGAACCGTGTCAGCCGACATGGTGTCGTCGAACAACTGACGCATGTCGCGCAGCGTCATGGGTTGATGGGCACACAGCAGCGCCGCTTCGAGAATGCGCCTGGCATCCTGAGGATTGAGGACTTCCATCTCTTCAATCGAAATTGTCAGCAGCCCCTCGGGGGTGACCGTTATACGTTCAGGCCAGCGGTTTTGCCGACCTCATTTGCCGAGGTCGCGAGTGGGCCCTGATCGGCTGCTCTCGCGGGGCGTCGGATCGCCCTGATTCAAAAAAGGAACCTCGGTTGGAGGTAAGTTTGCCGGGGAGCACCATCCGGTGCATCTCGCCCGTGACTGACTTTTTCGCAAAAGTCATCAGCGAGGGGTTCTTGGCCCCAGTGCTTGTTTGGACATTATGCACCAGTTATAAGAAAGCAAGTGAAGATATTCAAATTGACGCCAGTGCCTGCCAGGCCTGCGCCATGTCGTCGGGCATCGGGGCCTCAAACGCCAACAACTCGCCCGTGGCCGGGTGGACGAAGGACAGCTTCGTGGCGTGCAGGGCCTGACGCGTCATGCCCAATGCAGGCGCGCCGCCGTAGAGTGAGTCGGCTACCAGCGGGTGCTTTCGGCTGCTGAGGTGGACCCGGATCTGGTGCGTGCGACCAGTGTGCAGGATACACAACACGCCGCTGTAGGTCCGCTCAGGCAATTGCTGATCCGCCTTGACCAGGGATTGATCAGGTGCCCACTGCCCGCTCAGCAGGCGCTCGACGTCCGTGCGGGCAGCCTTGCCGGATGGCACGACCGCCATGCGCACGCGCGTCGCTGGATCACGCCCGATGGACGACGTGACCGAGAACGCCTCTGGCACCAGACCCTGCACCAAGGCCAGATACTGCCGACTGACCTCCCGCGCAGCAATCGCCCTGCTGAGCGCGGTCACAGCCACAAGCGTCTTGCCCACCACCATCAGGCCGCTGGTGTCCTTGTCAAGGCGATGCACGATGCCGGCCCGGGGCAAATCCACCGCCCCGGCGTGGTGGGCCAGCAGCCCGTTCATCAGGGTCCCCGTCCAGTTGCCCGCTGCAGGATGCACCACCAGGCCTGCGGGCTTGTTGACCACCATCAGGTGCTCGTCTTCGAACACGAGGGGCAAGTCCATGGGCTCAGGCACGAAGGCCAGGCTTTGCGCGGTGGGCTTGAGCACGACCGATATGCGCTGCCCCGCAGCAACCTTGCGGGAAGCCGAGCTGGCCACCTGGCCGTCCACCTCGACGCAGCCCCCGTCGATCAGGTGCTTGAGATGGCTTCGAGAGAACTCGGGCGCACCCGATACCAGAAAGACGTCCAGACGTTGCCCGTGCGAGTCGGGGCTGACCGTGAGCGCACGCTGCTCCGGCGGCTGCAAAGGCGCCCCTGGTTCGACCGGCGCATCCAGCCCCTCCTGCCAGTCTTCATCGGCAGCGTCGAGCTCGGGCAAATCGATCTCCATGAGAGGGGCAGCCTTGGACTGCGAAGGGGCAACAGGGGATCGACGAACCATGACGGAAACAAACCTTGATGACGGATGAAAGAAGGGCCAGGGCTTCTATACTGCGGGTTCTGGCGCTGTAAGGCGGGACTGCAAGCGGAGCAATCCGCAACAAATACAACGTGAAACTGCTGAAGAACACCTCTTTGAGCACCTGGGCCGGCTTGCGAGCCAGCCTGTTGGTTCTGGCCATGGGCGCCATGATGGCAGGCTGTGGGACGTCGCCGCAAGACGAGTACGCCAACATCAGCCCAGATAAATTGTACGCAGACGCCAAAGAGGATGCGGCTGACGGCAATTATGAAACCGCCATCAAGCGCCTTGAAAAGGTCGAAGCCCGCGCCTCGGGCACCCTGCTCGCGCAGCAGGCTCAGATCGACCTGGCCTACGCCTACTACAAGACCGGCGAGAAGGCCCAGGCGCTGGCCAAGCTGGAGCGCTTCATCCGGCTGCACCCGACCAGCCCCGCCCTCGACTACGCCTTTTACCTGCAAGGCCTGGTGAACTTCAACGAGGACCTCGGCCTGTTCGGGCGGCTCGTCAACCAGGATCTGTCAGAGCGTGATCAGCAAGCTTCGCGCGATGCGTACGAGTCGTTCAAGCAACTGGCAGAGCGCTTCCCGACGTCCAAGTATGCCGCTGACGCACGCTTGCGCATGAACCACGTCATCAACTCCCTGGCGGCTGGCGAGGTGCATGTTGCGCGCTATTACCTGCGTCGCGGCGCCTACCTGGCTGCCGCCAACCGCGCACAGCAAGCGGTAAAGGAATACCGTCAGTCACCGGCCATTGAAGAAGCCCTGTACATCATGGCTCAGAGCTATGCGCAACTGGGCTTGACACAACTGCGTGACGACGCTTTGCGGGTGCTCAAGCAGAGCTTCCCGCAAAGCCGCTACCTGGATCTTGAGCGCCCAGGTCAAGCCACTGTCAGCAAGCCCTGGTGGCGACTCTGGTGAGCGCTGGCTGCGGATTCAGTCTCCGCTGGCCGCACCACCCGTCGTGAAGCCACTGAGCGTGCCCTGATCGTGCACATCGCGCCCCAGGGGGCGCACATCAACGGGCTCGTCCACAGGCGCCACATCGCCAGAAGGATCCTGCGCCGAAGGCACCGCCTGGATGCGGTGCACAAAGCGACGCGCACGGTCATAAGGAAACACATCATGCACATACCCTGCCTTGATGCGCTCCTTGTGCTGCTGCCAGAACTCCGCTTCCAGCAGATCGGCATGGTGTTCCATGAAGATCTTGCGTACCCTCGGATCGCCCAGCAGGAAGGGGCCAAATGTCTCCGGGAAGACATCGTGCGGGCCCACGTTGTACCAGACCTCGCCTGACATCTCGTCTTCTTCGTTGCGTGGCGTCGGCACCTTGCGGAAGTTGCAGTCGGTGACGTATTCGATCTCGTCGTAGTCGTAGAACACGACCTTGCCGTTGCGGGTCACACCGAAGTTCTTCCAGAGCATGTCGCCCGGGAAGATGTTGGCCGCCACGAGGTCCTTCAGGGCGTTGCCGTACTCGATCACTGCATGCTCCAGTGACTCGCCCGTGGCCTCCTGGATGTAGATATTGAGCGGCACCATGCGGCGCTCGATGTACAGGTGCTTGAGGATCAGCACCTGAGCATCCTCATCCAGCTCCATCACACTGGGCGAGAACTTCTTGAGCTCGGCAATCAGCTCTTCGTCAAAGCGCGCCAGCGGGAAGGCCACGTTGGTGAACTCCAGGGAGTCCGCCATGCGCCCGACCCGGTCGTGCTGCTTCACGAGCAGGTACTTGCCCATGATCATCTCGCGCGTGGTTTCCTTCTGCGGTGGGAAGTAGTCCTTGATCACCTTGAACACAAAGGGGTAGGACGGCAGGTCGAACACCAGCATGACCATGCCCTTGATACCCGGCGCAATGCGGAACTTGTCGCTGGAATGGCGCAGGTGAAAGAGGAAGTCGCGGTAGAACAGGTTTTTGCCATGCTTTTGCAGGCCGATGGCGCTGTACAACTCACCGCGCGGCTTGCGCGGCATCAGCGTGCGCAGGAACTGCACATAAGCCGACGGCACGGGCATGTTCACCATGAAATAGGCGCGCGCGAAACTGAACAGGGCCAGCAGGTCATCTTCGCCAAACAAGGCGGCGTCAATGTACAAGCGGCTCTTGGTGTTATGCAGGATCGGGATGGCGAACGGCAGGCTGCGAAAGCCATTGACCACCTTGCCAACGATATAAGCACCCTTGTTGCGAAAGAACAGCGACGACAGGACCTGGATCTGGAAATTGGTGCGCAGGCGCACGCTGCCAACCTGCTCCATCAGCGCCTCATACACAAAGCCGATGTCACGGTCCAGGTCGTCAAACGGGATGGCCAGCTCGTAGTTCTGAACCACGGTCTTGAGCATCTCGCGCAGGTTGTCCCTGGTCGGGTAATAGGCGCGGAACGTCGCGCTGCCATCGACGTCATCGTCATCAATGTACTCGGTGGACACCGCTGGTCGAACAAAGATGAAGTCGTTGCGGTAGTACTTGCGGTGCAGGATCTTGATCGTGACCGAGTTGAAGAATGTCTCAGCCAGCTCTGGCTGCTTGTGCCCCGTCAGCAAGCCGATGTAGAACAGCTTGATCTGATGCCAGACCTCCATGGGCAAGGTGCTGGACTGGTAGTCGGTCTCAAGCCGTTCAACCGCCTCATCCACACGCAGGTCGTAAAACTCGATGCGCACGCGCTGGGCGGTTTGCTGGCCATGCCAATCGGCTTCTTCGAAGCGCTTTTTGGATTGGGCGCTGGTTTCACTGAAGATCTTGTAGTGGCGGTCAAAGCCATCCAGCAGTGCCTTGGCGATCTCGAAAACACGCGAATCAGTCAGCTGTTGCGGAAACATCGATGAGGTGCCCTGATGAAATGGGTTGATCAGACTGCAGCCGGGGCTGCCGCGTAACGCTGGCGCAGGCCGTCCAGCGCCTGCGCATAGGCTGCGGCCAGTGCTTCTGGCGCATCAACCGACATGCGCAGATCGTTGATCAAGCCATTATGCAAGCCGTATACCCAGCCATGTACCACCACGGCCTGGCCACGCGCCCAGGCATCCTGCACCACGGTGGTCTGACACACATTGAGACTTTGCTCCAGCACATTCAGCTCGCACAAGGCGTTCAGCCTGGCGGGCCCCTCAGGCAATGCATAGAGCCACTCGCGATGCTCGTTGCGCACATCCTGCACGTGCCGCAGCCAGTTGTCTGCGATGCCAACGCGCAGGTTCTCCATGGCGGCCTTGACGCCGCTGCAACCGTAATGCCCCACCACGATGATGTGCCTGACCTGCAGGGAGTCAATCGCGAACTGCATGACCGACAGGCAGTTGAGGTCCGAGTGCACCACCACGTTGGCCACATTGCGGTGCACGAACAATTCACCCGGCAGGAGGCCGCAGATCTCGTTGGCGGGCACACGGCTGTCCGAACAACCTATCCACAAATACTGCGGGGATTGCTGCTGCTGAAGGCGCGTGAAAAACCCAGGCGTGCGCTGCTCGATGTCTCGGGCCCACACACGGTTGTTGTCAAACAGTTGCTGAAGTTTCATGGGTGTCAGTGTAGACAACACACGGCGCATATCCAAGCACCCGGTGCAAGAGATCACTGTGGGGCACAATGCCTGGATTACTGCCCTCTTTCGCCCTCTTTGCTCACATGCCTCAGCCTACCGACACGCACGCGCCCGAAAGCCACGCCCCAGTCGCGTTGCTAACCTACCCCTGGGACAAGGCGCAGCCAGCCACGGGCGAGCTGATGACGCTGGCGCCTGGCTTGCACTGGGTGCGCATGCCCATGCCTTTTGCGCTCAACCACATCAATTTGTGGCTGCTGGACGACGAGCAACACGATCAAGCAGCCTGGACGGCCATTGATGCAGGTGTGGCCACGCCCGAAATCCGGGAGGCCTGGCAAGCGCTGTGGCAAGGGCCGCTGGCGACCAAGCCGCTGGCGCGCATGCTCGTGACCCACATGCACCCCGATCACGTCGGCAACGCGCAGTGGCTGATCACACAGTTCAGCGCCTCCGATGCGCCGGCTCGCCTCTGGATGAGCGCAGGCGATCACTTCGCGGCACAACTGGCGTGTCAGTCAACCACGGGCTTTGGTGGTCCGCGCGCGGCCGAATTCTTCATGAGCCACGGCTTGATCCAGCCGGACAACATCGAGAAGGTCCGGGCACGCAGCGGCTATTTTTCTTCACTGGTGCCAGAAGTACCTTACGCGTACCGCAGGCTGATGGACGGCATGGACGTGCGCATCGGAGACCGCACCTGGCGCTGCATCGCAGGCTTTGGGCACAGCCCCGAACACATCGCCTTGTTCAACGAACGCGATGGGCTGCTGATTTCAGGCGACATGCTCTTGCCCGCCATTTCAACCAACGTCAGCGTGGTTGACCTGGAGCCGGAAGGCGATGCGCTGGGCCTGTTCCTGTCGTCGATCGAGCGCATGCGCGCCCTGCCCGTAGACACACTGGCTCTGCCCTCGCATGGGCTGCCGTTTCGGGGCATACACGTTCGCATCAGGCAACTGCAGGATCACCACGACGCCCGGCTGGCAGACGTGATGGCCGCCTGCGCTTTGCGGCCATCGTCTGCCGCAGACATGCTGCCAGTGCTGTTCAAACGCCAACTGGACCTGCATCAGACCACGTTCGCGATGGGAGAAGCCATCGCTCATTTGAACTACTTGTGGCACCGGGATCAGTTGCGCCGCCACCAGGATGATCAGGGCGTTTGGCGCTACGAGCCCAGTTGACCCCCTGTCGGCAGATCAGTCCGGGATCACAACGTGACGCAGGTGGTCACGCGCATCATCAAACTCAGGCAAGACCGAACGCACCACATCCCAGAACCGGGGACTGTGGTTCATCTCCCTGAGGTGAGCCAGTTCGTGGGCCACCACATAGTCGATGACGCTGACGCTGAAATGGATCAAGCGCCAGTGCAAGCGGATGGAGCCATCCACACTCGCACTGCCCCACCGCGTCTTGGCCGATGACAAGCTGACCTTGCGCACCGAGACAGACAACTGCTCGGCAAAAACCGGCACACGCGCCATGAACATCTGCAAGGCCTCGCGTTGCAGCCAGGACTGAACGGCATCACGGATCTGATCGGGCGAGGCATGCTGAGGCAAACCCAGGTGCAAGGCACGCTGGGCGACGCCCGGCAAACCTGGTTCGGCGCGTGCATCGGCCTGCTGGAGCACGGCACCATCCACACGCGGGTCCAGCACCAGCACCACGGATTCGCCCAGGTAAGGCACGGTCGAGCCCTCGCGCCAGTCGATGCGGGCGGACAGCTGCTTGCGCGCGCGCTCACGTTGCTCGACCAGCTTGTTGCAGATCCAGCGCTCTTTGGCACGCAGCGCGGTTTCAATGTCGGTCGATGACACCCACCTTGGCGCACGCACGCTCAGGCCTTCGACACCAACCACCATGCCGATGCTTCTTCGGCGCGCACGCTTGATTTCGTAGGACACGATGGCCTTGCCGAGACGGATTTCGTGCTCGGCCAAGGGATGGCGGAACCAGGGCAAGCCGCTGACAGGATGGCACTCGTAGTGAGGTTGAGAATACGCCAGCCCAGCGGACGACGTAGGCAAAGGCTCATCATCAGGCACGGGCACGCCAGAGCCACGTGTGGCGGGGTCGACCGGGCGGGAAGAAGATGTTTGGGGCGGGGCCGCAAGCGGCGATACAGCAGCAGTCAAAGGATCTGGGTTCTTGTTTACTTCAGGGACAGCCGACGCCGGTTCGTCGTGGAGATCGTCTCCCCACAAGGCCAGTTGCATCGGCTCGTTGAGCTTCAAGTGAGCTCTCCCATGTGGGTCGCAACGGGACCGTCCTCCCCATGGGCTCGACGGTCGCGCAGCACGAGAAAATCAGCAAAGGATGACAGGTCCGGATGGATGGTCAGACCCGGCACCCGCTGGCGCAGGTCGATCAGATCGGCCTCGCTCATTGTGGCCGCTTGCCCTGTGCGCACCAGGTGCGGCTCGCAACCAACCGATTGCGCTGCCAGCACATCACGCGGCAGATCGCCCACCATGGGCACGCCGTCCAGACTGCGGCCAAAACGCTGGCCGATCATCTGGAACAGGCCCGGCAAAGGCTTGCGGCAGGTGCAGAGGTCTTCCGGCGTGTGGGGGCAGAAGAAAACCGCCTCCACCCGCCCACCGACCTTGGCCAGCATCTGGTTCATCTTGGTGTGCATGGCGTTGAGGGCCACCATGTCGAACAGCCCCCGGCCGATACCAGACTGGTTGGTGGCCACGACCACGTGCCAGCCTGCATGGTTCAGTCGGGCAATGGCCTCCAGCGCACCGGGCAAGGGCACCCACTCATCGCTGGACTTGATGTAGTCCTCGCGTTCGTGGTTGATCGTGCCGTCGCGATCCAGGATGACCAGTTTCATGCCCTCTCCGGGGTGGGTGCGTCCAGACAGATCAGGCCGCCAGTCTTGAAATATCGGCGACCTGGTTCATGGCTTTGTGCAGCGTGGCCAGCAAGCCCAGGCGATTGGCCTTCAAGGCGGCGTCTTCCGCATTGACCATGACGCCATCAAAGAAGGCGTCGACCGGGGCTTTGAGCACAGCCAAAGCTTGCAATGACGCAGTGTAGTCACCTTCTTCGAAGGCCGCCTGCGCTTTTGGCGCAGCAAGCTGCAAAGCCTCATAAAGTGCCGCTTCTGCCGATTCTTTCAAGAGGGCGATGTCGACCTTGGCTTCAACCTGCGTTTCAGCCTTCTTCAGGATGTTGCCGACGCGCTTGTTGGCCGCAGCCAGTGGCGCTGCTTCAGGCAAAGCAGCGAAGGCGCGCACCGCAGCCAGGCGGCGAGGCACATCGCCAAGGCGGCGCGGCTGCAGCGCCAGTACCGCGTCCACCTCTTGCGCGGAATAGCCTTGCTCGCGCAAGGTCACGGCCAGGCGATCGGACGCGAAGGCCAGAAGCGCCTCGCTCGGGTCGGTGATCAACTCACCAAACACCGAAGCCGCAGCCGACACCAATGCAGGCAGCTCCAGCGGCAGGTTGTTCTCGATCAGGATACGGATCACGCCCAGCGCGTGGCGTCGCAAGGCAAAAGGATCCTTGTCGCCCGTGGGCAACTGACCGATGCCAAACAGACCAACCAGGGTTTCGAGCTTGTCGGCCAAGGCCACGACCGTGCCCGTGTGGTTGCGCGGCAGCGCATCACCGGCAAAGCGCGGCTTGTAGTGGTCCTCGATGGCGATGGCAACCCCGTCACGCAGGCCTTCGTGGCGTGCGTAGTAAGCGCCCATGATGCCCTGCAGCTCAGGGAACTCGCCCACCATGTCTGTCAGCAGATCGGTCTTGGCCAGACGCGCGGCCTGCTGGGCCTTGCTGTCCAGTACCTCGAAATGGTCCTTGGCCTCCACCGTAAATGGCACCGTGGCCAGGCTGAGTTGTTTGACGATTTCGTGGCTGATGGCGCGCACGCGCTCGGCACGGTCGCCCTGTGTGCCCAGCTTGCCGTGATAAACCACCTTGGCCAGGCCTTCGACGCGTGATTCAAGCGTCTTCTTGCGGTCCTGATCGAAGAAGAATTTGGCGTCAGCCAGCCGCGGGCGCACCACCCGCTCGTTGCCGCCAATCACGGCACTGGGGTCGGCCGGGCTGATGTTGCTGACGATCAAAAACTGGTTGGTGAGCTTGCCGTCCTTGCCCGGTGACGTGTCCAGCAGCGGGAAGTACTTCTGGTTGGCCTTCATGGTCAGAATCAGGCACTCTTGTGGCACCTGCAGGAAGGCTTCTTCAAAGCACCCGGTCAGCACATTGGGCCGCTCGACCAGTGCGGTGACCTCGTCCAGCAAGGCCTCATCTTCAATCGGCTTGAGGTTCGTGCCTGCTTTGGCTGCCGCTGCCGCCAACTGGCGCACGATTTCAGCCCGGCGCTCAGCAAAGCTGGCAATGACCGCGCCATCGTGCTGCAGCTGGTCTGCATAGGTGTCTGCGGTCAGCAAGATCACCGGGCTCACCCGGGCTTCGAAACGATGCCCCTGGGTGCTGCGGCCAGCCTTGAGCCCCAGCGCCGTCACCGGCACCTCCTGGTCACCGTGCAAGGCCACCAGGCCGTGTGCCGGGCGAACAAAGTTCACGCTGGTCCAGCCTGGCTGAAAGGCCGCGCCCTCACCTTGTTCGAGCTGATAGGTCATCACCTTGGGAATGGGCAGCTTGGCCAGGGACTCATCCAGGGCTTTTTGCAAGCCCTCGACCAGCGTGGGACCCGGCTTGACGCTGTCAAAAAACAGGGCCTCGGCCTTGCCATCCGGGGCGCGCTTGAGACCCGACACCGCCTCCGGCCCAGCGCCCAAAGCCGCCAGGCGCTTGAGCAAGGCAGGTGTAGCCTGCCCTGATGCGTCCAGACCGACGGCAACAGGCATCAACTTTTGCTGGATGGCTTGATCAGCTGCCTTGGCCGCCACGGCCACAACGTGCACGGCCAGACGGCGAGGCGAAGCAAACGAGGTCACCACCGCATCGGCCGCAGCCAGGCCCTGGGCCTTCAAACTGTCAGCCAGCACATGGGCGAAGGACTCACCCAGCTTCTTGAGCGCCTTGGGCGGGAGCTCTTCAA
>Ga0209066_10002980_pt1 | contig 19852 bp, 14 predicted proteins | sample All_14_2_FD_187198 | JGI IMG/M metagenome (GOLD analysis project Ga0209066, IMG submission 187198) | Freshwater microbial communities in response to fracking from Pennsylvania, USA - Allegheny Zone_MetaG_DW_15 (SPAdes) (version 2) ... | reverse complement strand
CCCCCCCGACCCGGTTCGTCCAACTGCCGTCCTCCGCGCCGGCGCACAGCGCCACAAAACACAACGCGCAACCCACCCTCCTGACCGCATCATTCGCCCTCATCCGCACCCCCTTGATCCGCCCTCGCACACCCTTCCGATTTCCTTACCGAATCGATCCCCGCCTTCGCGGATGCCTTAGCCTCGACCATCTCGCTGGCCAGAATCACCGGATTGTTGCCCGGACGTCAGGTTGCACATGAACTTGCCGTTCTTGGAATTCTTCAGCTCATAAGCGATTCTTACCATGAGCCTCTTGCACCCCCCCCCTCAAGGCGGCGCCTGACGGCTTGCCTTGATGGCATTTTGCAATGTGAAAAGTCCAGTGCACCCACTCGGACACACACAGACTACCCTCTCCCTCGCGTCTTCAGCCCCGACACAGTGCCGTACCAATCAATACGGCAATAATATGGCAAAAAGGCCGCCTTTTGTCTACCCCCCGAAAAAATCCTCTCAGGGTCGAATTTCGTTAAAAGTTGTATCTTTTTGCTGGGCATTATTTATACCTGTAGAATGCGATTGGTTTGAGAAAGACGGGCGACAGAAATTCAGCGGAGGGGGCCAAGAAATGACCGGACATCGGCATTACGAGCCTCTACGAGCGTTTTACAGGGCTCTCCCTCCGGTGTCTTCAACGCCCTTATGATTCTTCTGCCCTCCACCATGATAGACACATAAAAGCTGCCTCGCCGGACAGCCGTTCGGCTCTTGTCTTTATTGTTTGTTCTGTCATTCCCGGCAATTGGCTGCACGATTTTTCTCCCCCTTAGAAGAGCCGCCTTGAACGTCACGCGTGACGGGGCCGTTGGGGTCCGTTTTATAACGCCCCTTGCACGTTTTGCGCTGGCAACCGTGCACGTGCAACGTGAGCACCCTTTCCGCCGCCTATTTGCAGCTGCAGCCGCAGCCGCAACTTGCGCAGGCCTCTTTGACCGCTTTCTCGACCGCTTCACGGGTTTCGCCGGTACTCTTCTGAATGCGGCCAAACAGCTCTTCGTGCTTGCCTTCGACGTACTGAAGATCATCATCCGTGAGTTTGGCCCACTTCTGCTTCAGCTTGCCCTTCGCGATGTTCCAGTCGCCTTTGATTTCCAGTTTGGTCATGATACTCCATCCTTCTTTGTTATGTCCGCAGTCGAAGTGACGGCAAACGTGTTTTCCCAAGCCGCTTCACCTAACGGCGAAGCACGAGCAATAAAAAAGTGGTGACACGAAAAACGCGGCTGAACCGCCTACGCAGGCAACGGGGACGTGCCGTGAAGCACGCTTAAAAAGCCGTGACAGGCTCAGGCCGAGAGGGTCACTTCTTGGACGGCCACATGGGCTTCGCCGGTGCGATCCCGACGCGCCCTAACGGCTCGTCGTGCTTGACATCGGGGCGGCGGGGATCGGCCTCATGGGCCGAGGATTGTTTCGGTTTCGGCTTGCCGGCGGTGCTGTTCCAGTCGGCTTTGTTTTCGGAGCTGGTCATAAGCGTGATCCTTACTGTTTTGCGGTAGCGAATCCGGCCTGCCCTCACAGGCAGCGCAGGAAAGCCGCGAGGTCTTTCTTCTCTTCGGGCAGCAAACGCAACTGCTGGATCAGGTTGAAATACTCGACGGTGTCTTCCAACGTGAAGCAACGCCCGTCGTGCAGATAGGGCGGCGAATCTTTGATGCCCCTCAGGGGAAACGTCTTGATGCTCCCGTCGTGGGCCATCATCATGCCGTTGGCCATCTCCTGCTTGTAGAAGCGCTCGGCCTTCAGGTCGTGCATGCTGTTGTCGGTGTAATAGGGAGCGGCATGACACACGTTGCAGCGGGCCTTGCCGTTGAAGAGCGCTTCGCCGCGCAATTCGTTCGGGCTTGCCATGGCGGAATCGAGCTCGCCGTAGATGTTAAGCTTGCGAGCCGGCGGGAAATCCAGCAGGGCCATGAATTCCGCCATGAAGTGGACCTGAGACCCACGGTCGAGGACATTGACCCCTTTCTTGGCCGCCATGCAATGGTCGCCGTCGAAGTAGGCGGCGCGCTGTTCGAATTCGGTGAAGTCCTCCACCGTCTTGAGCGCCCGCTGCGATCCGAACAGCCGCTGGACATTGACCCCGCGCAGCGTGGGCGTCTCGATCCGGTGCCGGAATTCCTGCGGGCGGATGTCGCCCACCAGATGGTTGGCGCCGTTGGCGTGGCCGTTGGCATGACAGTCGAAACAGGTCACGCCCAGGCTGGGCCGGTCGGTGCGGCGGTCTTCCGTCGCGTTGAACTGCTGCTGCGGGAACTGCGTCACAAGGAGCCGCAAGCCTTCAAGCTGTTTGGGATTCAACAAGCCGTTGAAAATCTCATAGTAGTTGTCGATGGTGATCAGCCTTCCCTTGGCCACGTCGCCGAGGTCGGGACGTGTGGTCAAATAAATGGCCGGGGCCGGGTCCGGAAGAACGTGCTCGGGCAAGTCGAAGTCCAGGTCAAAGCGGACCAGCCGCGGCAGGGCATTGGTGATCATGGGCGGGAAGAGCATACCTCCCTCCGCATGGTCTGCAAACGGCAGAGGCTTGTACGGGAAAACCCCCTGCTCCTTGATTTGCTCAGGCGTCAGCTTGTCGATCTGATCCCACGTGGTGCCTTGAAGTCTGGCCGTCGGCCCCACGGGAATGGGTTTTCCGCCGGACATAAGGACCGCGCTGTCGCTCTTCTTCGAGAGGTCATATCTGGCATTCAACAGCGCCAAGTGCTCGCGGGCGCGCTCGGCTTTCACGGCCATGCGCGCGGCTTTGATGTGTTCGAAGGTGACGTCCTGATTGACCGGCCCGTAGCTGGAGACCACCTTTGGCGGTTGCGCATGAGCGGCGTACGCGCCAATCCCCGTGATCAAAAGTGTGACAAGCAGGTGAACGCATTTCGGCCAAACCGAAAAGACACCCGAGTGAAGACTGATTTGCGTGGCTGTTGATGCTGTCATAACCTTACTTCTCCTTCAGGACTTAAGGAAGCTCAGCAGATCGGCATTGAGCTGCTCTTTGTGCGTGTCCGCGATACCGTGCGGCGCGCCTTTGTAGATCTTCAAGGTCACGTTCCTGATGAGCTTGACCGCGGCGTGTGCCGAGGCGTTGATCGGCACGATCTGGTCGTCGTCGCCGTGGATAATGAGGGTCGGCACGTCGAATTTCTTGAGGTCTTCGGTGAAGTCCGTCTCGGAAAAAGCCTTGATGCAATCAAGCTCGTTCTTGAGTCCTCCCTGCATGCCTTGGAGCCAGAACGCGTCGCGGACGCCTTGGCTGACCCTCGCTCCGGGCCGGTTTGCGCCGTAGAACGGTGTCGTGAGATCCTTGAAGAACTGCGAGCGGTCGGCGGCGACGCCGGCCCGGATGTCGTCGAACGCCTTGATCGGCAGTCCGCCGGGGTTGGCGTCTGTCTTGAGCATCAGCGGCGTCACCGAACCCAGCAACACGGCTTTGGCGATATGGCGGGTGCCGAGGCCCCCGATGTAGCGGGCGACCTCGCCCCCGCCGGTCGAGTGTCCGACAAGGGTGACGCTGTTCAGTTCGAGCGTTTCGATGAGATACGACAGGTCGTTGGCGTAGGTATCCATGTCGTTGCCGTTCCAGGACTGGCTCGAACGGCCGTGGCCTCGGCGGTCATGGGCGATGCAGCGATAACCTCGGGAAGCCAGAAACACCATCTGGTTTTCCCACGCGTCGCTGGTGAGGGGCCAACCGTGACTGAAGACGACGGGCGCTCCCGAACCCCAGTCCTTGTAGTAGATTTCTGTGCCGTCTTTCGTTGTGATCCTAGTCATGATGCGACTCCTTTCCGACAGCAGCGTAATCAGGCCCCGTACTCCGGGGCCCCGGCCTTAGAAATGCCAGTTGACGAGAATCATCCCGGGCGCCAACTCGTCGGGCAACCGGGTGAACCATTCATTTTCGGGCATGATGTTGACAATGCCGATCTGCACGCCGCTTTTCGCCGTGTCCGCAACGTTGACGAACCCGACCTGCAGCCCGTTCAGTTTGCCGACATAGTTCACAAAGCCGCACTGCAATCCGGTCATGCTGCCCCCGGCGTAGTTCACGGCGCTGACAAGCAGGCCGAAGAACGGTCCGCCTTGCCAACCGGTGAAGTCACCCTGCGTGTAGTTGACAAAACTCCACTGGCAGCCCGTGTAGCTGTCCGCATAGTTCACAAGGCCCACGCTCAGGCCGACGCTGTCGCCCGTGGACCCGTTTACCAGGCCCAGCGCGAACGCCGACTGCGGGTTTTCGCCCCAGATGCTGAGGGCCACGCCTTCGATTCTCTCGCTGCGGTCATAGATGGCAAAATCCGGCGTCAGGCTGAGCTGTACGGGCTCGCTGGCCATGACACTGCCCATGCCGATAACACCTGCAATAACAGTCAGTAACGTTTTCATAACTCGATTCTCCTTTTTCTTTGTTTACCTTACTCGGATGCTTTTGATGTTGTCGATGATTCCAAACGTCTGCAGTAGCCACAGACAGAGAACGGCCACAACAACAACGTTGAGGATCGTCTTTACCGGTCTTGCCATCGGGATGTAGGCGTTGATCGCCCACAGTCCTGCTCCGGCGACGACCAGTACGACGATGATGTTTATAAGCGGCATGTGAACTCCTTGTTTCTGTGTTGCGTCGTTTGTCCCTTACACGGAGACAGATTACCCGATGGGATGATATCGAGCTATAAGGTAAAACCCTACCCGCCCCAAATAAGCGAAGTCCCTATTCATCCATCTCGGGATGACACGAGTAGTCGGTACAACAACAAGTTTCGCTTCTTAGCCAGGATTGCAGGATTTTCCGGATTGGTTTGGTTGGCCAAAACATGTAAATCCTGTAAGCGGATGAGACATAAAGAAGCTCGCGAGAATCGGACCTAACTTTTTGGCCTTCAACTCTCTTCTGAATTCTGCGCGAGTGCACTGTTTTGCACGCGTACCCCATGCGCCCGCCGCAACACAGCGGCCCTCGACAGGCCTGCTGTCGTTTGCTAGATTATGCACAGTAAGACTGTGCCTGTGCCGTTGCCCGCAACCCGAAAACACCGTCAGGAGAACCTGCCCATGCAGACATCACTCACGCGCCGCAAGCTCCTCAAAATCGCCGGAAGCGCCGCCGCCGCGTACGCCGCGCCCGCCGCCGTTGACGCCGCCACCCGCCGCCGCTCCGTCGGCGCCAACGACCGCATCCGCATCGGCATCATCGGCTGCGGCAGCCGCGGACGCGGCGCCCATATGAAGGGGCTTTATCCGCACATCCAAGCGTCCAACTTCGAGATCACCGCGCTCGCGGACCCTTGGCGCATCGCCCGCGAAGAGGCGAACAGCCTGGTCAAGGAGTGGTTCGGGCGCGACGCCCGGCAGTGCGTCTCTTACCGGCAGCTGCTCGAGCTCAACGACCTCGACGCGGTCACGATTGCCTCGCCCGACCACGTGCACACCGCTCACCTCGAAGCAGCCGCCCGCGCGGGCAAGCACATCTATGTCGAGAAGCCCATGGCCTCCGATTTCGACAGCCTCGTCCGCGCGGTCGACGCCGTCAAGGAGGCGGGCACCGTGGTCCAGGTCGGCACCCAGCTCCGCAGCCTGCCCGGCATCGTCGGCGCGCGCGACCTCTACCGGACCGGCGTCCTCGGCCAGCTCTCGCGCGTCGAGGAGTGCCGCAACACCGAAACCCCCTACTGGTACCACTACCTCAAAGACGTCAAGGAGGCCGACGTCGACTGGAAGGAGTTCCTGCACGACCGCCCCATGCGGCCCTTCCGCTCCGACCTCTACTCCGGCTGGTACGGCTACTACGAATTCTCGAAAGGCCCCACCCCCGGCTACGGCAGCCACTTCATCGACATGCTCCACTTCATCACCGGCGCGAAGTTCCCCGCCTCATGCGTCTGCCTCGGCGGCACCTTCACCTGGAAAGACGAGCACCGTTTCACCGCGCCCGACTGCGTGCAGGCCACGTGGGTCTACCCCGAAGGCTTCCTCGTCAGCATCGCCAACAACCTCGGGCACGGCGCGGGCAGCACGCGCAAGTTCTACGGCGACAAGGGCGTCCTCAAGGTCGACAACTGGAATGCCCCGACCTACAGCTGCGAAGGCTCGCCGCGGCGCGACGGCTCGGTCCGCGGCGACAAGCCGGTGCCGCCGGTCGCCCACCCGGACCACTTCCTCAACTGGCTCCAGTGCATGCGCAGCGGCGAGACCCCCAACGCCTCCATCGACGCGGGCTACCAGCACGCCGTCGCCGTCATCATGGCCATGACCTCCTACGAGACCGGCCGCAAGGCCCTCTACGACCCCGTCAAGCGCACCCTCACAACGGCTTAACCCCATGCAGACACGACGCCACTTTCTCGGCGGCCTTTCAGCCGCCCTCGCCGTTTCACACGCGCGCGGCGCGGCCCCGTCGGGGGCGACGCCGCCGGGCGCCTCCCCCTGGCAGCTCGGCTGCTACACCCGCCCGTGGGCCGAGCACGATTACCGCGTGGCCCTCGACGCCATCGCCGCCGCCGGCTTCACCAATGCCGGCCTCATGACCGCCAAGAGCAAGAACGGCCTCATCATCAGCGCCGAAACCACGCCCGACGAGGCGGCCGCCGTCGGCCACGAGGCCCGGCAGCGCGGCCTCGGCCTGCTCTCGCTCTGGGGCGGCGGCTTCCCGCTGGACAAGCCCGACGGGCTGCGGCGCCTGATCGACAACGCCGCCGCCTGCGGGTGCCCCAACCTGCTGCTCGGCGGCACCGACGCGAAGAGCGCCGACGCCTATTACGCGCTCGTGGCCCGCTGCTGCGACTACGCCGCCGGGAAGAAGGTCGGCCTGAGCGTCAAGCCCCACGGCGGCACCAACGCGACCGGCGCCCAGTGCCGCGCGCTCATCGATCGGGTCGGCCACGCGGGCTTCCGCCTCTGGTACGACCCCGGCAACATCTTCTACTACTCCGGCGGCGCGCTCGACCCGGCGGATGACGCCGCCTCGGTCGACGGCCTGGTGGCCGGCATGAGCGTGAAGGATTTCCGTCCGCCCAAGGAGGTCGCCCTCACCCCCGGCACAGGCCGGGTCGACTTCGCCAAGGTGTTCGCCCGGCTCAAGCGGGGCGGCTTCACCCGCGGCCCGCTGGTGGTCGAATGCCTCGCGCCGGGCGACCTGCCGCACCTCGCCGCCGAAGCGGTCAAGGCGCGCGCGTTTCTCGCCGCCCTCACCGCCTGAACCTCAGATGCGTTTTTTTATTCACCGCGCCGTGTGAACATGCTACATTTCGCTCAACACTTTGAACGCCTTCCGCCGAAGGCACGCTAACGAGGAAACCGACATGGCCCTATACGAATACGCGCACGATCTGGACACCCCCGTCCATCCGGTCAGCGCGCCCGACTACATGCCCGCCGAACAGTTGCGCGCGCTCCAGCTCCACCGCCTGCAGGGCCTCGTGCGGCGCGTCTACGACAACGTCCCGCTGACGCGCAAACGCATGGACGAGCGCGGCGTCCGCCCCGAGCACATCAAGACCCTCAAAGACATCGCCCGGCTGCCCTTCATGGTGAAGACCGACCTGCGCGACGAGTATCCTTTCGGCCTCTTCGCCAGCCCCATGAACGACATCGTGCGTTTCCACTGCTCCAGCGGCACCACCGGCAAGCCCATCGTCATCGGCAACACCCAGAACGACATCCTCGTCTGGCAGAACGGCTGCATGCGCGCGCTGGCCATGTGCGGCGTGCGCAGCTCGGACATCATGCAGGTGGCCTACGGCTACGGGCTTTTCACCGGCGGGCTGGGCCTGCACTACGGCGGCGAAGGCCTCGGCTGCGCCGTGCTGCCCATCTCCGGCGGAAACACCGACCGCCAGCTCATGCTCATGAAGGACATGGGCGTCACCGTCATCGCCTGCACGCCCAGCTACTTCCTGCACCTCATCGACGAGGGCATGAAGAAGGGCATCGACTTCAAGAAGGACCTGCGGCTGAAGCACGGCGTCTTCGGCGCCGAGCCGTGGACCGAAGAGATGCGGGCGAAAATCGAAAGCCTCACCGGCATCACCGCGCACGACATCTACGGCCTGACCGAGATCTCCGGGCCGGGCGTCGCCAACGACTGCCAGCACCGCCGCGGCCTGCACATCTTCGAAGACCACTTCTATCCGGAGATCATCGACCCCGACACGCTCGAGCCTTTGCCGGACGGCGAAAAAGGGGAGCTGGTCTTCACGACGCTCACCCGCACCGGCACGCCGATGCTGCGCTACCGCACGCGCGACCTCTCGCGCATCTACACCGGCGCGTGCCCCTGCGGCCGCACCATCCGCGCCATCGAGCGCATCAGCGCCCGCAGCGACGACATGCTCATCATCCGCGGCGTGAACGTCTTCCCGTCGCAGATCGAGGCAGGCCTCATGTCGATCGAGTCCGTCTTGCCGCACTACCATATCGTCGTCAACAAGGAAGGCGACCTCGACACGCTCGAGGTGAAGGTCGAGGTCACCAAGGAAACCTTCAGCGACGACATCAAGACGCTGGAGAAACTGCGCCTGCGGATCGGCCAGGCCGTCCAGCGCATCATCAACATCAGCGCCAAGATCACGCTCGTCGAGCCGCACACGCTGCCGCGCAGCGAGGGCAAGCTCAAGCGCGTCACAGACCTCCGTAAGAAAGCCTAGAGAAGAGGAGCCATCATGAAAATCCAACAAATCTCGCTGTTCCTTGAGAACAAGCCCGGGCACCTGAACGCCATCTGCCGGACGCTGGCCCAAGCCCAGATCAACATCGTGACGCTCTCGCTCGCCGACACGCAGCAGTTCGGCATCGTCCGCCTGATTGTCGAGGAATGGCAGAAGGCCAAGGAGGTCCTCGAGCAGGCCGGCTACGTGGTCAACGTGCGCGAGGTGGTCGCCGCCTCCGTCGCCGACAAGCCCGGCGGCATGGCCGAGGTCCTCGACATCATCGGCAAGGCCGGCGTCAACATCGAGTACATGTACGCCTTCGCCTTCCGCCACGGCGCGGAGGCGGTGCTGGTCTTCCGCTTCGACAACCCGGACCGCGCCATCGAGGCGCTCAAGGCCGCGGGACGCGGCGTGTTCGACGCCGTCTCGCTCTTCTCCAAACCGAAGTGAACATGAATACGACACCGATCATCGAAAACCGCATCTGGCAGCCCGAACTCGAGTGCCTGCCGCGCCCCCAACTCCTCGCCCTCCAGGCCGAGCGCCTCCGCGCCGCCGTCGCGCGCGCCGCGACCGTGCCCTTTTACAAAGAGCAGTTCGCGAAGCTCGGCATCACGCCCGAACAGTTCAAGAGCCCGGAAGACGTCCGGCGGCTGCCCTTCACAAACAAGTCTGATTTCCACAACCATTATCCGCTCGGCCTCTTGGCCGTCCCGAGGAGCGAAATCGCACGCTTTCAGGGCACCAGCGGCACCACCGGAAAACCGACTTGGACCGCCTACACCAAGGCCGATGTCGACCGGTGGGCCGACCTCTGCGCCCGCTTCCTCGTCAGCGGCGGCCTGCGGCCTGAGCATACGGTTCAGATCTCTTTCGGGTTCGGACTCTTCACCGGCGGGTTCGGGCTCCACAACGGCATCCAGCGCGTCGGCGCGGCGATCCTGCCGGTTTCCAGCGGCAATTCCGTGCGCCAGCTCATGTGCATGCAGGATCTCCGACCGGAAATCCTGATCTGCACGCCGTCCTACGCCCTCAAGCTCATGGACGATATCCTGAACGGCGGTCTCGACCGGAAAACGATCGCCATTGAGCACGCCCACTTCGGCGGCGAGCCCTGGACGGAAGAGATGCGCACCCGGATCGAGACCGGACTCGGCATCCGCTGCTGGAACAACTACGGCATGGCGGAGTGCGGCGGCCCGGGCCTCTCGGGAGAGTGCGCCTACCGCAACGGCATGCACCTCCAGGAGGACCAATACATCGTTGAAACCATCGACCCCGACACGCTGGAAACGCTCCCGGACGGCGAGAAGGGCGAGTTGGTCGTGACCCCTCTCTGCCGCGAAGCGCTACCGACCCTGCGCTACCGCACGAGGGACATCGGCATCATCTACGACGACGGTTTCTGCCCGTGCGGCCGCACCACGCGCCGCATGAGCCGCATCCTCGGGCGCACCGACGACATGCTCATCATCCGCGGCGTCAACGTCTTCCCCTCGCAGATCGAGGCCGCGCTGATGACGTGCGAGTCGGTCGCCCCACATTACATGATCGAGGTCAGCCGCCCGCATGCGCTGGATGAGGTCACGGTCCACATCGAGATGCAGCCCAACATGTTCTCGGACAGCATGAAGGAAATGCAGGGCATCCGCGACAAGATCGCCGCGTCGATCTACGGCGTCACCGGCCTGCACATGCACATCAACCTGGTGAGCCCGAACACCCTCGAACGCTTCGAAGGCAAGTCCCGCCGCGTCAACGACCACCGCAAGCTGGTGGACTGAGACGCTACGGCTCAAGCACCTGCGTCCACGCCTCCGGCCCGCTTTCCGTCCAGCGGAAGACGCCGAACGCCGCGTCCGTGAACCGGGCGAAGGTGTTGACGGGACTCGCCTGCGAGACGGCCACCCAGCCGCCCACGTTCACGTACCACGGCGCGGCCGCGTCCGGGTAGAGCCCGGCCTGGTGCGTGTGCCCGCACACGATCAGGTCGTACCCGCCTTCGCGCAGGCACGCCCCCATCTGCTCCACATGCGCCTTCAACCGCGACGGGTTCTGCGCAGGGGTCAGCGTGCGCCCCGTGCGCGGGAACAGCCGCGCCAGGCCGTTGACCAGCCGGATTCCCCACTTCTCGGCCCGCACCAGCAGCCGCTCGGCCGTCTGTTCCAGCCGCGGCTCCAGCGCCTCGCCGCCGGTGCCCACCGGCGAGCCGTTGAGGTCCTCGAGCATGCCCGCCAAGATGCTGCACACTTGGCCCAGCCCCGGATAGAGGCTGTTGTTCACCGGATCCGTCTCGTGCCCGTGCATGAACCGGACCTTCCTCTCGCGCCCGCCGATCACGAAGCGCCTGTCGAACGCCCCGCGCATCCGGGCGAAAAACGGGTGCGCGAGAAAATCATGGCCCACCAGCGGCCCCAAATCCATGTCGTGGTTCCCCACCACATACTCGGCCCCCATCCGCGCCAGCCGATCCAGGAGCGGCCGGTTGCTCACCAGGATCTGCCCTAGGTTCCCCTGCCAAAACTCGAAGAGGTCCCCGAGAATCACCAGCCTTCCGGCCTGCGCCTCGACGTGGTCGAGAAACGCCTCGAACGAAGCCCGGCGGTCTCCGAAGTGGAAATTGTCGCGCGTTCCGCCGTCGCCCAGATGCAGATCGCTGACCACAAACACAGGTCTCACGTCGCCACCTTCGCCCCTTCTCCCGCAGGCCGGACCGGCAGGAACCTACTCTCCTCTTGCCGTGTAAATGCGCACGTTATCGAACCGGTCTCCGCCCAGCGTGAACACGCCGATCCGGTCCAGCCCGGAGAGGAACCGGTCGTCCCGATAGTCCAACACCCGCTTGCCGTCCACCGTGAGCCGGCACAGCGGCGGCACGAACTGCGCCACGACGCGGTACCGCTTGCCCGCCTCCAGCATCGGCGCCTTCTCGTCGAGCAGGACGGTCTCGATGTCGCGCATCACCCGGTTGTTCTTGGCGTCGTGCCAGCCGAGCGACAGGCAGTAGCCGCGCCCTGAGAAATGTCCCCAGAAATTGCGCCAGGACAAACCTTCCGGGCACAGGTAGACGCCGGACATGACAGGCTTGACCACGCTCAGGTCGAACTCGATCCGCACGGGAGGCGTGACGCGCTGCCCGAAGGTCAGAAAGCCCCAGCCGGCCTCGCTGGCCAAGGCCTGGTCCATCACGCATGTAGCCTGCGTCATCCACCCCGGGCTCCGGCACGCCCAGCCGTCCCCCAGGCGGCTGCGGTTGAAATCGTCGCTGTAGACGAGCTTCCAGTCCACGCCCTGCGACTCGGGCAACGCCGTGCCTTCGGGAATCTTCCCGCCCGCGCCGGCGAGCTTCGGCGACTGCGCCAGCTCCTCCGCGGGCACGACCCGCAGCTCGCCGGGCCGCGTCGGATCGACTGCGGTCAGGAGGACCTTGAGAGGCCAGGCGCCCGACGCGTGGCTGCTGATCAGGTGGATCAGGTTGTCCCCTTCCTGAAGGTCGACCGTGCGGCCGCCCACCGCGTCCCGCCGCGCACTGGAGCCGGTCCGCCCGCCGTTGACGAACGCCAAGGTGTTCTGGTTCGAGCCGAAGTTGAGCTTCACCTGCATAGGGCGCGCGGCGCGCACCACCGCCACCGCATGCGCGGTCGCCATATCCGTATGCGCGAACACCGTGCCGAGGTCCAGCACCCCTTTGGCGTCGGCCTTCACCGTAGCCCACGGGCGCTTGCCGTCAAGCGTCTCGTACGTCTGCGTCACGTCCAGCCGGATCTCCGGCGGGTGGACCTCGGTGTCGAGCGCCTTGCCGCTCCGGTTCTTGAAGGGCCCCGCAACCAGGAACTCGGACACCTCCAGCGCGTCCTGCACATAGTTCTCGGCGAAGGTGAACGACCACCCCTCGCCCGCGAGCCGGAATTTCACCGGCAGCGTGAAGGTGACCGGCCGATTGTCCGGCCGTGTGACGAACAGGGCGAATCCGCCCTTCCCGCCGGGGACGAGTTTCACGGGCGACTCGGCCCGCACCGTCCACCCCTCAAAGCCCTCTGCCGCCGCAGTCAGCGTCGCCGGCAGGCTCCACTCCGGATAGCCGGAGCCGATCCCCACCTTGGTCTCCTTGCCGGCGACGAGGCGCCCGAACAACCACGCGCTGCTCTGGGCAAGGTCGAGGCCGAAGAGCGCCGACACCGTCGCCGAAGGCACGGGACGGTCGCCGACCTTCGCGGAGAGCGCCCGCGCCGCACGCGACAGGATCGCGGCCGCCGCCTGCGCCGACTCGGCTTCGGGCAGCCCCCGCTCGTCCAGCGCCTGCGCCTCGGCGACACAGCCCTTCCACGCGTCCGGCAGATACGGCGTGAGCGTGGCTTCAGCCGCCGAGAGCCCGGCGAGCAGCCGGTCCGCCGCGCGGACCGGCACCTGCGCATCGACCGCGTACGGCTGCACCACATTCTCGAAACGGTTGCCGCGCAGCACCGCGCCCGCCACGCCGGCGGCCACCGCCACGCCCCGGTCGGCATTCCGGACCACGTTGTTTTCGATCAGCAGATTCTCGACCCGCCCGTGGCTGGCCAGGTACGCGTTGCCGTGAAGCACGTTCCGCCGCATGATCCCGACGCGGTTCTCGGGATAGGTGAGCGGCTTCACGATGCCGCGGTCGTAAAAGGCGATCCAGCCGTCCAGCGCCGGCACGTTGTACGACATCGGGCCGCGCACCGCGTTGCCCTCGAGAACGTGGTTGCCGAGAAACTGGATGAACCAGGAGGGCTCGGGGCTGCCGCCCTTGCTCATGCCGAAGGCCTGCACGCCGCTGTTCCGCTGGAAGCGGTTGTTGTCGAAGACCACATCCGTCGCGCTGCCGTAGAGCTGGAACGGGTTGCCGTCGCGGTCGTCGTTATCGATGAACAGCAGGCGGTTGCGCTCAAGCCCGATCACGAAGAAGGACGCCGTGTCCGGCTGGATGTCCCACGGCCGGTCGATGCCGACGTCGCGCCCCGCGACCGTGCTGACATAGCGCACCTGCCCCGCGCCCCTGCCGCCGATGACCAGAACCGTCTCTCCGATCCACCGCTCCGGGCTGTCCCGCCACGCGCCGGGCTTGAGCGTGAGCCCCTGCGGCGCGACCGAAACGGCCGTGCCGTTGTACGTCGCACGCCCGCCGTCGGTCGTGAAGGTCTCGCGGTCGCCATCCTCGTACACGCCGCCGATCCGGTTCCCTTTCATGTAGTAGTTGCGCGCGCCGTTGGCGAAGCTGATGCCCCGCCCCTCGTGAAGGTTGTCCTCGAAAATGCACTGCCGCCCGCCCAGGTACCCGCACCCCGGCCCGTCGAAGCGGTTGCCGCACGCGTAGAGATAATCGCCGTGCAGGCTGGACGCGCCTTTGGAGGAATAGAAGTCGCACCCGATCACCCGCACATGCTCGCCGGTGATCCGATAGGCCGAGCCCCTCGCGCGGCTGCGGCGGAAGCTCTCTTCGGCGCTGGTCGTGTCCGTGTGCAGGAAGCGCGTGCGGACCCGCCGCAGCAGGATGTTCGCGTTCCGCCACGTCTCGCCCTGCTCCGGCTCCCGCACCATGATCCCGTCATCGATGTTGGCCGCAGACAGGAAGATCTCCTCGACGCCGAAGTCGCGCGTGCCGCTGAGCAGCGCGCCGCTCGGGTCGTCCTCGTCGAGCCAGTAGAGCTGCGCGAGCGCCATGCCCGCGCCGCGCAGCAGCGTGCGGGGCGGCAGCGCCAGCTCGCCCCGCATCCCGAAGCGCCCGCGCGGCACGTGCAGCACCCCGCCCCCCGCCTTTTGCAGATCCGCCAAGGCCGCGCGGATGGCGCGCGTGTCGTCGTTGCCGTCGTTCGCCACCGCACCGTAGGCCGTGATGTCGAACACCCGCTCCGGCCACGGCTCGGCGCTGGGCGCGACCGTGACGGCGCCCGCCGGGGCCGACTCTTTGCAGAGCCCGTTGTTCAGGAAGACCCGGTATTCGCCGGCGGGGAAATCGCCGGGCAGCTCGACGCGCAGCGCGTAAAGGTCGCTCTCCTTCGCCGCGACCGTGAGCGCCTTGCCCGCGCCGCGGAATTCAAGGAACGCCTTGCCGCCGTAGCCGACGCTGCGGCCGAACGCCCGCAGCCATCCGCCCGGCGTCGCGCCCTTGCCCGCATCGCCCTGCAGCCACCAGACCTCCGGCGCGTTCACACTCAGCTCCGCCGCGCCGCCGCCGCCCGCCACCCGCGCCGTGAAGGACGCCAGCGGCCACTCTTTCGGATAGACGAAGGTCACGCAGTCGCCGGTCACCTTCAGCGGAGCGACCGTCCGCTTATCCGGCCCTTCCACCTCCACCGCCGTCACGTTCGTCCACGGACCGCCGTACACCATCACCGCCTCGCCAGGCGAGACCGGCTGCGACACCCAGACCACCGCAGGCTCTTTCGCCCAAACTGAAGCCGCAAGCCCCATCCATCCGATCAGCCCGGCCCGGCTGAACTGTCCGATCCTCTTTGCCATCTTGATGATCTCCCTCTTCCCGTTGCTGTTTACCGCTGCACGTAGATCCGCAGATTATCGATCGTCCCCGAAAAGGTCAGCTCGTCCAGCGCCCCGACCCACCCGGTGTCTTTGACCTCCAGGCACAGCCGGCCGCCGATCGAGAGCCGACACGCCTCCCGCGTGAACACGGCGACGACATGCGCCGTATCGCCCGGCACCGCGCCGTTGACCTTGTCCATCGAGATCGCCGCTTTTTTCGCAAAAGCCTCCTGCCAGTCCTGAATCACGGCGGACGCGCCTTCCGGCGCGAGCGCCAGCCACGTCCTGGCGCGACGGTTCACGGCCGGGACATCGTACTCCACCCGCACGGGCGGCGGCGCTTTCAGCTTCAGCGCAATGCGGGCCGCGCCGACCAGCGTGCCGTCAAGGATGCGGATCGAGCGGTCGGGCCAATGCAGGGGATGCCGGCCTTCATAAAGCCCGCTCACGCGCAGGCGGTTGAAGTCGTCGCTGTAGACCAGCTTCCAGTCAATCCCCATGGACTCGGGCAGCGCTTTGCCCTCCGGGATCTTTTCTCCCTGCGCCGCCAACAGCGGCAGCGCCGCAAGCTCTTCCGCAGGAATCACCCGCAGATCGTCCGGCTGGGCGGAATCGACCGCCGTCAGCGAGACCTTGAGCGGCCACGCGCCCGACGCGTGGCTGCTGATCAGCTGGATCAGGTTGTCGCCCTGCCGCAAGTCAACCGCGCGCCCGCCCACCGCGTCGCGCCGGGCGCTGGAGCCGACCCGCTCGCCGTTCACGCAGAGCAGAGTGTTCTGGTTGCTGCCGAACTCCACCTTCACCTGCAGCGGGCGCGCGGCGCGCACGACGGCGACCGCATGCGCGGTCGCCACCTCGGTGTTCGTGAACACCTTGCACATGTCCACGGCCCCTTTTTCGTCGGCCTTCAACGTGGCCCACGGCCGCTTGCCGTCGAGCGTGTCGTAGCTCTGCGTCACGTCCAGCCGGAGCTCTGGCGGATGGACTTCGGTGTCCACGCCCTTGCCGCTGCGGTTCTTGAAGGGGCCTGCCACCAGGAACTCGGTCACCGCGAGCGCGTCATACGCGTATTTTTCCTCGAACCGCAGCGACCAGCCCTCGCCGGCCACCGTGTATTCAGCCGCGAAGTTGCACAGCACCGGCTGGCGGCCGGGACGGGTGATGTGAAAGGTATATCCCGCTTTCTTCCCGGGCACCAGTTTCACCGCCGGGTCGCCCGCGATCTGCCAGCCGTCGATCCCCCTGATTTTGGACGACAGGGTCACGGGAAGGCTCCAAGCGGGATACGGGAACTCCATGGGGGTCTTGACGCTTCCGATCTGCCCGCTGGCGATGCGCCCCAAGAACCAGGGACTGTTTTGCGCGAGGTTGATTCCCAGAAGCGCCGACACGGTTGCCGGCGGCGCCGGCCGGTCGCCGAGACGGACCGAGAGCGCCCGCACCGCCCGCGCCAGAATGCCTGCCGCGGCTTGGGCCGCATCGGCCTCCGGCAAGGCCTTCGCCGAAAGCGACTCGGCCTCCGCGACAAAGCCCTTCCACGTGTCCGGCAGCGCGGCTTGGAGGGCGGCTTGGGCCGCCGAAAGCCCCGCGCTCAGCCGGTCGGCCGGGCCGACCTGCACCTGGTCGTGGATCACCAGCGGACGGGTCACGTTCTCGAAGCGGTTCCCCCGCAGCAGCGCGTCCTGTACGCTGGACTCGACCACGAGGCCGCGGTCTGCGTTTTTGACCAGGTTGTTCTCCATCAGCAGCCCCTTGACCCTGCCGTGCGCGTCCAGAAACGCGTTGCCGTGAAGCACATTCCGGCGCATGACGCCCACCCGGTTCTGCGGATAGGTGAGCGGCCGCTTGATCCCGCGGTCAAAGAAGCCGATCCAAGAATCGCTCGCCGGCACCACATACGAGAAAGGTCCGCGCACCGCGTTGCCCTCCAGAACCTGGTTGCCGAGGAACTGCACGAACCAACAGGGCTCTGGCACTCCCTTGTACATGCCGTGCGCATGGAGGCCGCCCGTGCGCTCAAGCGTGTTGCCTGACAGGACCACGTCGCACGCGCTGCCGTACAGGGCAAAGGGGTTGCCGTCGCGGTTGCTGTTGTCGACGAACAGCAGCCGGCTCCTGACCACGGCGACGGAGAAATACGACTCGGCATCGGGGGCGACGTCCCACGGGCGGTCGATCGTGACGGTCTGCCCCTCGATCTGGGTGATGAAGCGCATCTGCCCCGCACCCCGGCCCCCGACGATGTAGACGGGCTCGCCGATCCAGCGCTCGACCCCGTGCCGCCAGCCGCACGGCTTCAGCTTCAGCGTCTTGCCGGAAGCCGAAACGACCGTGTCGCTGTACGTGGCGTCGCCGCCGTCGAAGGTGAAGGTCTCGCGGTCGCCGTCGCCATAGACCCCTCCGAGCCGGTTGCCCTTCAGGTAGACGCACCGGCTGCCGTTCGCGAAGCTCATGCCGCGCCCCTCGTGGTTGTTGTCCTCAAAGATGACGTTCCGTCCGCCGAGATACCCGCAGCCCGGCCCGTCGAACCGGTTGCCGGCGACAAACAGAAAGTCGCCGTGCAGGCTGGACTCGCCCTTCGAAAAATAAAAATCGCAGCCGATCACCCGCACGAAATCGCCGCCGACCCGGAACGGCATACCCCCGCTCCGGCTCCGCCGGAAGCTCTCCTCGCCGCTGGTCGTGTCCGTGTGCAGAAAGCGCGCGCGGACACGGCGCAGCAGGACGTTCGCGTTCTTCCACGCGTCTCCCTCGGCCGGCTTCGTCACCACGATCCCGTCGTCGATGTTGGCGGCCGCGAGGAAAATCTCCTCCACGCCGAAGTCGCGCGTGCCGCTGAGCAGCGCGCCTTTCGGGTCGTCCTCGTCGAGCCAGTAGAGCTGCGTGAGCGCCATGCCCGCGCCGCGCAGCAGCGTGTTGGGCGGCAGCGCCAGCTCGCCCCGCATCCCGAAGCGCCCGCGCGGAAAATAGAGGACGCCCCCGCTGTTTTTGGCGATGTCGGCCAGCGCGGCGCGGATGGCGCGGGCGTCGTCGTTGCCGTCGTTCGCAACAGCGCCGTAGGCCGTCACGTCGAACACCTTTTCCGGCCAGGGCTCGCGCTGCGGCGCGACCTCGACGCTGCCCGCCGGCACGGAGCGCCCGTCAAGCCCGTTGTTGAGGAAGACCTCGTACGCGCCCGCCGGAAAATCCTTGGCGAGTTCAACCCGCAGCGCGTACAGGTCGCTCTCCTTCGCCGGGAGCTTATGCGCCTTGCCCGCGCGGTCGCGGAGCTCCAGAAAGGCCGTGCCGCCGTAGCCGACGCTGCGGCCGTACGCGCGCAGCCAGCCGCCCGGCGTCGCCGATTTCCCGGCGTCGCCCTGCAGCCACCAGACGTCCGGCGCGTTCACCCGCAGCTCCGCCGTGCCGCCGCCGCTCGCCACCCGCGCAGAGAAGGCCGCCAGCGGCCACTCCTTCGGATAGACGAAGGTCACGCAGTCGTCGGTCACCTTCAGCGGGCTGACCGTCCGCTTCTCCGTCCCGTCCACCTCCACCGCCGTCACGTTGGTCCACGGCCCGCCGTACACCATCACCGCCTCGCCGGGCGCGACCGGCTGCGACACCCAGACCACCGCAGGCTCGGCGGCCCACGCCGAAGCCGCACAAAAAGCGGTAAACAGACTCGCTGTCATTTTCCTGTTCATTCTTTAACGCTGACCTTTCTTAAACGTGTGATCGACCTCTATGCGCGAACCGCCCATCGAACCTAGCGCGGCCGGAGGCCGCACGCCACCCGCTCCGCATGCCCCTCCGACCGCTCCACCCGGACCCAACCTGTACAGGCGGACGTACCGGATGCCCGCCAAGGCCAGCCCACCCCGCGACACGGACGGGGGTCTACTTCCCTTGACCCAGCCGCTTGGAATAAGCCTCCCAAATCGCAGCGATCTCGCGCAGGTCCTCATCCCGGATATGCCGGTGCAGCTGGTAGAGGTCGGGCACCCCCAGCTCCGGGGCGCGGCGAAGATAGTCCATCATCTCGCCGTGCGACGTGGAGTGCGGGTCATCCGTGTCCACGCTGATCCCGGGAAAAGCGGTCTTGAACAATTTCGCGCGGAACTCGCGAACCTCCCACAGGCTCCTGAGCTGCCCGTTGTAGTCGTGCAGGCGGCACTGGTCGGTGACCTCGGCGAAATACGGGTGGGAGCAGCTGTTGTTGATCAGGCAGTCGGGCTTGACCGCCTTGGCGGACTCGTAGAACAGCGCCATCAGCCGCTTCAGCAGCTCGATGCCGTAGACCCCGCGCTCGTGCGTGGCCAGGTTGCGGCCCAGCGGCATGCAGTTGGCGAAGTCGATCTTGAAGCCGTCGCAGTTGAAGCAGCCGGGCTCGGAGGAGAGCAGGCGGCGCATCGTCTCCTGAATGCGGCGGCGGTAGACCGGCGAGGTCGGGTCCGCCCCGTACGGCGTGCAGAGGCACTTGACGCTCTCTTCGGAAGAAAGCCCCTCGTTGTCCCACGACTTGAGCCAGAGCACGACCTTGCGGCCCTTGGCGTGCTCCGCATCCGTGAACGCCCGCATGTCCGGCCACTTGGCGGGATCGGGCAGCAGCTCGCCGTACTGCCCCTGCCACTTGTCGTCCACGATGATCGCCGTCGGCTTCAGCCCGAACGCGTCGAGGCGCTCCG
>Ga0209066_10002978_pt1 | contig 19857 bp, 11 predicted proteins | sample All_14_2_FD_187198 | JGI IMG/M metagenome (GOLD analysis project Ga0209066, IMG submission 187198) | Freshwater microbial communities in response to fracking from Pennsylvania, USA - Allegheny Zone_MetaG_DW_15 (SPAdes) (version 2) ... | reverse complement strand
ACGCCTTCCGGGAAGGCCTCGTCCGCAGCACCCTCTTCGGCGGCGGCCCCTTCGGCCTTGGCCCCCGGGCGCCTGATCTTGAGCGTTTTCTTCTGCGTCACAGAGCCGCTCTCCGCCGGCGCCGCCTCGGCGGTCGGCAGCGCGGCATCCGGGATGCGCGAAGTCTGACGGATCGGCGTCGTCGAACTCTTCGGCGCGGCCGGCGCCGCCCCGAGATCGGAAGGGCGCTTCAGGCGAATGGTTTTTGGCTCGGATTTGTCCGCCGTGCCCATCGGAGACAAGGGCGCGACACCGATCGCCGAGTCCAACGAGATACGCGAGGTCTTGGATTTGGCGGCCTGGACCTGCGCGCCCGACAACGGCTTGGGACCGTCCGGCAGCGGATGCGAACCCGGGGCAGGCGGCGATTGCGGCTGCAACGGCGAAGCGGCCGCGGCGGCAGGAGCGGGCGCAGGGAGGGTCACCCCCGGCCCCGGCGCCCGGACCGCCGCAGGCGCAGGCGACACCGGGCGCAGGCGCACCGTGGCGGGAGACCCCGGCACACCGGCCGGTCCTCCAGGCCCCTTTGCTCCCTGCGTCGGCAAGGTTGGCGCCTCATCCGTCTGCGTCACAGGCGCTGCGCCCATTATGTCGGGAATCGGCACGCGCGCCGTGACGCGCGGATTGATGGGCAAAGACGTCGGAATGCCGACGGCCGGAGTCGAATGCGCGACAGCGGCGGCGGGCGCGGGTGCGCCGACGGCCGGCTTCAGACGCACCGTGATCGGGCGCGGCGCGCCAGCCGCCGCCGGGGCCGCACCTTCCGGCTTGGCAAAAGGTGACACTTTCGGGGGAATCGCTCCTTGGGGAACCTGATCCTGCTCAGCCATAACTCGCGCCTCCATCTCGCTTATAAAACCGCCGCTTTAGACGGCCATCACTTCCGCCTCTTTGTTTTTCAGTTCACTATCGATCTTGGCAATGTGGGCGTCGGTGGCCTTCTGCACCTCGTCGAACCCGCGGTCACGCTCGTCTTCCGTGATTTTGCCTTCCTTCTGCAGCGACTTGACCAGTTCGTTCGCGTCGCGGCGCACATTGCGCACCGCGATGCGCGCCTCTTCGGACTGGCGCTTCGCCACCTTGACGATCTCTTTGCGGCGCTCCTCGTTCAACTCGGGGATCGGCACGCGCACCACGCGCCCGTCGTTGCGCGGCGTCACGCCAAGGTTGGCCGCCAGAATCGACTTCTCGATCTCGGACAGCGCCGTGGGGTCGTACGGGCTGATCACGATCAGCCGCGGCTCCGGCGTCGAGATGTTCGCGATGTCGCGCAGCCGCGTCGGCACGCCGTAGTACATCACCTGCACGCCGTCCACCAGCGCCGGCGACGCCTTGCCCGTGCGCAGCCCGGAAAACTGGTCCTTCACCACCTTGAGCGTATTGTCCATCTTCTCGATCATGTCGAGAAGCACATCGTCCAACGTATCCATCACACTTCTCCTGCTTCTACTGAACCAACCGCCCGGCAGCCGACGCCAGGCCAGCCTCACTCACCCGATCTGCGCCTTGTCGCCGACCAGCGTACCGATCGTCTCGCCGCACACGATCCGCTCCAGTGCATCCTCGTCGTAAAAATCGAAGACCACAATCGGTATCCGGTTGTCCATGCACAGCGCAAACGCCGCTGAATCCATCACCTTCAGCCGCTTGTGCAAAGCATCCTCGTAAGACACCTTGTCGTACCGCGTCGCGTGGGGGTCCACGTTCGGGTCGGCCGTATAAATCCCGTCCACTTTCGTGGCCTTCAGCAGCACCTCCGCGCCGATCTCGCTCGCACGCAGCGCCGCCGCCGAGTCGGTGCTGAAGTACGGGTTGCCGGTGCCGCCCGCAAAGATCACCACGCGCCCCTTCTCGAGGTGCCGCATCGCCTTGCGCTGAATAAACGGCTCCGCCACCTGGTGCATCTCGATCGCCGTCTGCAAGCGCGTCTCCAAGCCCAGCTGCTCCAGCGCGTTCTGCATCGCCAGCCCGTTGATGATGGTGGCCAGCATGCCCATGTTGTCGCCCGTGGTGCGGTTCACACCCTTGGCCTCGCCCTTGAGCCCGCGGAAGATGTTCCCGCCACCCAGAACGATCCCGATCTGAACGCCCAGCTCGACAATCCGCGACACGCGTCGCGCCATCGAGGCCAAAGCGCCGGGGTCAATACACTCGCCCGATACCCGGTTTCCCAGCACCTCTCCGCTCAGCTTCAGCATGATCCGCTTGTATTTGACTCCGCCACTCCGTTGCGTTTCCAGAAACGCCCCCTTTCAGCGCATTATTAGAAACGCAATTAGCTTACCTAAACCCCCCTGAAAGGTAAACCGCTTTTTTTGGCGCCTGGGCGGCACGCTTCACACGGGGTGAAGCGCCCCCTTTCACCGTTGCGGTCAATAGACAGAGATGAACGTACCTGTGCGTGCGGGGTAGCGCATGCTGTTGCCCGCAGACGTCGGGCCCTCCCCCAATTCGTTAAACGCCCGCACCGCATACGTATAATCCGTGCCCGTCACTCCCGAGGCGTCCGTGAACACTGTGCCCGTCAGACGTCCGACCTCCTGCGGTTCGCCGTCTGCCGCAGTGCGGTATACGGCGTAACCGTCGGCCCCGACGACCGGTTGCCATGACAGCACCACCTTGGCGCTGCCCGCTTCGAGCGCAAGCCCCGCCGGGGCGGCTGCCACAGGCGTCGCGCGGATCTCGATACCGCCGACGAGCGGGTTCTCCGTGACCCGCGTCAGCTTGAGTTCAATGCGTCCCGCGCCGTCGGCCGACACGTCGAACGCCGGAGCTGCGGCACGGTCTAAGCCCCCCGCGACGGCCGCGATTCCATACCGGTCACACACCGTTGTCCCGTTGACCTCAACCTTGAACGTCCGGCCGTAAACGCCGGCCGTTTCGGCGCCATGCAGGCGCATGCGATACGTCGCTCCCGCATGGAGGTTGGTGAACAGGAAGGTCAACGTCGGACTAGACCAGCGCTGCTGCTGGTAAACTGCCAACGGCGCGGGACCGGTCACGCCTGTGAGGTTGATCGAGCGGGTTACCGTGAAAAGCGTGGAGGCTCCTTGGACGTAGCCGTCCGGCGGCGCGAAGTGGGACTGGCTTGTGGCGCCCATGCAGACCGAGTGCCGGTTGGGCGCAAAACCCGCCAGCACGGCTCCCGGCACGTCGGGATCAGGCGTCACGCCGTCCGCCCGCACCACGTAGCGGTAGCTTTTGTTGGTCTCGAGCCCGGTTGCCGGCGTGTCGGCCCAGACGCCGCCGCTGAACGGGGCCAGGCCCAACGCGACATAATTTCCGGCCGGCGCCTCGGCACGCCAGACCGTGCCCGAGAAGGAGGAGGTGTTGCCCAGCGTCGGCCTCAGCTCGGCCGCGGACTCCCATGCGTTGGAGACCGTCACGGGGATCTCCCCGGTCATGGGCGGGGCGTCAAAGGGCTCCACAACCTCGATGCCGCACACCAGCGGATTATCGACGGCGCCTTTTATCAAACTCACCCGGACCTGTCCGTTCGTGTCCGACAGACCGTCGCATTCAAAAACGGTGGCGATGTTCCCGCCGCCTGCGGCGGCCGCGACGCAATAGTTGTTGGTCACGGTGATCCCGTTGACCGCGATGTTGAACTGACGCGTCAGCACGCTCCAGGCCTCGCAGAAGTGAAGCCGGAAACGGTACAGACGGTTAGGCAAAACGGGAAACGTGTAGTCGATATTGGCAGGGCTGGCCATTGTTGTATAGCGGGCATTCTGATACACATTCGTGGGGGCGGGAGAACCCAAGGAGCCCGGCACACTGATGCTGCCCGTAACTGTCGCTGTGCTGTAGGACACGGTTCCCGAATAGCGGGTGTCCGGCGCGAACGCGCCGTAGGACAGAGGGGAGCCGCAGTTCACCGCCCAAATACGGCGGTACGGACAAGCGCCGTAGTAATCGTCGAGCGGTATAACCGCCTCCGCCCACTCGTTTGTCTGGGGCGTGCCGGCATAGGCTCCGGCAAAAGCCCCCTGTTTTACGAAATACCGGTTCGTGGCACCCCGAAGCGTATCGGCATCCGACCAAAACGCACGGTTGACAACGGCCACCGCCGTAAAGCCGTCCACATCATTTGTTGACCGGAAAATCGTGAACACGCTCGTCAACAGGTTGCCGTACACCTGATCTGACCACCTCAGATTGACACCGGTCGTGTATGCGGCGGGAGAGGAACCGGCCACCGGCTGCGGCCAGCGCATTGCAGCCGGACAGATCAGGTTGTTGGTCGCATCTTCCACCACCTCGATCCCGTTCAGAGTCGCATGATAGCCAGGTTGGACGGTGTCGAACGTGACCACGCAGCGCCCCTCCGCCGTGGCCTGGAACGGATATTCGGGGATCAGCGCGACCTTCACGCGGTTCCCGGCTTGAGCGTATTTGTCGTAGGCGGTCTCCACGACCTCGCCGTTGACGGTCACGGAGAATTTCTGGTCCGCCGCAGAGACGTTGTGGTGCAGCCGCAAGACATACTGGCCAAGCGGCTTGAGTGGTTCGGCCGTGTACGTGAACGGCGTCGGCGTGAAGGTGCTCCACTTGCCGGACTGGTAGACCGCCGCGGGCGCGGGGTTCGCGAGGTCGGCCAAATTGGTCACCGCTGACGCCGCGTACCAGGCACCGGTATTCGCGTCAGCCGCGAAATCCCCATACCGCGTGGCGTTGCCCGCGTTCACCGCCCAGATGCGGGTCGTCTCCGCCGAAAGGATCAGGTGAAAAGACACGCACACGACAACCGTACCGACGACCTTCCTGTTCATCTCGACTCCTTTCGTCTTTACCGCACATCCCCGGTCGCGGCCCACGCCGAGCCGCGAAGAATCAGCGCCGCGCAGCCCGGCGCCTCCAAAGCCCTGACATCATGTCCCGGCACGAGGTTGAAACAGCGCCCCTGCCCCATCTCCGTCGTCCAGACAAAAGGTTCCGGCTCCCCCGACCCTTTGTTCGCCGTGCCGATCGTGGCCGTCGCCAACACGCGCCGCGCGGGATTGCGGTTCGCCACCTTTTGCCAAGGCTCGTCGAAAATCTCGAAGTCCGCCAAGCCCCGCGTCACGGGGTGCGCCTTGTCCGCGATGTTCACCGTGAACGCCTGCCGGTGCGGGTGGAAAGTGCCCTTTTCCCACGAGCCGCCCGTCAGCGACTGGAACGCGTCCCAGTCGTAAAACATGCTGCCGCCCGCGTGCAACACGAAGAAGCCGCCGCCCCGCTTGACCCACGCCATGAACGCGGCCTTCATCTCAGCCGTCCACTCGCGTTTGTCCGGACCGTAGGTGTTCCAGTTGCTAAACAGCAGGTCGTATCCCTCGATGTCCGCCGGCTTCATCTTCCACGGACACTCCTCGACCGTAACCGCAAACTTCGGCGATGCCGCGAAGAGTGTCGCGAGCGCAGCCGTTGTCGCGCGCCAGTCGTGGTTGTTCGCGCCGGTCAGCAGCAGCACGCGGATCTTCCCGCCCGCCGCCACATCCCCCGCATAGCGTGCCGCCGCATCTCGCAGCGCCTCGGCGTCCCAGCGGCCAGCGTGGACATGGACGCGGTAACGCAGGGTCAGCGTCCCGCCGGGCTGCAGCGCCTGCACGCCCCGCATCGGGAAGGCGGCGTTGAGGTAGTGGAACGGGACCTTCGGCCGGTCGACCGAGAACCAGTCGCCGGGCGCGCGCGGATTGTCGGGATGCACCAGCATCGCGATCCCGTAGGGCTTGCCGTCCACCGTGCCGCTCTGATCCGCGCCCGCGCCGGAGGCCTCCAGCCGGTTGTTCGCATCCGGCACGCGGCCGACCGTCGAGACCACGGTTTCGACGTTCGTGAACGCCGGCGCAAACCGCACCGAGAGCCCCGAGTAGCCGCCCGGCGCGTCGAGCGTCACCGGCCGGCCCCCCGCCGTGAACACCTGCGTCCAGTCCATGTGATAGGCGCCCGACGCGTCAGGCGCGGAAAGCGCGACCGTGCGGCGCTCTTTCAGCACCGGCTCGTTCGTGGCGCCCGGCCGGTATCCGAAATCGACGACGATCACCGCGCTGCCGTCCGGCTTCGTCGCAACCTCCGGAGCCGACCAGAAGGTCTCGCCCTGCGACTTGCCCCCCCGCTCCTCCCAGTAGTTGACGCCGTTGATGTGCTTCCACGAGAACCAGAGCGCATAGTGCCAGGCGTGGTCCGGCGGACGCGCCCACGTCAGCGACGGCCCCCCCGCCACGCACACGGGATCGAAATAGGGCTTGGTCCCTTGTGCGGGGTCGAAGCGGAAGCGCCACACGTCCGCGCCGCCACACCGCAGCGCAACCTGATTGGACGTCACCGTGTCCCACTGAAGAGTCCTCTCCGCAAGGACGGGCAAGGCGGCGAGCGCCAAGGCTACGACCAAGTGATAACCTGTCCGTTGTATTTTCATGGTTGTTTCCGACTCCCGACTTGTGACTCTGGACTCCCTGTCCGCGAAGGGACAGATCCGCGTTTACGCGCGCTCCACCTTCCACGGCGCGCGCGGCGTGCGGTCGAGGAAAAGCTCGGCTTCCTTGTCGCCGATGATCTTCTCGGCCTGGGGGTCCCACTTGATTTCACGTCCCGTGCGGATGGCGAAATCGGAGAGGTGGCAGATCAGGTCGCCGTTGACCGCCGACTCGATCGGGTTGACCGTCGGCTCGCGCGTCTTGACGCACTGGATGAAATTGTCCCACTGGCTGCCCTTGCTGGCGTACAGCGTGATGTCCTTCTCGCCCCACTGGATCTTCGGCCACGCCTTGTCGCTGGTGCGCAAGGAGCCGCGGTCCACGCTGATCCACCCCTTGTCGCCGAAGAAGGTCGTGCCGTGGTCGCAGCCGGGGCGGTACGCCTCGACGATCGGCTTGGCGGTCAGCCAATCCATGAAGTGCAGCTCCACGCCGTTTTCGTATTTGCACTGGACGTCCCAGGTGGCGAGCGTGTCGAACAGGCCGCGCACGTCAGGGAAACGGCCCGTGCCCTGATAGCTGACCGGAGCCGACTGATCCATGCCCAAGCCCCACTGGACAATGTCGATCGAATGGATACCCCACCCCGCGATGAACCCCAGCGCGTAGTCCGAGATGTGCCAAATTCCGTGCGTCATGGTCCGGACATCGGTGTGAACGCGCGCGGGCGCGGGCCCCTGCCACAGGTTGTAGTCCAGGTCGTCCGGCACGGGCGACGGCTTCAGGCCGTTGATGTGGAAGTTGCGGATCGCGCTGCCCTCGTTGAAAATGCCGCCGACGTCGCTGCCCAGGCCGTGGCTCCACGCCTCCACGCGCTGCACCTTGCCGAGCACGCCGTTGCGCACCAGCTCGCAAGCCTTGCGGAAATGGCCGTGCGAGCGCTGCCAGGTGCCGAACTGGAAGACCGCCTTGCGCTTCGCGATCTCCTCGCGCAACACCCAGGCCCACTGCATCGCCACGCCCAGCGGCTTCTCGACGTAGACGTCCTTGCCCGCGCGCACCGCATACAGGGCCAGCGGCACGTGCCAGTAGTCGCCCGTCGCGATCTCCACGCAGTCCAGATCCTTGCGCGCCAGCAGCTCGCGGAAATCGCCATACGCCGCACAGCCCGCGGTCTGATAGGTCTCGTCGACCAGCTTCGCGCCCCGCTCGCGGCGGCTCTTGAACGGGTCGCACGTGGCGATGACCTGCGCCTCCTTGTTCTTGAGCACATTCCGCATGCCCGCCGTTCCCATGCTCCCGGAGCCGATCAGCGCGAAGGTCACCCGGTTGGAAGGGGTCGGCTTCCCCTCCTGCGCCCTGACGACCCCCGCCGGTATGATCCACGGCGCCACGCCCCCCGCCAATGCCGCTCTCAGAAAAGACCTGCGCTTCATATCAGACATACGCTCCTCCCTCCGCTCTCGTTTCATGCCGCCCGCTTCCGTCACCTTCGCGCGGCTTACCAAACCTTCCATGCGTCGCGATAGGTCCTGACCAGCAGCTTCTCGGCCTCCGCGTCGTCGACGATCTTCTCGCGCACGGGATCCCACCGGATCTTGCGCCCCGTCACCGCGGCCAGGTTGGCCATCTGACAAATCGCATCGCACCGGATGCCCATCTCCAGCGGGCAGATCGTCTCGGCACGCGACTTGACGCAATCGATGAAGTTCCGGTTATGCTCGGCCGAAGGAGGAAGAACCTCGTCGTCCGGCTTGGACGGGCGCTTCCAGATCGTCTTGTCGCTCGCGCAAAAGCCCTCCGCGTCGCTGATCCACCCGTCGCTCCCGTAAAAAACCAGCCCGTCGTTCGGATGCCAACTCGGCAGGAGCGGGCCGGTAACAACCTTCGCTTTCCGGTAGTCCATGAACCGCAGCGTGACCCCGTTCGCATAGTCGCACAGGACATCCCAGCTCTCCAGTGTCCGGAAGACGCCTTCGCGCGGAACGCTCCCGCTGCCTTCATAAGACACGGGGCTGGTGTCGTCGCTCGTGTTTGCCCATTGGACAAGGCCCAGCTCGTGAATCCCGCAGCCGGCGATAAAGCCCAGCGAGGTTTCCGGGCAATGGTAGCCGCCCCAGCACGTCGCGCGGTCAGCCGTGTACGGGACCATGGGGGAAGGGCCCTGCCACGCGTCGAAGTCCAAATCTTCCGGAACGGGAATCTCGGCGGCGGAACCGTACGGCTTGCCGGCGTATTTGTCCACGTCATGCGTGAGGTCGCGGCACCAGGCGTCAACCCGCTGAAGCTTGCCGATCGCGCCGTTGCGCACGAGTTGGACCATTTGCCGATACCGGCCCATCGAGCGGTATTGTGTGCCGAACTGAAACACGCGCTTCTTTCTGCGGAACGTCTCGCGCAGCCGGTCGCGGAGGCCGAAATCCAGTCCGAGCGGCTTCTGGCAGTACACGTCCTTGCCCGCCTCCGCGGCGGCGATGGCCATCGGCACATGCCAGTGGTCGTGGACGGCCAGCACGACCGCATCCACGTCGGAGCGGGAAAAGACGGCCCGGAAATCGTCCTGCGCCCGGCAGACTTTGCCCGCATACTTTTCGTCCAGCCGCGCGGCCATGGCCACGCGGCGGCTTCGGTAGGCGTCGGACGCCGCGACAATCCGAACGTCCTCCATCCGGCTCAGATAGTTGACGTGGTAGTTGGCTATGTTGCCGCATCCGATCAGCCCGACCGTCACGCGGTTGGAGGGCGTCGGGGAGGCTCCCTGCGCCCTGACGACGCCCGCCGGTATGATCGTCGGGATGGCGCCCGCCGCCAGCGACGCCGCAAGGAACGACCGCCTCGTAATGGTGTTTCTCATGACTCTCCCCCGCCTGTTTCCAGTTTCCAGTCTCTCGTTTCTAGTTTCCCTATTCCGCCAGATGCCGGCCCATCTCCTTGCGCAGAAACTCGAGGCTCCTGCCCGCCTGCTCGATCGTGCCGCACTCCACGCTGAAAAAAATCTCGCGGTCGAGCGGCGCGAGAATCGCGAACACCCGCTGCCAGTCCACCACGCCGTCGCCGCAGGCGCACCCGACGGGCGTGCCAGTGACCTTGCCGCGCTCGGCGCCGCTCTGCTGCATGGAGATGTCTTTGGCGTGAACATGGTACACGGACTCGCGGACAGCGACCAGCCCGTCATAGGGGTCCTCGATGCCCGCGAGATACGCGTTGCCGGTGTCCCAGTTCACCTGTATCCAAGGCGAGTCGACGAGGCGCGCGATGCGCAGCAGGCCGGCTGAGGTGCGCGTGTAAACGCCGTGCGGCTCGATGCAGAGCCAGACCTTGTGCCGCGCGGCGCACTGCGCGGCGCGTGTGAGCGTGTAGCGCATGACCTCGTGGGCGAAGGCGTCGTCCATCCACGCCGGCTTGACCATCTCGTCGGTGTTGACGAACCGAGCGCCGCAGGCGTCGGCGAGCTCGATGGCCCGCGTCAGGCGCGGCACGGCGGCCTCGGGGCGCATCAAGGGGCTGTGCCCGCTGAGGCTCGCGACCTTCACGCCGTGCCGGTCGCAGATCTCCTTCATCAGCAGGTTGTCCTGCTCCATCGAGTACGAGTGGAAGTAATGGACTTCGCTGAGCAGCTCCCAGCCGGTATGCACCATGGGCTCGACATACCGATACCCCAGCCCGGCGGCGATCTTCACGCCCTCTTCGAAGCCCTTGTCCGCGCTGCGCACGAACTCCATGTTCACGGCGATTCTGAATGTGGCCATCGTTCGGCTCTCCCTTCGCGCTGTGGCGCGCAACCTTTCCCAACCCTGAAACGCCCCCTTTATACCGCGTCTCTCAAAAGCGGACTACGATAACTTCCGCCAGTGTCGAAAAGTATCCTCGTGCGCCCTTTTTTCGGGGTTGCCCGGCCCGGTTGTTTTTGCAACACTTAGAACTATGGCAAAGACACGTGACGTGCTTTACAAGGCAGGCGTGAAAACGCTCCGCGCGGATGACTGCCGGCCGCTCGTCCAAGCGGTCCGCGAGGGGGGCATCGCGCTCCATGCCTTGGCGCGGAGCCACTACCCCGGCGAGCCGCTGAAACCCAGCGAGGTGCCCGGCGTCTGCTCGCTGGGCTTCTGGCACGTGACCGGCGAACAGCGGCAGGGGCTGTCGCCGCACCGCAACGAGGGCATCGAGCTGACCTGCGCGCTGCAGGGCGAAACCCCGGCGATGGTCGACGGGCGGGCGTACGCGCTGCGCCCCGGCGAGATCATGATCACGCGGCCTTGGCAGCTGCACTCCGTGGGCGAGCCCTGCTTCGCGAAAGGGAAGCTGGGCTGGCTCATTCTCGACGTCGGCGTGCGCCACCCCCACCAGACGTGGCGGTGGCCGGACTGGGTGAACCTGCACAAGGACGATCTCGAGCTGCTGACGCGCTCCCTGCGCCAGAACGAGGACGCGCTCCGCGCGACCTCGCCCGAGCTGCGGGCGGCCTTCGAGCGCCTGGTGTCGATCCCCGCCTCGCCCTCGGGAACGTTCCGCGGCTCGCGCGTCGCGGTCGCGGTGTGCGACGTGCTGGTCAGGCTGCTCGAGCTGTTCCACCTCAATCCGGTGCGGCTGCGGCCGGTGCTGATGGAGTCGTCGCGCTCCGTGCGCCTCTTCGTGGAGGGGCTCAAGAGCCGCCCGATCCCCCAGAGCGTCGAGGCGATGGCCGAGGCGTGCGGGCTTGGCGTGACCCGCTTCGCGGCGCTGTTCAAAGAGGCCACCGGCAGCACGCCCGGCGAGTATCTGCTGCGGCGGCGGCTCGACGAGGCCTGCCGCCTGCTGAAGGCGACGCCCCCCCTTTCTGTGGAGGCGGTCAGCCGGCAGGTCGGCTTCTCGCACGGCAACTATTTCGCGCGGGTGTTCCGCCGGACGTTCGGCGTCACCCCCGGCAAATGGCGATCACAAACGGCGTCTCAACAAACGGAAACGAGGTAGACATGTTCAGAACCTTCACGATGATCACCGGGCTGCTGCTGCTGCGGGCGGCCTGCGCCGCACAGGAGATCCCGCCGCCGCCCAAGCCGGACGCGGCCTTTCCCGAGTGGCAGGCCGTGACCGACACCGCCGCCGCGCAGAAACTGTTCGCCCCCATGGGCGGCACGCCCCAGGTGGAGCGCGCCCCCGCCGGGTTTGTGCAGCTGCCGGTGAACTTCAAGGGCACGACGCATGAGCGGGTGAGCTGGGACCTGCGGGTGAAAACGGATCTCCGGCTCGCGCGCGGCGTGCAGTTCGACTTCTATTGCCGCGACCTCGCGCCCTTCGCCTCGTTCAGCCTCTACTTCCACAGCAACGGAGGCTGGCACCATGCCACCTTCAGCCCGGAGAAAACCGGCACCTGGGAGCGCATCGTCATCGACAAGTCCGAGGCGCAGAGTGAAAGCGCGCCCTCCGGCTGGGGCGCGGTCGACATGCTGCGCCTCTCCGGCTGGCGCAGCCAGGACGCGGACACCGTGTGCGCCATCGCCAACCTCGGCCCGTCAGGCGGCAACCCCGAGGTGCTGGTGGTCCGGGCGGACTCGAACGCGGCGGCCGCGAAAGGCAAAGACGAAGGGTTCCAACACTATGCGGAAACCGTGTCGTCGACGCTGGACGCGCTGGGCATCCCATCCGCACAGGTGGCCGACACCGATCTCACGCCTGAGCTGCTGTCCAACGTCAACCTCGTGGTGCTGCCCTACAACCCCCGCGTGCCGCAGGGAGCGGCCGCTCTTCTGGGCGGGTTTGCCGGCCAGGGCGGTAAGCTGCTCGTCTGCTACGCCTTGCCGTCCGGCGTGGCGGAAGTGATGGGGCTGAAGGTCACCGGCGGCGGCGAGGCTCAGGGCGGCCCCTTCGACGGGTTCGCGCGCACCGCGCAAGGGCTCGCGACCCAGCCTGCGTTCGTGCCGCAGGCCTCTTGGCGCACCACGGAGGTCCGCCCCGCGGAGGGCAAGCCGGGCCGCGTCATCGCGGTCTGGCGCAACGCCCGGCACGAGGACACGGCCCTGCCCGCCATCACGCTGACCCCCGCCGGCGCTTTTGTCGGCCACGTGTGGTTTGGCAGAGCCGAAGGCGCGGGGCTCGAGCTGATGCGGGCGGTCACCGGCGAACTGCTTCCGCACCTGTGGCGGCGCTCCGCCGAGAAGGCGTTCCTGCGGATCGGGTCCATCGGCGGCGCAGCCGACTTCGAGGCGTTCGGCACCGCGTTCCGCCAAGCGAAGCCGCCCAGGAAAGCCCGCCGCGAGTTCTCCCGCGCCGCGGAGGCGAGGGACGAGGCACAGGCGCTGCTGAAAGCCGGACGCTGGCCCGAGAGCACGGCGGCGAGCACCCGCGCCTCTGACACGGCCCTGCGGGCATGGCTCTTGACGCAGAAGCCGCGCCCGGGCGAGCACCGCGCCTTCTGGTGTCACAGCGCGTTCGGCTTGCGCAACAAGAGCTGGGACGAGTCGATCCGCCTGCTCAAGGAGAGCGGCTTCAACGCGATCCTGCCGAACATGCTCTGGGGCGGCACCGCGTATTACCCCTCCAAGGTCCTGCCCGAGTATGCGCAGCTGGCGGACAAAGGCGACCAGATCGCGCAGTGCCTGGCGGCGTGCAAAAAATACGGGGTTCAGTGCCACGTCTGGAAAGTCAACTGGAACACCGGCGGCCACGCGCCGCAGGCGTTCATCGAGCGCATGGTCGCCGAAGGCCGCGTTCAGAAGCTGTTCTCCGGCGAGGTCGAGACGAAGTGGCTGTGCCCCTCCCACCCGGCGAACCGGGAGCTGGAAGTGGCGGCCATGCTGGAAATCGTCCGGACGTACGACGTGGACGGCGTGCACTTCGATTATATCCGTTATCCGGGAAACGACGCCTGCTTCTGCAACGGGTGCCGCGCGCGCTTCGAAGCCGTGCTGGGCCACGCCGTGGCGACGTGGCCGGCCGATACGCGCAAGCCCGGCGAGGTGCGCGAGCAGTGGCTCGACTTCCGGCGGTCGACCATCGACGCCGTCGTGCGCCGAGTGTCGGAAGAGGCCCGCAAAATCCGGCCCGGCGTGCAGATCTCCGCCGCCGTTTTCCGCAACTGGACGAGCGACCGCGACAGCGTGGGGCAGGACTGGAAAGTGTGGTGTGAGAACGGCTGGCTGGATTTCGTCTGCCCCATGGATTACTGCGACTCCAACGCCCTCTTCCGCAACATGGTGTCCTCGCAGAAAACCTTCGCGGGTAAGGCGCGGCTCTACCCGGGCATCGGGCTTTCGTGCTGGAAGGACCCGCGGGATGCGGTGAAGCTGGCCGAGCAGATCGCGATCATACGGGAGCTCGGCGTGCCGGGCTTCACCGTGTTCAACTTCGACGCCCACGCGGAAGCCGTCTTGCCCTACGTGCGGCTCGGGACCACCTCCGAATAGCGGCACGGCGAGCGCTCATCTCTCAGATTCCCCAAAGTGCCCTACAGCTCGTCTTTAAGAGTGGAATTGCCTATGCGCCATGCAACCTTAAAAACGCTTGTTTCACCGTTCCTTCGCGCCTTGAAGAACAAAATGCCGGAGACCTTCGGCATCGCGGTGTTCGATGAGAAAAAAGCCGTCGGCATTGTCCTCGACAGCATCGGAGGCCCCGACCGGTTCTGCTTCAACATCGCAGAAGGGTTCGTCTTTCCCTTGCACACCTCCGCGCCTGGAAAAGCGTGGGTTGCGGCCCTCCCTGAGCGACGAAGAGGCGTCCTGCTGGAAAGGCTCACCTTCAAGCGTTTCACGCCAAACACGATCACGACCCGCAAGGCCTTCGAAGCGGAGATCACGCGCATCCGCGCGGCAGGGTACGCCACCGACCTTTCAGAGGAAACCGAAGGCTGCCACTGCGGCGGCGTCGCCGTGATCGGGCCCACGAAAACGCCGGTGGCCGCGCTCTGGGTGACCGGCATGGCTAAGCGTCTTTCGAACAGACGCCTCCTCGCCAGTATCCGCATCCTTCAGGCGGCGGCCAGCCAGATTGAAAAGGCCCTGGCCAAGGCGGCCGCTCCGGCTCCCTCTGGCTTGCGCTCGCCGTGTGTTGCAGCGGCCGTCGAAGCGCTCACCGCGCAGCCCTGTGAGCCTGCCGATTATGGCTTACTCGCCAAGTCGTGCGGCGTGAGCTACTCGACCCTGCGCACGGCGTTCCGCGTCGAGACCGGCCGTACGCTGGGCCAGTACCACCTCGGACTGCGGCTCGAGGAAGCCCGCCGCATGCTCGTCCAAACCGACCTGCCGATTACCGAAATCGCCGGGCGCACCGGCTTCTGCAATCAGAAACATTTTTCAGCCCTCTTCAAGCGCAAGACCGGTGTCGCGCCCCTCGCCTACCGCCGAAACGGGGGCTGAACAGCCGGAAGCGGGAACGGCATGCGTGCCGCGCAGGCGCGGTCATTTGTCAAATAACGAACTTTTCCGCTTTTCTTTTTTGTCATCGAACGGGTTGACCCGATTGTCGGTTTTGTGACTAAATAGTTTCCATGGTCATCGTTCGGCCGGTTCGTTCTCTTGCCGAGCGTAAAATGCTGCAACATTGCAAGGAGTGGTACGATGTTAAATTCCCGGAGTGCCGGATGTTCGTTGGGTGCCTTTGTCGGCCTGTGTGCCGCCGTTGCGGCTTCTGCCGCAGCATTGCCGCCGGTGCGGATCATGCCCTTGGGCGACTCGATCACCCTGGGCACAACGGCGGGCGGTTACCGCGCCCCCCTGTACGCAAGCCTCGCAAGCCTGGGTTACACGGTGGACTACGTCGGCACGCAGACCGGCAACGCCGGCTCTCTGCCGGACCCGGACCACGAGGGCCACAGCGGCTGGACGATCGGCATGATCGACTCCTCGATCAACGGGTTCTTGGATTCCGTCGCCGCCCCCAACGTGATCCTGCTACACATCGGCACCAATGACTCAAACCCCAACAATGTGAGCACCTTTGCCACTGCCATCGACCGGCTGAATGCGCTCATTACCAAGATCGCAGCCAAGCGTCCGTATGCGCACATCATCGTCACATCGCTCCTGCCGCGCACCGATGAGCCGAGCAACACGGCGATCACCAATCTGTTCAATCCCTATGTGCCGGGCATCGTCGCCGCACAGGAGGCCTTGGGGCGCAAAGTCACTTATCTGGATATGCACGCCTTCCTCACCACCAACGATCTGGCCGACATCGCGCACCCCAATCAGACCGGCTACAACAAAATGGCCGCCGCCTGGCTGCCGGCCATCACAAACCTCATCGCGCCGTCGGGTGACTTGGCCCCCCCTGCCCTCGTCAACGCCCGCAGCCTGTCGAATAACCGCCAGGTGGCCGTCACTTTCAGCAAACCGGTGACCCCGGCCACAGCCACCAACATCGCCAACTACGCCCTGAGCGGCGACCTCTCCATATCCTCCGCCACGCTCGATGCGGACCAGCTGACCGTCACCCTCTCCACCAGCCTGCAGGTTCCGAAAACGAGCTATGTCGTGACCGTCAACAACGTGACCGACGGGTCACTTCCTTCCCCGCTGTCGATTTCTGACAACAGCCAGTTCACCTTCCTGACCGACACCCCGAGCGGGTATCTGAACAACGTGCCGGAGTCCTCCGCTTACACCTTGGTCTACAGCCTGGATGTCCCCGCCTCCGTCAACTACAAGTTCACCCCGGTCGCCTATTCGGCGGACAACCACCTCGCCATCGGCGACTTCAGCCGGGTGGCCTATTACATGGAACTCCTGAATACGAACGGCGCGCTCACCTACGTGTGGGCCTCGATGAACGCTTTCACGAACGACCTCTCCCTGCTGGGCGTGCCGACGCTCATCTCCGGTGCCGTTTTCCATAACTCCGTCTCCGGCATGAACGTTTTCTGCAACGTGCCCGGCGTCACGACCGGCAGCGGCTTCACCGGCAACCTCGAGTTCTGGCCCTACAGCTACGTCTACGCCAACACCTACGGCGTGCCGGGCGCCAACAACTCGACCTGCGACTTCGGCGACGGGATCAGCGGGAACGGATTGAGCTACGGTTCCATGCAAGTGCACAACACCGGCGCCGGACAGACCCTCTTCGCCTTCAACGCCTGGTGCGACGGCGGCTCCACTGAAATCGGCATCGGCAACCAGCCGACCGGACAGCCGGACTGGACGTTTGCAAAAACCGCAGGCGCATACAGCTCCAGAAAATTGCAGGTGCTGGTGCTGCGCGACAGCGACGCGACCCCGCCGACGCTGGTCTCCGCGAACGCCAGCTTGGCGCGCAACCTCGTCACCGTCCGTTTCTCCGAGCCGCTCGCCCCCTCTTCGGTGAACGGCACCTGTTTCGCGCTGGACAACGGCGTGACTGTCGTCAGCGCGACCTTGGCGGCAAACCAGCGCGACGTGACCCTGGTCACCACGCGCCAACCGCCCGGGACCCTGACGCTGACGGTGACTGGCGTGCGCGACAGCGCCGCAGGCAATCCGATCACCCCCGGCTCCGCCATCGTGGTTGCCGCCCCCGTGCTGCCGCCGGAAATCACCGCCCGCGTCGGCGCGCCGGCCTCGGGCTACCAGGTGGTCTACTCGCTCGACATCCCGGTCACGGGCACCTTTAACGGATCAGCCAATCCCTACAGCGTTGACCAGCGGTCTGCCACCAACATCTATGACCGGATCGCCTATTACCTCGAGCTGCAAAAGGCCGATGGCAGCGTCCAGTACATCTGGACCTCCATGGACGCCTTTACGCCCTACCTGTCCCGAATCGGTGTCCCGACCGCCGCGTCGAAGGCGATCTTCCAGCAGGCCGTCACCAGTCTGGATGTGCTCTCCAACGTGGCCGGCGTCACCAACGGCACCGGCATGGCCGGCGGCAACATCGAGTTCTGGCCCACCGGCCAGACGACGACGAATGCGATGGGCGTCGCCAACGCGAGCGATTCGACGTACGACTTCGGCGACACCCGCCTGACCAACGGCACCTACGGCTGCATGCAGGTCCATAACTCGTCAGCCCGGCAGACCCTGCTCGCCTTGAACAACTGGGGCGCGGACAACAACACCCTCTGCGTCGGCATCGGCAACGCACCGTTCGGCAGCCCGGACTGGACAGGCACGAACAACGCCAGCGCTTTCTTCCGGCGCACGCTCCATGTGCTCGTGCGCCCCGCCGCAGGCTCCACCAACGCTTTGCCCGCCGAGGTCGCCGCCAATGTGCCTTTGGCCGCAGGCTATCAGCTGGTCTGCTCCATCACCAACATTCCCGTCAACGGCACCTTCAACACCTCTTCGGCCGACTATTCGGCCGACATCCGTGCGTCCGTCACCAACCCCTTTTCGCGGGTCGCGTACTATCTGGAGCTGAAGAAGACCGGCCTCCCGGCAACCTTTATCTGGACCTCCATGGACGCCTTCACGACCAATGCCCTGCAGCTTGGCATCCCCGTCGGCGGCACGGCCTTCCAGCAGAAAGTCACGCGGCTGGACGTGTTCTCCAATCAGGACACCATCATCAATGGCATGGACATCGCCACCGGCAACATCGAGTTCTGGCCCTCCGATTTCAGCCCGCCCAACACGCTGCCCATACCCGGCGCCAGCGCCACCGCCTTCGACTTCGGCGACGGCGGCGGCACGACGAACAAGGGCGGCCACGGCTGCATGCAGGTCCACAACTACGGCGCGCAGCAGACGCTCTTCGCCATCAACCATTTCAACAAGGGCAATAAGATCGGCCTGGGCATCGGCAACAACCCGGTCCCCAACGCGACCTACCCCGACCCCGACTGGACGGCCACCTACAACGCCGACACCTATGAGCGCCGCGTGCTGCATGTGTTCGTGCTTTTCCAAGACGTGCAGGCCGCCGACGCCGTCGCCCCGACTCTGACCGGCGTCACGGCCTCATCGACGCTAAAACGCGTGTTGGTCAAGTTCAGCGAAACTTTGGCCGACTCTGCGGCGGACATCGCCAATTTCAGCATCAACAATGGCGTCACCGTCACCGCGGCCGCGCTGTCCGCCGACAAAAAGAGCGTCCAGCTTACGACCACCGCGCAAACGCCGGGGCAGACCTGCCTCGTGAGCGTCACCGGCGTTCGCGACCGCTCCGCCAGCGCCAACCTGATCGCCGCAGGCGCCTCCATCTCCTTCACCGCGCCGTACGCTTCCCTTCCGCCCCACCTGTCAGGCAGTGTCCAGGAGTCTTCCGACTATGCCCTGATCTATCAGTTGGCCATTCCGGACACGGCAAACTTTGTGCCCAACGGCGCCCCGTACTCGGTCGATGAGAGCCTGTTCCCCCAGACGCAACCGTTCGACCGCCTTGCCTACTGCATGGAACTGGTGACCAAGACTACCTTTGTGTCCAACTGGGTTTACGTCTCGATGAACCCCTTCACCAGTGATCTTGCCAAGATCGGAGTGCCCACCGCCGCCCGCGGCGCCGCGTTCCAGCAGTATGTCGCCAACATGAACGTCTACGCCTCGCCAAACGTCTCCGTGACGACCGGGACCGGCATCGCCACCGGCAACATCGAGTTCTTTCCCAGCAACTACTCGGGCGCCAACGACAAGAACGTGACGAACGCGATCGGCGACAAGATCGTCGACTTCGGCGACTCCACCGGCTCGACAAGCGCGGGGCATGGCTCCATGCAGATTCACAACTTCGGCGCAAGCCACACGATTCTGTCCCTGTCCCATTTCGGCAGCAATAATATGCAGCCCGCGCTGGGGTTCGGTAACAACGCGAACTTCACCATTTCCGGCTACACGGACACGGACTGGAGCTTCAACTACAACGCGAACACCTTCGGCACGAAGAACCTCTATGTGCTGGCACGCTGGGGCGGCACCCCGCAAGGAACAGGGCCGGCCCTGCTCACCCAGCCCGTCAGCCGCGAGGTCCGCGCCAACGAGTCGGCCCGGTTCTATGTCCAGGCCGTTGGCGCGACCTTCTACCAGTGGCGCCGCAACGGCGTGGCCATCGACGGCGCAAACCAAGCCTGGCTGGAGATCAGTCCCGCCACCCTCGAGGATTCCGGAACCTATGACGTGCTGGTTTACGGTGCCGGCACAGCCAGCACGGCGAGCCAAGCCGCGACCCTCCGCGTGATCCCGCGCGGCACCCTGCTCCGGCTCCGCTAACGGTTACAGCGCCTTAATCCCGTCCCGCAATCCGGACGTTCGCGGCCACCTCCCCGGTGAAGGTCGAGATGCCCGTGACCCTTAACGTCACAGGCGTAGACCGGCTGTTGGCGATCCGCCCCGAACCGGACAGCGCGGTAACCGTCAGATTCTGGCCGTTCAAATCCAGCATGCCCTGTTTGCCGATGCGCACATCCGCCGATACGGGAAGTGTTTTCCCGGCGTTTTTTGCCGCCTGCGCATGCAGCGTCTTGCCCAGCCATTTTTCCGACAGGTAATTTTCAACCGCCTGGCGTTCGGCTTCCGTCAAGATCCGGTTGTACGCC
>Ga0209066_10002977_pt1 | contig 19861 bp, 22 predicted proteins | sample All_14_2_FD_187198 | JGI IMG/M metagenome (GOLD analysis project Ga0209066, IMG submission 187198) | Freshwater microbial communities in response to fracking from Pennsylvania, USA - Allegheny Zone_MetaG_DW_15 (SPAdes) (version 2) ... | reverse complement strand
ACACCCGCGCGTGCGGCCAAGCTCGGCTACGCTTGGGGGCTCGGCTTCTTCCTCGCCGGCGTTTCCTGGGTCTACGTGAGCCTGCACCAGTTCGGCGGCATGGCGCCGCCGGTGGCGGCGGTCGCCACGCTGCTGTTTTGCGCCGTGCTGGCGCTCTATCCGGCGCTGACGGGCTACGCATTCGCGCGTTTGCGCAGCGGCCGTGCGATCGCCGACGCACTGCTCGCCGCGGCGCTGTGGACGCTCTCCGAGTGGCTGCGCGGCTGGCTGTTCACCGGCTTCCCCTGGCTCTCGCTCGGTTACTCGCAGGCGCCGCCGAGCCCGCTCGCCGGCTTTTCGCCGCTGCTCGGCGTGTACGGCGTCGGACTGCTGGTGGCGCTCGGCGCGGCGGCGGTTGCATTCACGGCGCGACGCCATGCGCTGGCACTGCTGACGCTGCTGTTCGCCGCGGGATTCATCCTTCGCGGCGTCGCCTTCACGCATGCACAGGGCGAGCCGCTGCGCGTGAGCCTGCTCCAGGGCAACATACCGCAGAGCCTGAAATGGGATCCGCAGCGAGCGGCGCTGTCGCTCGACACCTACGCCGGCCTTGTCGCGCGTACGCCGGCCGACCTCACGGTGCTGCCCGAGACCGCGCTGCCGGTGTTCTTCGACGAGCTGCCGCGCGAGCTGCTGGTCGACCTCACCCGACACGGCCCGGTGTTGGCCGGCGTCGCCGTACGCACGCGTGAAAACGGGCGAGTGAGCGGCTACACCAACGGCGCCGTGGCGCTGCATCGTGCCGAGTCCGGCTTCGACGTCCAGGGCTACGCCAAGCGTCACCTCGTTCCCTTCGGCGAATACGCGCCGCCCGGCTTCGGCTGGTTCTTCAGTCTCGTCCGCATCCCGATGTCCGACTTCAGCGCCGGCCCGCCGTTGCAGCCGCCGTTGGCGGTCGCCGGCCAGAAGCTGGCGCCGACGATTTGCTACGAGGACCTGTTCGGCGAGGAGTTGATTCGAGCCCTGCCCGAGGCGACGCTGCTGGTGAACCTTTCGAATACCGCCTGGTTCGGCGACTCGCTGGCGCAGCCGCAGCACTTGCAGATCTCGCAGATGCGCGCGCTCGAGACCGGTCGACCGATGCTGCGCGCGACCAACACCGGCATGACCGCCGCGATCGCCGCCGACGGCACCGTCGCCGCCGTGCTCGAACCCTTCACGACCGGCGCGCTGGTCGCCCAGGTGCACGGCCACGCGGGCGCGACGCCCTACGTGCGCTACGGCAACGTCGGCGCCGTGATGCTGGCGCTGCTCGCCTTGCTGCCCGCCCTGCTCGCGCGCCGCCGCAAGGGCTAGGGGCTGTCGCACGAAGAATCGCGCGTGATTCCTTGAGAGGTCCGAAAACGCAAAGGGCAGCCAAAGCTGCCCCGTGCGTTCCCCGAGCGACTGCCTTTTGTTACTCGTCGTCTTCTTCGGTCATGCCGGCCGGCTTCTGGTGCGCGATGCCCTTGTGGCAGTCGATGCAGGTCTGCTTGTCGCGCTGGGCCAGTTCGTGCTGCTTGCGTGCGCGCTGCTTCTGCACCTCGGTGTTCATGCCGTCGAAGGTGTGGCAGTTGCGGCACTCGCGCGAGTCGCTCGCCTTCATGCGCGCCCACTCGTGCCGCGCGAGTTCGAGCCGCTTGGCCTCGAACTTCTCGGGCGTGTCGATGGTGCCCATGATCTTGCCGTACACCTCGCCCGACGCCTGGATCTTGCGCGCCATCTTGTGCACCCAGTCCCTGGGCACGTGGCAGTCGGAGCACACGGCGCGCACGCCGGTGCGGTTCGAGTAATGGATGGTCTTCTTGTATTCCTGATAGACCGTGTCCTGCATCTCGTGGCAGCCGATGCAGAAATCCAGCGTGTTGGTGGCTTCCATGGCAGTGTTGAATCCGCCCCAGAAGACGATGCCGGAGAAGAAACCGACCGTCAGCAGCCCGATCAGCGAGTACTTGGCGCTGGGTTTCTTCAACACGCTCCAGAGCCCGGAGCTTTCCTTGTCGCCCATCTGCGTCTCCACGGATTCAAATCGTGGAGCGACGATACCCGCTACGGCGTGAGGCCTACATTGATCTAGGATAAGTGGGCTAGCACCTTCGCCCTATCCCGATACCGACTACTTGCGGGGCTTCGCCTTCATCTGCGTCATGGCCGCACGTGCCTCGCCGATGTTCGCGCGCAGCATCTGCGCATCTTCCGCCTCGGGTGGCAACTGCGCCACGAGGCGCTCCCAGTGGGCGATGGCGCTTGCGAAGTCCTGGCGCGAAAAGGCGGCCGAACCGGCGAGCCAAAGCGCCTGCATGTTGTCCGGATCGACTTTCAGTGCCTTCTCGATCAGCCGCATCGGCTTGCCCTTGAAGTCGCCATGGGCATTCGAGGCGGCGACGTCGGCGTAGTCGGCGAGCAACTGGGCGTCGTTCTCGATGAACTTTTCGGCACGCTCGAAGGCCTTCTCCGCTTCCGGCAGCCGGCCCATGGCGCGGTACGAACGCGCCAGCATGGTCCAGCCTTGCGGATTGTCGGGCTCCTGCTCCAGCCGCGCGGCCAGGCCGGCGACCATGGCCTCGATCTCCTGCGCGGTGAAGCGCTGTGCCGGCGGCGGCGGATCGATGCCTTCGGGATTGCCCAGCAGCAGGTAGAGCGCGATGGCGCCGACGGGCAGGGCGAGCGCAAGCGCGGCAAGCGTCTTCTTCGGTGCCGGCGCGGCGACCGCGACTTCGTCTTCCTGACCGTCCTCGAGCACGCGGCGCTGCAGCTCCATGCGCGCCTGCTGATAGTCCTCGTCAGCCAGCGTGCCCTCGGTGCGATCGCGATCGAGCTCGGCGAACTGATCGCGGTAGATCGCGGCGTTCAACTGCTTGTGCGAAGCGGCGGCAGCCGAGCCGCGACGCCAGATGAGCGGGCGCAGCACCAGGAGCAGGGTGACGGCGACGGCCGCCAGGACGGCAATCAGGAAGCCGGTCATCAGTTTTCTTCTTTCAGCAGCGCTTCGGCGCGGCGGCGCTCGTCGTCGGACAACGGCACGTCCTTCACTTCACGGCCGCGGCGGCGCAGGTAGACGATCAGCACGGCGACGCCCGCGATGACGAAGACGAAGGGGCCGGCCCACAGCAGCCAGGTCGTCGGCTTGACCGGCGGGCGATAGAGCACGAAGTCGCCGTAGCGGCTGACCATGAACTCGCGCACCTCGGCGTCGGTCTTGCCTTCCTTGAGCAGCTTGCGCACTTCGCGGCGCAGGTCCATGGCCAGGTCGGCACGCGAGCCGGCCAGTGACTCGTTCTGACAGACGAGGCAGCGCAGTTCCTCGGAAATCGAGATCAGCCGCTTCTCGATTTCCGGGTCCTCGGCCAGCGGCGCGGCTTCCTTGGCCGCGAGGGTGGCGCAGGCGGCGAACGCCAGCAGGAGGGCGAACAGGCGCTTCATCACGATCGCTTCAGCTCGTTGATCAAGGGGATGATCGTCTTCTCGAGCGCCTCGACGGTGACGGGGCCGATGTGCTTGTGGCGGATGACGCCGGCCTTGTCGATGACGTAGGTCTCGGGCACGCCGTAGACGCCGTAGTCGATGCCGACGCGGCCGTCGGCGTCGAAGGCGGAGAAGTCGTAGGGATTGCCGAACTGCTTGAGCCAGCGCAGCGCGTCGCCGCGCTGGTCCTTGTAGTCGAGGCCGATCAGGGGCGCCACGCCGGCGCGAGCGAACTCGACCAGCAGCGGATGTTCCTCGCGGCAGGACACGCACCATGACGCCCAGACGTTGAGCACCCAGACCTTGCCCTGCATGTCGGCGGGCGAGAACTCCTTCCCGGGCTCGGCGAGCTGCGTGAGCCTGAAGGCCGGCGCCGGCTTGCCGACGAGCGGGGAGGGCACTTCGCGCGGATTGCGGTTTAGGCCGACGGCGAGGAAGCCGACGAGCACGACGAACAGGGCGAGCGGCAGGAGGAATTTCTTCATGGCTTGTTTTTATCTCAGGACGCGGCCGGCGCCACGGTCGCGGCAGCCGCCGCGGCCGGCTTGACGCGCAGGCGATAGCGGCGGTCGGAAGCGGCCAGCACGCCGCCGAGCGCCATCAGCAGGCAACCGCCCCAGATCCAGTCGACGAAAGGTTTGTGATACACGCGCACCGCCCAGGCGCGGCCGTCGAGCGGCTCGCCGAGCGAGACATAGACGTCGCGCGTGAAGCCCGAGTCGATCGCCGCCTCGGTCATCGGCATCTGCGACGAGAAGTAGCTGCGCTTCTCGGGATACAGCTTGCGCAGCACCTTGCCATCCTGCAGCAACTCGAACTCGCCGCGCGAAGCGCGGTAGTTGGGGCCCGGCACATCGGCGACGCCGAGGAAGCGGAAGGTGTAGCCGCCGACCGAAACCTCTTCGCCCGGTTCCATGCGCACGTCCTGCTCGTCCTGGTAGCCGCCGACCATGGCGACGCCGACGACGAACACGGCGATGCCGACGTGGCCCAGCTGCATGCCCCAGAACGACGGCGGCGGCATGCCGCTGCGCAGGCGCTCGGCGGTCTGCACGACCGCGGCGGCGGCGATCCAGACGGCGAGCATCAGGCTCATGGCGACCAGCGGCGACCACTTGCCTGCCAGCGCCGGCAGGATCGCGCCGGCCGCAAGCGCGGCTACGCCGGGAATCCACAGGCGGCGCGCGATGTCGGAGAGCTCGGCGTGCTTCCAGCGCGCCACCGGTCCGGCCGCCATCAGGAACAGCAGCGGCACCATGATCGGCACGAACACCGCATTGAAGTAGGGCGGGCCGACCGAGAGCTTGCCCAGGTTGAGCGCATCGATCAGCAGCGGATAGAGCGTGCCGAGCAGCACCGAACCGCAGGCGACGACCAGCAGCACGTTGTTCAGCAGCAGCAGCGTCTCGCGTGAGACCAGGCTGAAGGCGCCGCCGAGGCTGACCTTGGGCGCGCGCCAGGCGAACAGCAGCAGCGAAGATCCGACGACGAGGGCCAGCAGGATCAGGATGAAAATGCCGCGGCGCGGGTCGGTGGCGAAGGCATGCACGGAAGTCAGCACGCCCGAACGCACGAGGAAGGTGCCCAGCAGCGACAAGGAGAAGGCAGCGATCGCCAGCAGCACCGTCCAGTTCTTGAAGCTGCCGCGCTTTTCGGTGACGGCCAGCGAGTGGATCAACGCCGTGCCGACCAGCCAGGGCATGAACGAGGCGTTCTCGACCGGGTCCCAGAACCACCAGCCGCCCCAGCCGAGTTCGTAGTACGCCCACCACGAACCGAGCGCGATGCCCAGCGTGAGGAAGACCCAGGCCGTCATGGTCCACGGCCGCGACCAGCGCGCCCAGGCGGCGTCGAGCTTGCCCGAGAGCAGCGCGGCGATGGCGAAGGCGAAGGCCACCGAGAAGCCGACGTAGCCCATGTAGAGCATCGGCGGATGGAAGACCAGGCCCGGGTCCTGCAGCAGCGGGTTCAGGTCGCGGCCGTCGTCGGCCGCCGGCAGCAGGCGCTCGAACGGATTCGACGTCAGCAGGATGAAGGCGAGCAGGCCGAGCGAGACGAGGCCGAGCACGCCGATGACGCGCGCCACCATCGCCTCGTCGAGCGTCTTCGAGCGTTGCGCGACGGCGAACGTCCAGCCGGCGAGCAGCAGCACCCAGAGCAGCAGCGAGCCTTCATGGCCGCCCCAGACCGCGGAAACGCGATACAGGGTCGGCAACTGCGAGTTGGAATGGTGGGCGACGTAGGCGACCGAGAAGTCATTGGCGTAGAACGCCCAGGTCAGGCAAAGAAAGGATGCCAGCGTCAGCAGGAAGCCAGCCTGCGCGGTCGGGCGCGCCAGCGCGATCCAGTCTGCCCGCCCCTGCTGCGCGCCGATGAGCGGCAGCGTGCCCTGCGCCGCCACCACGCAGAGCGCGAGGATCAGGGCGAAATGCCCGAACTCCGGGATCATTGGGCGACGGTCTTCTGCGCCTTCTGCGCCTGGTCTACGGCGTGCTGCGCTTCGGGGGGCATGTAATTCTCATCGTGCTTCGCCAAGACTTCCGTCGCCTTGAACAATCCGTCGTCGCCCAGGCGGCCCTGGATCACGGCGCCCTTGCCCTCCTTGAAGAGGTCCGGAAGGATGCCGGTGTAGGCGACCGGGATGTCCTTCGCCGTGTCGGTGATGACGAAGTTGACCGTCAGGTTGTCGCGCTTGATCGAACCGTCCTTGACCATGCCGCCGATGCGGAAGGCTTGGCCCTGCGGCGCCTTGCCGGCCGCGACTTCGCTCGGCGTGACGTAGAGCGCGATGTTGCTGTTGAGGGCGTTGAGGACCAGCGCGGCGGCGACGCCGATCGCCGCCAGGCCGCCGACGATGATGGCGGCGCGTTTATGTCTCGGCTTCAATGGGATTCCTTCTGTTCGATTTCTTCAGCCAGCACCTCACGGCGCAGGCTCTTGAGGATGTCGCTTTGACGCCTGCGGACCAAAATAGGTTCCGCTATGAGCACGAGCGCACAGACGCCGAAGCTGCCCCAGACGTAGAGGGCGTAGCCGCCCATGGCGAAGAATTCGGCGGGAGAGTTCCAGTTCATGACGGCTTGACCTCGCGCAACTCCTTGACCCATTCGGTATGCGCCTCGCGCTCGAGGATGATCGCCCGGGCCCGCATCAGCGCCACGGCGATCGAGTACATCCAGAAGCACAGCGCCATCAGCAGCATGCCCCAGAGCATGGTCGTCGCCATCGACGGCGCCTTGGTCAGGTTGATCGTCGAGCCCTGGTGCAGCGTGTTCCACCACTTCACCGAGAAATAGATGATCGGCACGTTGACGACGCCGACCAGCGCCAGGATCGCACCCGCCTTGTCGGCGCGGCGCGGATCGTCGATCGCCGCCTGCAGCGCGATGAAGCCGAGGTAGAGGAACAGCAGGATCAGTTCGGACGTCAGGCGCGCGTCCCACACCCACCAGGTGCCCCACATCGGCTTGCCCCAGAAGGCGCCGGTCCACAAAGACAGGAAGGCCATCAGCGCGCCGGTCGGCGCCAGCGCCTGCGCCATCATGCCCGAGAGGCGCGTGTTGAGGGCCAGGCCGAGGCCGGCCCAGGCCGCCATCACCAGGTAGATGAACATCGACATCCACGACGCCGGCACGTGCACGAAGATGATGCGGTAGCCCTCGCCCTGCTGGAAGTCCGTCGGCGCGACGAAGAAGCTGATCCACAGGCCGGCGATGCCGAACACGGCCGTCAGCGCCCAGAACCACGGGATCATCTTGCCGGCGAGCGGATAAAAGCTCTGCGGCGAGGCGAACTTGAACCAGTTGATGATGCGGTTTTCGCTCACGGCGTCATTCCAAGGCAATCCTCAAGGCTGCCGTGGTCGCCCACGGCGCGAAAAACACAGCCAGCGCCAGCAGCGCCGCCAGCAAGGACAGGTGGCCGCCCGCGCCCATGCCGGCGATGTGCGCTTCCACCGCGCCGGCGCCAAAAATCAGCGCCGGGATGTAGAGCGGCAGCACCAGCAGGCTCAACAACACGCCGCCGCCGCGCAACCCCAGCGTCAGCGCCGCGCCGATGGCACCGATCAGCGACAGCAGCGGGGTGCCGAGCAGCAGCGCCAACATCATCACGCCGAGCGCCCCGGCGTCGAGGTCGAACTGCAATCCCAGCACCGGCGCCAGCAGCACCAGCGGCAGGCCCGACACCAGCCAGTGGGCGGCAATCTTACCGCCAACCAGCAGGCCCAAGGGCGTCGGCGACAGCACCATCTGCTCGAGCGTGCCGTCGGCATGGTCGGCGGCGAACAGGCGGTTGAGGCCGAGCATGGTCGCCAGCAGCGCCGCCACCCACAGGATGCCGGGCGCGATCTTCTTCAGCAGCGCCGGCTCGGGGCCGATGCCGAGCGGAAACAGGCTGGTCACGATGATGAAAAAGAACAAGGCGGTGAGCACTTCGCTCTTCCGCCGCGCCGCGAGCATCAGGTCGCGTCGCATCACCGCCAGCAGCGCCCTCATAGCTGCAACACCCGTCCGCCAGGAATCGGCATCGACTGGTGGCTGGTCAGGATCGCCAGGCCGCCCGCCGCCAGATGCTCGCCGATCAGGGCCGACAGCATGTCGACCGCCTTGACGTCGAGCGCCGTGAACGGCTCGTCGAGCACCCAGAGCTTCGCCTTCTTGGTCTCCAGACGCGCCAGCAGCACGCGGCGCTTCTGGCCGGCCGAAAGAAAGCGCACGGGCAGTTCCTCGCGACCCTTGAGGCCGAAGCGCTGCAACGCCGTCAGGGCTTCGCGGTCGTCCAGAACCTCGCCGTCGAGCGCGGACGCCGATTGGAGGTTCTCGAGTGCGGTTAGTTCCTCCTTCACTGCGCCGTGGTGGCCGAGGAACAGCAACTCGCGGCGGAAATCCTCCCCGAGGCGTTGCGCCGGCTCGCCGTTCCAGCGAATCTCGCCCTCGGCTGCCGGCATCAGGCCGACGAGCATGCGCAGCAGGCTGGTCTTGCCGGCGCCGTTCTCGCCGCGCACGTGCAACCACTCGCCGGAGCCGACTGCGAAGTCGAGTCCGGCGAACAGGCGACGTTCGCCGCGAACGCAGGTCAGGCCGTGGACGGAAAGCATGGGGTGCGGATTTTGCCTGATTTGGCGTCCGCCCGCTTTACGACGGCATGACGGACGCGACGCCTAATACGCCAGCAGATGCTTGTTGAGGTTGACCGCCGCTTCGGTGATCTCGAGCACGACGAGCGTGACGGCGATCGCCAGCAGCACCGAACCCATGAACGGGTGGCGGAAGTTGAACCAGCGCTCGGCCGGGCGCAGGCGCGGCGAGATGCGCTCGTCGGGATAGACCGGATAGCCGGCGATCTGGTCCGGGCTGGCCTGGCGCGGCACGCGCTTGTAGCCCGTCAGCATGGCGAGGACGTAGTTCTCGCGGTGGGCGCGCGCCGCCCAGAGAACGCCGACGATATGCATCGCCACGAGCGCGGCCGTGGCGTGGCCGAGCGTCATGTGCAGGCCTATGAGCAGGTCTTCCCAGTCGACAGGCACCGAGGCGCCGAGGGGGCCGAGCTGCTGGCCGGCACTGTAGAGCATCAGGCCCAGCGTGCCGTTGACGAGCATCATCGAGAGCAGCGCATAGACCATCCACGAGCCCATCGGGTTGTGGCTGGTGTAGTAGCCGGCGTGGCCGCGCACCGCGGCGCGGCCGTACTCGATGACTTCGGCGGGCGTGAACCAGAACGACGTGAAGCGGGCCGCCTTGGTGCCGATCATGCCCCAGACGATGCGCAGCACGACCAGCACCATCATCAAATAGCCGGCGTAGGCGTGGATCGGGAACTTGCGGTAGCGCAGGTAGATGATGGCGAAGAACACCACCATCATCCAGTGCGCCGTGCGCACCAGCAGATCCCAGACGCGGATGATCGGCTCGCGCCGCTTGCGGCGCTCCTGAAGCTCGAAGGAGCCTTCCGGCGGGGTGACGACGGTTTCGGTCATGGTCAGATCGTGAAGCGGGACATCTCATTCTGGAGCTCGCCCGCAGTGGAAGTAAGCTCCCGCGTCGCCATTGCCACGTCGTCGATCATGCGGCTGTTCTCGCGTGCGAGGTCGGCGATGGCCTCGACGGCCTCGGCGACCATGGCCACCGTCGTGCTCTGCTCGTCGGTGGCGGTGCGGATGCCGTTGATGCCGTGCGTGACCTTGGTGACCGTCGCCGAGGCTTCCTTGAGGACACCGGTGACATTCACCATCGCGACGTGGCTGACCTCGAGGACCTTGAGGCCGCTGCCGATCGCGTCGCGCACTTCGGCCGAATCGGCGCCGAGGACGCGCGTGATCGAGTCGATCTGCGCCGCCGACGATGCCGACTTCTCGGCCAGCTTGCGCACCTCGTCGGCCACGACCGCGAAGCCGCGGCCCTGGTCGCCGGCGCGGGCCGCCTCGATGGCCGCGTTCAGCGCCAGCAGGTTGGTCTGGTCGGCGATGTCCTTGACCTGCTGCGTCATCTGCGAGATCGAGGCCGTGCTCTCGACGAAGCGCTCGACGGTCTGCGCGATCTGCGTCACCGCCCGCTCAACCTGATCGATGTGACCGCGCAGTTCGTCCATGTTGCGCGTGCCCGCCTCGGTGCGCTGCTGGCTCTCGACGGCAAGCCGGTCCACCTCGTTGCTCGATGCGGCGACGCTGGCGATGCTGGCGCGCATTTCTTCCATGGCGCTGGCCGCGCCGGTCGAGCGCTCGGTCTGTTGCGCCGAGCTTTGCGAGACGCGCTCGCTCGCGGTCTGGAGCCCCTGGGCCGAATCAGCGATCTTGGTTGCCGTCGTGTCGATCCTGCGCATCAGCGTGCGCAGCTTCTCCATCATCTGGTTGAAGGCTTCGGACGCCTGGCCGATCTCGTCGCGCCCCTTCACCGGCAGGCGCGTGCGCAGGTCGCCTTCGCCGTGCGAAATCTCCTGCAGACCCTGCGTCATCGACGCCAGCGGGCTCGTCACCGCGCCGCGCACGAAGTAGTACGTGAAGACGACCATCGGCAGCATTATCGCCAATGCGGCGGCGACCAGCGTGATGCTCGATTCCTTGACAGTCTCGTCCACGTCGTTGAGCAGGATCTTCATCGACACGGCGCCGAGCACCACGCCGGGCTTGGCCTCCTCGTGGCATTCCATGCAGTCCTTGCCGAGGTAGTCCTTGGCCGCGACCGCCGGGAACACGGCGCGCAGGACATGCCCGTACTTCGGGTCCGTCGTCTCCTCGAAGACGATCTTCCCTTCCTTCATGACGCGTTTCTCGAGCTCGTCCGGGTTCATGGCGATCTCATCGCCGTCTCCCATCTCATGGGTCGTCGCCTCGGCGCGCAGGACGCGCAGGTCACGTATCGCCTCGGACTGGCGCACCTGCTCGTAGAACAGCGACCGCTTCTTGATCGTGCGCGTCACCTTCATGAACAGCAGGTTGGCCATGGTGATCTGGTGCACGCTGGCAGCCAGGTCCTTGGCCTGGTGCATGGCGACCGAGCGCACCTCGTAGGCCGACCAGCCGACCATGACGCCCCAGCCGACGAGCGCCATGCCGCCGAGGGCGGCGATCAGCCGCAGCCAGATTTTTACGTTCCTTAAACGCTCGAGCATGGGCGGGGCTCTCCGTCGGGGAAGGGGGTCAGCGGAACGAGTACTTCACCGACACGCCGAGGAAGTTCACGCTCTCGTTCGGGTTCTGATAGAGCCAGGTGCCGTCCGTGTAGACGTAGGGCGTCGTCGTACCGTTCCACGTCCAGTCGTTGGTCTTGCGGCGATCGTGGACGTAGTCGAGGCGGACGTCCGTATTCTTGTCCCATGCATAGCTCGCGAAGAGCTTGAAGGTGGTCTGGACGTTGTTGATGTCGGGGAGTGAGGTCGCCGCACCGCCGAGTCCGTACTTGCTGTTGTCCTCGGCGAACAGCAGGTCCGCACCGACGTCCCACTTGCCGGCAAGCTTGCCCTTGGCGCCGAAGCCGTAGTTGGTGCCAATGTTGGTCATGTCTGCGGTCCAGAAGACTGAGCCCCCAAACGTCCCCGTCCGAGCCGCCTGCCCTACTCTGGTCTTGAGCTCCGAAGCATAGGCAGTCAGCTGCCATCTGTCGCTCACGGCATAGGTAGCATCGACCGAGTACAGTTGCGCGTCGCCCGAGCGAGGACCGATGTCTGGCGTCCCACGGCCGGCACCATAGCGGTCCCGCGAATCCTCGAACATGAACTGCAGTGATAGCGCTTCCAGCGGCGACCAGTCGACAGCTGTTTTCAGCTTGTTGCGGTCACGATCGGCGATGTAGATCGGCTGGACAAGGTTTGTACCCGCGTTGCTCCAGTAATTGGAGCCGTTGCGGTTGGCATGCGCGACGGCGACCGACCCGCTGACGGCGTCGAACAGCGCGCGACGCAGTTCAAAACGCCAAGTGGTTTCGGCAGTCTTCTCGCGATAGCCAACCACGCGGGTGCCGTTCATGCTGCGGTCTTTTTTCTCGTGATCCACACCGCCGGTGGCGCGCAAACCGGCGGGCAACTGATAAGTGGCTTCAAGCTTGCCGGACACCGCCTTCAGCGAACGCGGTTCGTTGAATTGGGCTGACGAGGCTCCTGAGATGTACTGCGCAACCGTGGTTTTGTCGTCACGGTCCTCGTAGCGCAGGTTCGCCACCAACGACAGCTTGGTGAACGGCCGAGAGGTTACGCCGACCTGGAATAGCGTCGTGTCGACGCGGCCGCCGAGATCCGAACGGCCCGAGATATTGGCAAGTGCTCCTGGAGTCGAGACAAAACCGTCGGTCTGGGTGTTTCGCGTATAGGCGTACTTGACGGTGCCGCGCGTCGTCTTGCTGAAATCGTAGGCCGCCGACAGGTTCAGCTGGTGCGCAAGGTTGTCGGGCGGCAATGCGATCGGCGTGAAGGTGCTCAGGTTGCCCGCGCCTCCGGTAACGTTAAGTGCGGGATTCTTGTTGTTGTAGAAGGAGCCGTAGTAACCGCCGCTGAACTGCAACTTCTCACCCGTGTAGTTGAGGATGAGGTCGAGCTGCCGCGTAGTGCTGTCGATCGGCTCGGCAAGGAACTCCTGCTGACTTGAGGTGCCGCGGCCGAACAGGCGGTTGCCCTTCTTCTCCTCGCTTTGCAGCTTGGCGGTGAATTCCCAATTCAGAGACAGCGCCTTGTAGAGGCCGAAGCTGGTCTTGTAGCGCTCGGTCTTGAACTCTGTCTCGATGGCGGTCGACGCCGCTTGCTGGGCATTGCCGGCGTTCGCGGGATAGGACTGGTTTGTCGTGCCGATGCCCGAGAGCCCGGTGCGCACGTCGTAGGGGGTGAAGCGCGGCGTCTGGTTGTATTCGAGGCTGTAGCCCCAGTCGCCCTGCTTCTCGTGCTCGACGCGCAGTTCGCGCGTCGGCAGTCCGATGTTGCGGGCGTCGAAGCGCAGCCAGGTGCCGGTATCGTCGGCGCGCCGCACGATCGATGCCTCGCCGATCAAGTGCTCGCCTTCCTCCGCCATGCCGTTGTAGACGCCGAAGCGCTGGTTGTCCGTGCTGACGCCGCCGACGCCGAGCGTGACGCTGCTCTCCGGCCGGATCAGCCGCTCGACGTCATCTTCGCCGAACGCAGGGAATGCCGCCGCCAGCGCGAGGCAGAGAAGGGTGCGATGGAACGTTATCTTCGTAGACATGATCGTTTCCTAGCGACGGAATGTCCGCTCGTTGCCGACGTTGGCCGGGTTGTTGGTGCCGTGGATGTTGGTGTGGCAGTTGAGGCAGGATCGAGCCAAGGTAATCCCCACATTGCCGGTCGCACTGCTCTTGGTCGAACCGAAACCGGGTATGCCGCCTTGATGGCTGCCCGGCTCATGGCACTGTTGGCAAAGCATCGGCGCACGCACCTTCAACAGGTTGTCGACCGAGCTGCCGTGCGGGTTGTGGCAGATCGTGCAGTCTTCGGCCGGCTCGTGCTTGCGCACGAAGGGACCACGCTTCTCCATGTGGCAGGTGTAGCAAGTGTCGGCGATGCTCTGGCGCGCCATCAGCTTCGGGCCAGCCGAACCGTGCGACGCATGGCAATCCGAGCAGACGACCTTGCCTTCGAGGATCGGGTGGTGCGAGGGCTTGTTGGCCAGCACGCGCTGTTCCTTGTGGCAGCTGAAGCAGACCTCGGGCTGGGTGCGCTTGTCGCGCACCTTGTCCTTCTGGACGTGCAGGGTGTGGCACGAAGTGCAGGAGACGTCGCGCGCGCCGTGGGCGCTGCCGGCCCAATCCATGAACTTGCCGCCCTTGTGGCAGCTCGAGCAGACCTGGTTGTGGCCGGCGATGTCGTTGGCGGTGCGCTTGCCGTAGGGAAACTCGGGCTTCGGGCGTTCCTTCATGCCCTCGGGCTTGTTGATGTGGGTCTCGCTTTCGCCGTGGCAGCCGGCGCAGCTCGGCAGGCGGCCGTCGACCATCACGCCGTGCTTGGTCTTGCCGATGGAAAGCACGGGGTAGGTCTCGCTTTCGTCGTGGCAGCGCGTGCATTGCGCGTCGCCCTTGAGCACGACGTCCTTGACCTCGCGCTCGGCGGCGGGCGCCGTCCCGGCAGACAGCAAGGCGGCAACGGCGCTCAGCGCCACCATCAGGGTTCTCAGAGATTTCATTTCGATTCCATGTCTAGTGCGAGAGGTACCACTGAACGACGTTCTTGATCTCGCCGGCGTCCTTGCTCTTGAGTTGCTCGTGCTCTTCTTCCTTGCCTTCGATCTTCACCTTGGGCGAGGTGGTCACATGGGTGTAGAGCTTCTGCTCGGCGTCGGCCTTGCCCTTCCACTTGGCGGCGATCTCCTTCATCGGCGGACCGTCCTTCTTCTTCTCGGGAGCGTGGCATTTGAGGCATCCGCTCTTGCGGGCCAGGGCTTCGGCCGCCCCGGCATCGAGGCCGAAAGCGGGTTGAACGACCGCCGCGAGCGCGACGGCGGAAAACAGGGTAACCAGTGCTCTCATGACGGCTTTCTCCAGGGCGTTATGCGCACGCTTCAATCGACAATGACCCGATCCCTGTCGTGGGAATCGCGGCCGTTCTTTCTCGCAATCAGAAAAACAAATCGCCAAATTCGGGAATCTGCTCCCGCACGTTTCCGGGGCCGAAGCCGCTGGGTGGCCCTATTACCAAAGGCTCAGTCACTCAGCTCCAAGGCCCCTTGTGCGGCGGGAAAGCACCCTGATTTGAGAAGACGCAAATTCCGTACCGACGCCAGGGCAAAATGCCGGCGCGACGGCGCTTCAGCGGGAGGGACGGGTAGGCGGCCTAGAAGCCGCCGAGTTGTTCGCGGCGGTGGCGCCGGCGGTCGAGCCACCAGGCGAGCACGGGCAGGAGGGCGAACGAGCCGGGGAGGGCGAGGATGACGAGGTAAGGAGAAAGATGGGCGAGGGCGCGCATCTGCGCCAGAAGCTCGGCGCGATCGTCGCGCGTCCAGCGGTCGCCGTTGCGGTGCTTCATCAGCAGCGGCATCAGGCCGCGAACCTTGACGAATTCGGCGAGCACGAGGTCGCGCTCGCGCTTCTGCGCTTCGAGAAGGCGATCGCGGACGCGCCGGCGACGCGCTTCGCGGCTGAGCGGCAGAAGGGGCGCTGCCGCCTCTGCCGGCTGTTGCTGCGGCTCGCTCACGGCCGATCCTCGAGCCAGAGCCGGACCCGCCGCACCGCTTGCCAGGCGAAGAGGCTGCGACGCGCCCAGCGCGCCAGGGCGCGCGGGCGCGCCACGAGCAGCGCGACGCCGGCACCGACGGCCACTTCGGGATGGCCCCGCAGCCAGCGCACGCCGCTGCGCACGCGGTCGCCCGCCGCGAACAGCGGTTCGAAGGCGACGGCATCGGCCGCGAAGTCGGTACGCAGCTGGGCGCTGCGAAGCTGGAGACGCTGCTTGTGCAGCGCCAGTTCGAGCCGGCGCGCGTTCATTCGCGCGGCTCTAGCGCGTCGCGGTCCTGCGAGAGCTCAGCCAGGCTGGCGGCGAACAGGCGGGAACCGTTGTTCGCCAGGCGCAGCGCCGACGTCAGCGCAAAGGCGCCGGCGCCGAGAAAAACCGCGCTGAAGACGCCAAGCGCCAGCAGCCGGTGGCTATCCCACAGGAGCACGGTGAGAAAGACGGCCAGGAAGACCGTACCGGCGGCGAGCAGTATCAGGGCCGCGCCGCCCCAGACGAGGAGGCCGAGCACGCGGGCCTTCTCCTCCTCGAGTTCCGTCGACAGGAGCTCGAGGCGATTTTGCAGCGTCGCCACGCTCGTGGCGAGCAGGCTCCGCAGCGAGTGGAAAAGGCCGCGCGGACGCGGGCTGTCGCTCACGGGCCGGATCAGCGGCGGCCGATCAGCAGGCCGACGATGAAGCCGATGCCGGCGGCAACGCCGACCGAACGCCAGGGATTGTCATGCACGTAGTCGTCGGTGACGCGGCCGACGTACTTGGCCTGATCGACGACGGCGGCCTGGGCATCGGCCAGGCTAGCCTTGGCGTTCGCCAGATGTCCCTCGACACGGCCGCGCAGCTCGGCGACCTTGTCGCCGGCCTGGCCGGCGGTGGCCCGCAGCAGTTCTTCGGCGTCGGCGACGACGACCTTGAAGTCGGCGACGAGTTTTTCCTTGTTTACTTGGCTCATTTCGTTCATGGTCTTTCTCCGGGGATATTTGCAATGCAAGAAGAGGCTACCGTTTTCGCCGTTTCAGCGCAACGAAGCAGCGCAAATCGGGACTGTCAGCCGGGAACCGGCCAGTCGTAGTCGACCGTCAGCGGTGCATGGTCGGAGAAACGTGCGTCCTTGTAGACCGAGGCGGCGACCGCCCTGGCGGCGATGCCAGGGGTGGCGATCTGGTAGTCGATGCGCCAGCCGACGTTCTTGGCCCAGGCCTGGCCGCGGTTCGACCACCACGTGTAGGCCTCCCCGCCGTGCTCGGGGTACAGGCGCCGATAGACGTCGACCCAGCCGAGGTCCTCGAAGACGCGCGTCAGCCAGGCACGCTCCTCGGGCAGGAAGCCCGAGTTCTTCTGGTTCGACTTCCAGTTCCTGAGATCGATTTCCCGATGGGCGATGTTCCAGTCGCCGCACAGCACGATCTCGCGGCCTTCGGCAATGAGTTCCGCGAGCTGCGGATAGAACACATCCATGAAGCGGAATTTCGCCTGCTGTCGCTCTGGAGAACTCGAGCCCGACGGCAGGTAGAGCGAGACCACCGACAGGTCCTCCCAGTCGGCGCGGATGTAGCGGCCCTCGGCGTCGAACTCGGCATTGCCCGTGCCCTCGACGATGCGCTGCGGCTTGCGGCGCGCGTAGATGCCGACGCCGCTGTAGCCCTTCTTCTCGGCGCAGTGGAACCAGCCGCGCAGGTCGCCGGGGGCCTGAATGCCGTCCGTGAGGTCGCAGGCCTGCGCCTTGAGCTCCTGCAGGCAGACGATGTCGGCGTCGCGTTGCGCGAGCCACTCGTAGAAGCCTTTGTTGGCGGCCGAACGGATGCCGTTGAGGTTAAGCGAGGTTATGCGGAGCATGTAGAATCGGCGGCCATGACGAACCCCGATTCTAGCGTCGCAGTGCGGCCCCTCAGCCGCGACTTCATTGCCTTCGCCTGCGAGTGCGGCGTGTTGCGCTTCGGTGAGTTCAAGACGAAGGCGGGGCGCCTGAGCCCCTATTTCTTCAACGCCGGGCTGTTCTGCGACGGTGCCTCGCTCGGCCGCCTGGCCGACTTCTATGCCGAGGCGATCTCCGCCGCCGGCATCGATTTCGACGTGCTGTTCGGCCCCGCCTACAAGGGCATCCCGCTGGCGGCGACCACCGCCGTTGCGCTCGCGCGCCTCGGCCGCGACACGCCCTTCGCCTACAACCGCAAGGAAGCCAAGGACCACGGCGAGGGCGGCACGCTCGTCGGCGCGCCGCTCACCGGCCGCATCCTGATCGTCGACGACGTCATTTCCGCCGGCACTTCGGTGCGCGAATCGGTGGAACTGATCCGCGCCGCCGGCGCCGAGCCGGCCGGCGTCGTCATCGCGCTCGACCGCCAGGAACGCGGCCAGGGCGAACTCTCCGCCGTTCAGGAAGTCGAGAAGAGCTACGGCATTCCCGTCGTGCCGGTGGCGACGCTCGGCGACCTGGTCGGTTTCCTCTCCGGCCATCCGGACCTCGAACGCAACCTTGCGGCCGTGCGCCGCTATCGGGAGGACTACGGTGTCGAATAACCGCCTGCTGCTGACCCTCTCCGCCGCGCTGATCGGCGCGGCCATCGCCACGCCCGCCGCGGCCCGCACCTTCTGCTGCACCGATGCCAAGGGCCGCAAGATCTGCGGCGACTCGCTGCCCGAGCAGTGCGAGGATCGCGCCTACAAGGAATTCGGCGGCGGCAAGGTGCGCAACGTCGAGGCGCCGCTGACCCCCGAGCAGAAGGCCGCGCGCGAAGTCGCCGAGGCGAGGAAGAAGGAAGAGGAACGCGTCGTCGCCGAGGCGAAACGCCGCGACCAGGCGCTGCTCAACACTTACGGCAACGAGAAGGACATCGACCTGATGCGCGACCGCGCCATCGCCGAGAAGGAAGTGGCGGGCAAGCAGGCGCGGGAGAAGTACGAGGCGGCGTTGAAGCGCAAGAAGGCGCTCGAACGCGAGCTCGAGTTCTACGCCAAGAAGCCGGTGCCGGCCAACCTCAAGGCGCAGATCCAGGCCAACGAAACCGAGATCGCCGCGCAGACCCAGGCGGTCGAGGACAAGAACAAGGAAATCGAGGCGGTCCGTGCGAAGTTCGAGGACGATCGCAAGCGCTACCGCGAACTGACCGGCGCCAAGCCGGCGGCTTCCGCCGCGCCCGCGCGGCCGCGCTGACCGGCAGCCGCCGCGCTGGCCAGGCGTAGCGCGACTACGCCCGCCTAGCCGAGCTTCTTCTTCAGCAGGTCGTTGACCTGCTGCGGGTTGGCCTTCCCCTTGGCCGCCTTCATCACCTGACCGACCAGGGCGTTGAACGCCTTCTCCTTGCCGGCGCGGAATTCCTCGACCGACTTCGGGTTGGCGGCGAGCACTTCGTCCACCATCGCCTCGATGGCGCCGGTGTCGGTGATCTGCTTCAGGCCCTTCGCCGCGATGACGGTGTCGGCGTCCTTGCCCTCGCCGAGCCAGAGCGCGTCGAAAACGTCCTTGGCGATCTTGTTCGAGATCGTGGCGTCGGCGATGCGCTTGACGACGCCTGCGAGCTGCTGCGGCGAGACCGGCACGGCGGCGATGTCGAGACCTTCCTTGTTGAGCCGCGCAGCGACCTCGCCCATGACCCAGTTGGCGCAGGCCTTGGCGTTGTCGGGGCCGGCGGCGGCAACGCAATCCTCGTAGTACTTCGCCGTCGCGCGCGTCGCCGTCAGTCCGGCCGCATCGTAGGCCGAGAGCTGGTACTGGGTGACGAAACGCTCCTTCATCGCGCCCGGCAGTTCTGGCAGGCCGGACTTCACCTCGCCGATCCACGCCGGCGTGATTTCCAGCGGCAGCAGGTCAGGATCGGGGAAGTAGCGGTAGTCGTGCGCGTCCTCCTTCGAGCGCATGGCGCGCGTCTCGCCCGTGTCGGGATCGAACAGCACGGTGGCCTGCTCGATTTTGCCGCCGTCCTCGAGCGTCTCGATCTGCCAGCGGATCTCGTATTCGATCGCCTGCTGCAGGAAGCGGAAGGAGTTGAGGTTCTTGATCTCGCGCCGCGTGCCGAGCGGCGCGCCGGGGCGGCGCACGGAGACGTTGGCGTCGCAGCGAAACGAGCCTTCCTGCATGTTGCCGTCGCAGATGCCGATCCACTGCACCAGCGCATGCAGCGCCTTGGCGTAGGCGACGGCCTCGTCGCTCGATCGCATGTCGGGCTCGGTGACGATCTCGAGCAGCGGCGTGCCGGCGCGGTTGAGGTCGATGCCCGACTTGCCGTGGAAGTCCTCGTGCAGCGACTTGCCGGCGTCTTCCTCGAGGTGGGCGCGTGTCAGTTGCACGGTCTTCTCTTCGTCGCCGACGCGGATCGTAACGCCGCCGCCCAAGACGACGGGAATCTCGTACTGGCTGATCTGGTATCCCTTCGGCAGGTCAGGATAGAAGTAGTTCTTGCGCGCGAAGATCGAGCGCGGCGCGATTTCAGCCCCGACGGCGAGGCCGAAGCGGATGGCGCAGGCGACCGCCTCGCGGTTCAGCACCGGCAGCACGCCGGGCAGGGCGATGTCGACGGCGCAGGCCTGTGCGTTCGGCGCGGCGCCGAACGCGGTCGCGGCGCCCGAGAAGATTTTCGACTGCGTCTGGAGCTGCGCGTGGGTTTCGAGACCGATGACGACTTCCCAGCCGGCATGGCGGCCGGCGGTTCCCGCTTGATTCATGGTGGTTCCCGGAGACGGTGCTGATTCCGGGAGATTATAGTTGCCGCCGGCCGCCATGC
>Ga0209066_10002976_pt1 | contig 19862 bp, 23 predicted proteins | sample All_14_2_FD_187198 | JGI IMG/M metagenome (GOLD analysis project Ga0209066, IMG submission 187198) | Freshwater microbial communities in response to fracking from Pennsylvania, USA - Allegheny Zone_MetaG_DW_15 (SPAdes) (version 2) ... | reverse complement strand
CTGCTATCCTTTTATGAAGTGATTGCGAAAGCCGGTGAGCAGTCAGGCGGCCATGTCGCGATGCTGCGGGATGGCGGCGGCGAAACGGCGCAGCATGATTATCATGGTCTTTCGCAGATGGGCCTTGTTGGTGATGATCGTCTCGGGAACCAGCGGCTCGCCCTGCGCCGTCATGAAACCCGCTGCCGGTCTGCCGCCAGCCAGTTCCACGACGATCCGGTGTCCGCGTGGGCAGGCCGGGCCCGCATAGCGGGTCACGAATTCGCCAAGACGGCCGGACAGGCCCTGGGCGAGTTTTGTCCAGCGTATGTGCCCGCTCGCGAGAAGCTCGCCGTCACCCAGCCCGCGATCGAGCCAGGCGCGCAGTTGCCCGCGTTGCTGGATCGCCGAATGGCGCGTGCGCTCCATCGTGCGGCAGAGCGGAAGCAGGGCTGCATGGTCGTCGATCCAGGCGAGGTCCTCACCATCGGCCATGACGAGCAGGTCGTCCACGTCAACTCCGGCGAGCAAGGCGCGCAACTGGTCCGGCGGTTCGTCGGGCTGGGCGTCGCAAGCGCGCCAAGCATGGAAGCCATAACCGGCAACGGCAAGGATGATGGTCGCGCTTTCGTGTCCTGGCTCGGCTTCCAGCATGGTCCTGAGGCCTGCCGATGCATCGGACGCGATGCGCGCGCCGATGATCAGGACGCGCTTTGACCATCGGCTGGGGCGCGGCGTGTCGGTCGGGAGCGGCCAGTTGCTGGGAAGCGGTCTCGAAAGCCGGCGGGCTGCGGGCGCCGATAGTATGTTTTGCCTGCGCGCGGCAGCGGCGTAGGAGCGCCTTGCGGTATCGAACAGGTCGTCGAAACAACCACCGCCGTCGCTGAAGCCCTGGGCGTAAGCGGGCGAGGTTTCACGCGGTGGCGCAGAAAAGTCGCGAGGCGGCCAGCCTTCTTCGGCGGCGTAGCGCCCCTGGGCATAGAGAATGCAAGCATCCCAGTCATAGCCATGACGGTCGCGTCCATGAAGAATTGCGCCATCGAACGGTTCGGCCGCCCCCTTCGCAATGCGCCTCTCGATGCAGGCGAAATTGGCGCGTTGCCTTTCGCGCTCGACCTCGTCCCGGATCGCGTCATTGAAGGGACGCAGGGCTGCCACCCTCGCCTGGCCGCGTGCCATGCGGGCCGCAAGCGGCGCATCGAAGGGCAGGTCCGGATAGTCCCTCCACACCGATGCCAGCGTCCGGGCATGGTCCGGGCGGCGGCCATGGGCGATCCAGCAGGCTGCGTCGGCGGGATCGAAAGGAGCAGGATGGCCTGTCATGACGCGAAATCCGGCAGCGGCAAGGCTGCGATGTCGCCTTCGGTGAGGGCGGCATCGCGTATCGGATAGGCAAGCGCGGGTAGCCGCGCAGTTGGCTCGATTTCGCCGATCGGTGGCGCCCAGTGGCAAGGACGGTCTTGCCAGCCTTGGCTATGATTGGTGATCATGGTGACGATCTCCTCGGGATCGCCCTTTCCTTCCCCCTTCCCCTTTTGTGTTCGTTGTCGAGAGAAAGGAGATCAGCTGGGTAGCGTCACTCATTCAGGCTTGCTCGGAATTCTTGGCCCGCAAAAGCGCCCCTGGCAGCATCCCGCGCGGGAACCTCAGGTCGTCCGAAGCCAGTTGACCAGCTTGAGGCCATCGACGCGTTCGAACTCGCGGATATTGTCGGTAACGAGCGTAGCGTCGACTGCAAGGGCGTGCGCGGCGATCAGCATGTCGTTGGCACCAATCGGAGTTCCCCGTCGTTCCAGCTCCGCGCGCAAACGTCCGTAGCTGGCATCGGCATCGTTCTTGAGCGGCAACACCGGGATCAGGGATAGCAATTGATCGATTTTGCCTTGGAGGCGTGCCGATCCGCGCTTTGCTCCGCCATAGCGCATTTCGCCGGCGACTATGATGCTGGTCGCGATGGCATCTTCACCCACCTCGGTAATCGCGCGGGCGACCAGGCCATCGGGCTGCCGGATCAGGTCCGACAGGATATTGGTATCGAGCAGGAACATGGGTCAGATATCGACGGGTTCGGCCGGAAGGTCCTCGATTGGACCAATATCTTCATCGAGCGGTTCCCATGTCTTGAGAACGGCCAGAAGCGAGCGTGGCCGCACGGGCTCGATGATGAGCCGCGTGCCTTCCTTGCGGATAATCGCGTCCTCTCCGGGAAGCTCGAACTCGCGCGGAATGCGGACCGCCTGACTACGGCCATTTTTGAAGAGCTTGACGTGGCGTTCGACGTTCATGGCGACTCCTTGGCATATGACATAGCCTATGCGCCCACAGAATGCCATGCTTGCATGCAGACTAACGAGCTGCCCGTTCGCATGGTCGCCGGAAGGCGGCGGTACTCAGCATAATTCGAGTGGAGACGATGCGTCAGCGAGAGCCTGGTAGCGGGATGGCGATGCTTTGGCCGCTGGCCAGGTTGATGAAGGCGCCGGCATGGCCGATCGAGCCCCGTCCCAGAAGATCATACAACAGAGCAAGCGCGTGGCTTGCCAGGACCCGGTTGACGAACAGCGACTGGCGTTCGAGCGCCTCGGCGACCGAGCAGGACGGGGCATCATCTTCGGCCAGGCTTTCATCGGCAATTTCCGGAAAATAGTCGAGCACGGTGGGAAGTCGGGCCGCGTCCGTGGACGATAGGTGGCCGGGGCACCCGATCAGATATTGCCCGTCGCTCGTGCGATTGCCGAGGTCCAGCCAATAGGCGGGCACGGGCTTCTCGCCTGCCATCGCGGCGCCGATCGCGCGGCGTGCGGAGGCGGTGTCGACACAGCTGATCAGGATATCCGCCTTGCCGATGTCAACCGCGCCCGGCGCCCGCCCGTGAACTGCCTTCCAGGCAAGACCATGGGCAAGATTGATCCGTTCGGTCAGCGTGCGCGCTTTGGAATTGCCGATGTCGCAGTGGTAGAAGGGCTGGCGCCCGAGATTGGCCTGCGTCACGATATCGTCGTCGACCACGATGACGTCGAGCGAACGGGATGAAATGGCGCGCAGCGCCGTGTCGAGGGAGGCCAGGCCCATCAGCATCTGCGCGCCATTTCCTCCGCAGCCCACCAGCAGGACGCGAATAGCGCGGTCATCGAAATGAGCAGGCAGATAGTGACGGTTGCGGATATCAGCTTTCATGACGATCTCTCGGAGAAGGGGCTGCGCGGCAGCGGCAGGAACATGCCCCCGGCGCACAGCCGCGAGGCCGTTACGGGACCGTCGGGGCTGTCGAGCCGACCGAAGACAAGCGAGATCTTCGTCGCATGCGCATCGTCGGCATCGTCGGTGGCGCTGAAGAAGGCGGGCCCTGTTCCATGGCTATGAACATCACAAACCAGATGCCAGTCGGGTGGCAGGATCGGCGGGCGATAGACGAGGCGCGAGGGGGTTGCCTCATCTATGGCCGGAAATTCCAGCGCAAATTCCCGCGTGACCTGGTTCCACAGGATGAATATGGCGGACTCATTAGGTAGAGCGCCACGCAAATGCCGCACTATCCGATCGACAAGGTCCCGGGGAATGAGGCCGCACCGTAGCTCGGCCCTCGGTGGGCCGGCACTGCCATAGGGAAGGTAAGCGGAGACGGGCGGCGTGACCCAGGCATCGAGCGCGAGCCATGGGCGGCGCAGGATCAGCATGACGCCATCATGCCCGACGGCAAGGCCATGACCCACCTGCGCGGCGCGAAGCGCTTCGATGGCCGGTGACCGGCCTTGTGGCGGGACCGGATAGCAGGGCATGGCGGCGAGCAGTGCAGCGGCGGTCGGATCATCGGCAAGGCTGGTCATCGCCGGCTCCATCGCGCAATCAAGGCCCCGACAGTGACAGGGGCTGGCGCGTTGTTGCGTGGGCCTTGAGCGGCGTGTCGGCGCCCTGGGAAACTGAGGGGTTTGAGACGGCTGACCGGAAAACGCTTCGCACCCCGCGCGGCGAGATCGTCCCAGAGCCGGATGAGCCCACCCTTGCCGGTGACGGTGTGTTCCTGGCCGACATTGGGGTGTGTCGACCAGCTTTCGAACACGGCATGTTCATAGTCCGGGATGGACGCGATGCCGAGCGATCCGGGCCTGGGGATATTGCCCCAGCAGAGCTGCCCACCAACGAAAACATTGAGGATGGGCGAGTGCAATAACCCCGTCTCGGCTATGGGGCGTTCATTTGACGGCAAAGCGTAGACGCCGAGGCCCGATCGGGTCGCGACGAAGAGATGGGCCGGATAGGGCACCGGCACGATGACCCTCTCGTGCAGCACGCGCAGTCCGTCAGGCGGTGATGACAGCGCGAACCAGGCCGGACGGACCTTCGAAGGAATCCACCAGGCAAGCATGTCGGCATGGGCGACCAGCATGTTGCCGGGAAGAAGTTCGGGCGCAACGCTGCGTCCGAGCAGGTCGGTCCATTGGCGCAAATGCGCGCGGGTGAGCGGCACGCCCGCCGCGATGACTGGTTGGTCTTCCTGGGTCTGCTCGACCTTATGGATACTGGCGAAGGCGCCGGCATCCTGCGCCGAGGCGCCATAGGCATGCAGGTTTCGGGAACCCTGGTTCCGGTATAACAGGATGGCGTTCGTCAGGATCATGCCGCCGTGGGTGGTTTCGAAATGGGTGCTGTGGTCTGGCATTGACGACCTCATAGGCTGGTTGGATCGAGCCGGATCAGGTCCTGGGCGGCAGCGAGCAGCTGTGCGCCGAACCGCAGGGAGGTGAACCAGTCGTCGACGCGATCTGCAGCGGCAAGCGGACAGAGGCCGGCGATGTCCATGAAACCCATCTCCATGCCGTTGCGGGCAATGTCATCGAGTTCACGGGCAAATTGCTCGAACGGCACGAGCGTCAGCGGCGGCAGGGAGGCGCATTCGTCGTAGCCCGGGATGTAGTCCAGGATGATCTCGAAATCGCAGTTCCATGCGTTGCGTTCGCTTTCAAGGCCGCCAAGTGCCTCTGACGCCCGGTGGAGCGCGTCCAGCTTGCGGCGTAGCGCGACCGGCAATCGCGTCGATGGCGCCGCATTGGCTGCGATCATCCAGCCGGGCCTGCGAGCGTTCATCTCCGAAGGCAGCGTCATATTTTCCAGTTCGTTCGGATCCGCGCCATGACAGGCGATCAGGCACTGGCGGGCAGCCTCGTCCTCGGTTTCGCCGTCCCAATAATAGATAGCGATCTCGTCGAGGAGAAATTCGTAGCCGTAGATGGGAAGCAGACGGCTCAGACTCTTGTCCAGCGCCTGATAGGCGGCGGCGCGCCAGGGAATGGGCGCATCGCCGACCTCGATCCAGCCGAGATCGATTTGTCCGAGAGTATCGCAGATGATGGCGATCGCCGGTGGACCGCCCTCCTCGCCGCCATGCAGGACAACCACGCGCAGATCGACCAGATCGATACAGTCGAGGATGTCGAGTACTGCAGTGTCGAACGCCCGCTCGACATGCCGCCGTGCCGCCGGACGGCTGAGCGGCGGCAGCGCGCTTTCCAGCGACAGAGCCCACTGACCGAGGAGCTTGTGATGGGCGCCGAGCGGCTGGTCGAAAAGGACGGGAATATCGGGCGAGAGCGCGATCGACGTGCCGGCAAGCTCAGCCGAGCGGCGGGAGACGCAGGGCGCAAGGGGGGCGGAGAGGCTCGCCGAATTCGCCCGGGTGCGTGTTCGGGCCGGACGCGATCTGCGCGTGGAGGGCCTGGGCCCTGGCGCTACAGGCAGGGCTGGTAAAGCTGGTCGTGTCGCCATCGTCGGCCTCGATCCATTGGCGTAATGTCATCCGGGGTGCGGGCGGGATGGCCGTGCCGGCGCGACGCGCCATGGTCAGCCCTTGGTGCCGACAGCGCGGCGATATTCGGTGACATGGGCACCGCCGATGACGCCGGCATCGACCATCTCGGCGTTGAGAATGGCGGGGTAAAGCGTCGCGTGATAGGCGCGCAGGGCATCGGGATCGTCGGTGAGATGCGGCGGCATCGGAAGGTCGATACCATCATAGCGATAGGCGCGGGTCAGGTGATTGATCTGCATGGCGGGTTCCTGGCTGATGCTCGTGGAAGGATGACGGGTACAGGCTCACCAGAGGCTGGCGGGTTCTGCGGGCGTAGCGTCGGCCGGCGGACTGGTCGGTGCCGGCGCCTTGATCGGTTTGGTCGGCGCGGACGGTTTGATGGCCGTACTCTTCGCCGTGGCGGCCTGCGCCGCGGCGGTCTTCGCGGCTTCATCCGCCTCGCGCTGCTGCGCGATCTGATCGGCGAGCGTCTTGCGTGAGGCGATGAGTTGTCCCAATGCCCCGTCCGCGCCACGTTCGAGTTCGGCATCGATCTCCGCCGCGTTCGCCGTGATCGAAATCGGGCGCGCCTCTGCCGCTTGCGGATTGTGGGTTGCTCCGGCGACCTTGCGCGGCAGGATGGTGAGGGTCACGGTCTCATTGGGGCCTGCGACGAGGTCGAAGCCGAGCGAATAGTGGGTCAGCAGGGGAAGCAGGCTGGTAATCAACATGGTGTCTGTCCTTGTCGTGGAAAATGGAAGGGAGATCAGGCGGCGATCTTCGTGGGCGGAGCGTCGGCCTGGACCGGCGGCGGGCCATATCGCCCCTCGAGCGTCATGCAGCTGGGCAGGCGCCCGGCCCAGTCGAAGCCGATGGCGCCCAGCATGCCGGTGACAAGGTCGGTCTTCTTGCCGCCAAGGCGCTTTGCGAAGGCTTTTTCGCCCATATGCGCGATGAGGCCGCATTCCCGGGCGATGAAGCTGAGTTCATCCTTGGTATAGCGTTCGAGAAAGGCCCTATCGACCTGCCAGGTGGCGCGAAGATCGACATCGAAGGCCCGCGCAAGATCGGCGACATGTTCGAAATTGGCCACGTCCCTGGCGTAGGCGGCGCCGATCGCCGACAATATCGTCGCCGCATGGGGTTCCTGAAGCGCTTCTATCGCCGCGATTTTGGCGCCGTAATCGAGCCCGGGAAAGGCCGCGTCGACGAGCAGGCCCGAGCGTGCCTTCAAGGTTTCGGCCTTGATCTGCGGCAACGTTCCCGTCATCGCCGCGACCAGGATCGTTCTATGGGCATGTGCGGCGTTGCCGGCGAGCGCTCGTGCCAAAGCGGTCCGCCAGCTCGTTTCGCGCAGTTCAGCGGTACGGCCGGCAATCGATTTTGCGGTGACGGTCGGCCCGGACGCCTTTGACGCGCTGTCGGCTTTCCTTGGCGCTGCGGATTGCGCGGACGCAATCGCCTGACCTCCTTCAGGAGCGCCGACTGCGGCTGCTGGCGTTTCCGCGATGTCGTCCATGGACTCATCGGTGTCGTCGTCCTGCCCGTCATTAGCGGCATCGTCGCCCGGATCATCCTCTGCCAGGGATGCCGCGACCCGGGCGGCCTTGTCGGCGCGTTCCTGTTCCTCGAAACGGATCATTTCCGCCGTCTGGGTCTTGAGCTCGAAACAGGCCACGTTGGTGCAGTGACCATCGTCGATATGGGTTTCGAACAGAGCCCGCTGCGCCGCGGAATTGAACGGGCATGTCATGCATTCGCCCTTGTCGAAACAGGCGCCGGCCAGGTCCTGGGTGACACGCATCAGCAGGTCGCGCGTCTTGCTGACATCGAGGCCGGAGCCCAGGATCGTTTCCAGCGCCTTGTCCTGTTTGTCGGCGGGCACGGCGGCGAGCAGTTCGGCGTGCCCGACCTTGATGCGGCGTTCGTCGAGCGCAAGCTTGACGGTATCGGAGAGATTGGCCAGCGCCAGCCGGCGATCGAACTTGGCTTTCGACCAGCCGAGCCGGCGAGCAGCCTCGGCACGATCGTCCTGGCAGGCCGCCAGCACGCGGAGGGCGGCATCGGCCTGCTCGGTTTCCGACGCATCGTCGCGCACGTCATTTTCGTCGATCGCAGCCTCGAGCGCCTCCTGGTCGGTCATCTCGCGGATGATGACCGGCACCTCGCCCTCAGCACCGAAGGCTTTGAGCGCGGCCCGGTAGCGGCGTCCTCCGGCAACGATGAGATAGGTATCGGCGGCGTCATGCCCGGGGTTTGGGCGCGCCAGGATCGGCTGGAGCATGCCGCGCAGGCGGAGCGAGGCTACCAGTTCCTCATGCTTCCTGCGGTCGAAATAGCGGCGGGGGTTATAGCCCGGTATGATCCGGGACAGCGGCAGCGTCATGCTGCTGCCGCTCGACTGTGGCTGGGTCAAGTCGGGGCTCCTGGTGCGATGAGACGGGCAAGGTGGTGACGGCGGCGTGCCGGTTGCGCAGGGGGCCGGCGGTTCTGCTAGAGACTCATCTGTCATGATGTCAGGCTGCCCGCACATTGGCGGTCCGGCTCAGGTCAGGGATGCGGCTATTGTCGTAGGCGCTGCCAACCGACATGTGCAGCGCCTGCTGCTCGGCCATGTACCAGGTGGTAGCCGAGACCTGGTAGGTTTCGGTGGCGAATTGCTCGTTGCCGCTGAAGAAGACGACATCGACAGTGAATTGCGACAGGGGATCGGTCGAAGAGGCGCGCATGGCGACGTCCTTTCATGACTGGGACCATCCCGGCATGACGCCGGGATGGTTGTGAAAGCGGGGAAAATCGGGCTGAATGGCGGGGATAGACGCGGGCGTCAGAGCGCCTGTTCGAGCAGCTTTCGCGCCTTGCCCTCGAGTTCGAGGCGGCTGTCCTGATGCGGCTTTGTGCGAGCAACCGCGGTGATGCCCTGCACGAAATCGTACAGGCTTTCAGGCGGATGGCCTTCCTCGCACAGCACCGTCTGGATGATCTTCGTCGTCTCGGCTTTCGAGAAACCGCGCCTGCGCAGGAACGCATCGCGATCCTCGTCCTTGCGCGCGACAATGCGTTCGCGCGCGGCCTTGATGCCGGTGATGAAATGCTGCGGCGAGGAATTCGCGAAATGCTCGAGCGCCGGCGCAGCCTGGTGCGCGAAGCGGGCGCCTGCGAATTTCGAATGGCGGATGTTCACTTCCTCGAAATTCTCGACGCCCCACAGGCAGCGGTTCGCACACACGCCGCGTAGATAGAATGTCGCAATGCCAAGGGTTTTGGAGCCGACCTCGCTGTTCCAGGCATAAAATCCGCGAAAATAGAGGTCGGGATCGCCGTTGGGCAGCTTGCCCGCCTCGATCGGATGCGTATCGTCGACGAGAAATACGAACACGTCCCTGTCGGACGCGTAGAGCGTGGTCGTCTCCTTGCTGATATACACGTAAGGGTTGTAGGTCATACTGCCCCACTGGATCGTCCCGGGGACTTTCCACCTCGTATCCCCGACGCCATCCCCGGCGAATGCCATGATGGCTTGGATCAGTTCCCAGTCATACACCCTGCCATACTGGCTCCCGGTCGCGGCACGCAGTTCGGTTCGGCCGTCATCGGTCTGCAGGAGTTTGACCTGTTCGCCTCTGTGCGAGACAAGTCCGTGCTGCAGGTTAATGCCGGCAAGCGCAGCAGGCAACTGCCGCAGATAGGAGGCCGGGGCGCCGACAAGGCTGGATATCTGCCCGAATGACCAGTTGGTGGGCGCGAGCACGCGCTCGTCACCCGGGGCGATCAGCATCAGCCGTTCGGGATTGTCGCTTCGGGCCTCGACCCGGATCGCGCGGCTTTCGACGACGCGTGTGGTGGAGCGCTCGGCGCGAGCACGCACACTGGCGTAGAGGCTTGAAAGCGAGAGGAATTTCTCGTCGTCAGGCCGTGAGAACCATTCGGAGGATACGCGGCCGCTGCGGCCACCGCGCGATACATCGATGCGATAGGGCGCGGACACGGGGGGCGTATCGTTCATGCAGGCAAGGCTCGCCATGGGAACCATCTCCTTGATCTAGGGACAACGGGACGATCACTGCCGCCCGTCACTTTCCCGCCCCTCCCTTCCCTTTACGCCGCCGCGCGATCCTGGCTTCGCAATGTCGTGATTTGGAGCTAGGATGGGTCTTCGCGTTCCATCCTCCTTCTGGCTCATCCATCGATCGCCAGGAGGCCAGTGCAGTGACGACGTTCGGTATATTGGCCCGGCTGACGCGGGTGATGCTGTCTGCGGAGCTGGGCGCAAGGCGAAGCCTGGCAAAGGCATTTGTCCTCGAAGGGGCCGTGATCGCGATGGGCGTCATCGGTCCCTATGCACTCAAGCTGCTGATCGATATGCTGGGTGCTCCGATGGCATCGCCGCTGCCATTGTTCTTCACCATCCTCCTGTTCGTGGGATGCTGGGCGGGCGCTTCCATCCTGGAAACGGTCCGGCTTTCATGCACGGCCCAAATGGTCGAAGCCCCGGCGCGGCGCTTCACCATCGATGCGCTGAAATCGGCCCTGCCGGACATCACCGCGGCGCGCGACAGCCGAAGCGGGCGTGTTCCGGGTATGCTCGAGCGGCTGTCCTATAGCCTGACGCTGGTCGTGGAAGGATTGATCTGGCGGCTGGGCCCGGTTGTCCTGCAGGCGCTTGCCAGTCTTGCGGTGATCGCCGGCCTGATCCAGCCTCTCTATGTGCTGATCCTCGCACTGACGTTCCTGGGGTTCCTTGGCGCGACCTGGATTGGCGCCAGACGCCACCAGGAGTATGCCGATGCGACCAATGCCGCGGCTTCGCATGTGTCCCGCACGATTTCGGACGTCGTGCGCAATGCCCGTCGCGTTGTCCTGAACGGCGCTCTCGACCGCGAACTCTTCCATGCCGGAAATGCGTTGGGCGCGAAGCGGCAGGCGACAGCGGGCATGTATCGCTCACTGACCGGCATGGCAGCGCTGCAATTCTCCATTGTCGGCGTCGGCCTCGCGACGCTGTTGATGCTGGCCGGTCTCGATGTCGCGAGGGGACGCATGAGCGCAGGCGACTTCATCCTGTTGCAGACCTATGCTTTCCGGCTGACGGTGCCGCTGAGCGCGCTCGGTTATATCCTGGCGCAAGCCGGCGTCGCGGTCGCAAATATCCGCGACGTCCTGGCGTTGACGAACGCCATTGACGTGCCGGCGACCACTGCGCAGGACGGTCCCATCGGCGCTGTGGATATCCTCGCCCAAAATGTGAGCTTCCGCTATGGCGAAGGCCTGCCGGGCATCACGGACATATCGCTGCATGTCGCGCCCGGTCGCTTCGTCGCCATCGTCGGCCCCAATGGCTCGGGCAAATCGACGCTCGCACAGATCCTCGCCGGCATCCTGCCGCCTTCATCCGGCAGCGTCAGACTTGCCGGCGTCGATATCGCGACGATTACCCGGGGAGAACGCCATCGTTACATTCTTTATGCGCCGCAGTTCATCGGTCTGTTCAACCGGTCTCTGATCGAGAACATCCTTTATCCCCCGGCGCGCCAGCCGATCGGCGATGTCGAGGACCTGCTCCATCGCTGGCGCTTTCATGAGCCAGGGAGACCTATCGACTTCGACATGGAAGTCGGAGAACAGGGTGAGCGCCTGTCGGGCGGCCAGATCCAGAAGCTGGAACTCGCCCGGCTGGCGGGGGTGGACGTGCCTGTGTTGATCCTCGATGAAAGCACGTCCGCACTCGATCCACGCAGCGAGGCCGATGTGATCATGCGGTTGCGGAACAGGGCCAGCAGCGCGACGCTCATCATGATCACCCATCGTCTCGCCACGGCCAAGGCCGCGGACGAGGTGTTGTTCATGCGGGACGGGCAGCTTGCCGATAGCGGACCCCATGAGGAACTGATGCGGCGATGCGCGTCCTATCGGGATCTCTGGTCCGCGACGCAAGAGCGGGGATAGCCCTCCACCGCTCTGGCCGCGCCCTGCGCATACTTGCGTCGGGCGGATATTTCCACGCCTGGCCAAATTGCTCTGCCTATCCACGAGCAGATCCTATCGATCAAGCGCCAGTTCCACCAGCAATTGGGCCACGGTGACGATACGAGTGGATCCATGACGGTCGAGAGCGAGAAGATCGTCCTTGTCGCCGGTCACGAGCCGGTCTGCTCGTCCTGCTTCGCTAAGACCAAGCAGGAAATCATCGCGGGGGTCTGGAGAACGCTCAACGGGAGGAAGCTTGCCCGGCATGTCCGCCACCAGAATGATCTGGTTCACCAACCATCCTGCCTCAGCAGGCCGCAAAAGGGCGCGAATCTTGTCTCGCCGGCTGACCTCACGAAATTCATCGAGTTGAATCGCATGACTGATCAGCGTGAATCTGCGGTCCAGCCAGGCCTCGATCAGACGCGAGGGACCACCCGACGGGGAGATAAGCCCGCTCAGCAGGACATTGGTGTCGAGGATGACGCGCATCGATCAATTGGAGCGATCGTTCCAGAAGGACTGGCGAACCAGACTTGTTTCCTCATCGACCAACCGCATGATTTCATCGGGCTGAAGGTCCGTGTTTCGGACACGAATGTCTTGTGCCATTTCTCGCAGAACTTCCCGATTGACGGCTTCCTCAATAAAACGCGAGAGATCGCCCTTCTTCCCACCGCGTGTAGCCAGCAGTGTGCGAAGCGCAATGTCAGTCTGGCGCGAGACCTTTAAACTCCAGCGGGCAAGCTCTGCCATCATGTACTTCCATGTCTATGCGTTTAGACGTCTATAACACGCCCACCGCCTTGCGCAAAGCGGGAGGCGGCTGGTGTTGCCGATCTCACGCCGGAGGGCGTAAATTCGCGTGTGTGGCGTATAAACGCATGAAGTGCTCCGTCATGGTGCACTTATCGTCAAAGGCAGCGTAAGCCAGCCACCATCATTAGAAGTAATTGTTGCCCCTCAATGGCGCGGGATCGTTCAAGATCGTCCCCTCGTGCATTTGCGGCAGCCCAAGCCATGATGTCGATCGTCATGATGGCTCAGGCGACGCGCCAGCAGCACCAGCGCTCGGCCGTCTGCCGGGAGGTTAGCAGTCCATGATTTGCGGCACACCATGTCCGGAAAGACGGATCGCAAGCGAGTTCAGGATTGCCGAACCGAGCGATGACATCCTGCATGAAGGCGTCAACCGGGTCGGTGGCCGCCGCGGTGCGTCCGGCGGCGATAGCGGCCTGAAGCTGCGCCGTCATCTTCTCGGCTTCATCGATCGATACAGGCTCGAACGCGCGCATGCCCCCTCCCGGTCCCCGGATAGCCAGCATTATGATATTTGTGCCGTCCTGGCGCCGGTTGAGCGCCTTGATATGGACGTGATGGGACATGCCTATCTCCGGAAATGGGGTGCCTCAGTTCGTCAGAAAAGGCTCAGTTGCTGCGGCATCACCGGTCGCGATCGGGCGGGCTCGCCCCGGAGTGGGGCTGCACTTCGCGCCGGGGATCGCCGGCCCATTGTTCCTGCGGCCGGAACGACCGGCATATCGACAGGTTCGTTGTGGCGGCGAAGGGCGAGCCTGGCGTTCCATCCACCCAGGATATGGGCCGGTGTGTACCAGTGCTCGGCGATTTCGCCCGACAGGGAATTCCCCACCATGAGATACGCCGGGACATGGAGCAGCGAGAGCTGGGCATAGGCCATATGGATCGCGCGCGGATCGATATCGATCGCGGTGACATGAAGGTGGTGCTGATAATTGATGCCAAGATCATGTATCGCCTCGGCGAGCGCGATCACCATCGACCCCGCACCGCAAGCCGGTTCCATGGCGGTCACAAAGCCATGTTTTGCGATGAGCGCTTTCATGCTTTCAGAATCACCAAGCGTCGCCCGCGCCATGAAACGACTGAGCGTAAAGGGCGTGAAGAACTGGCCGCGCGCCTTGCTGTGCAGTTCAAGATCATGGAACAGCGCGCCCAGCACATCGCCTGGCCGGGCCTCGAGAGCCTGGACCAGTTCGGCAAGAACCCGCGGAAACAGATCGATCACGTCCCGCTGGTAGCGCCCGACAATGTCCAGATAGCGGGCCTCGCGGGCTTCGCGTTCGCGCAGGTCGATACTGTTGGCCATGGCGATCGCCATGGCCTCCATGCAGTCGCCAAAGACGGTGTAGAGATCGTGACGTGCCGCACTGCGGCGCAGCAGCGGTGCCATTGCCTTGATATGCGGCTCGTGCATGGAGCCTCCGGATCGATGATGAGAGGGGCGGTGACCGAAAGGCCGGCGGCATCAGTTGCAATGCGACGCCCGCCTGCCGCAGGAGGGCCGCGCATCTAAAGTCGCACGCGGGCCGTCGGCCAAACGCGCCGTTAGGCCGCTTGCCATTCGTACAGAAGGTGATCATCAGGGCCATATTCCGAACCGATGGCGATCCGGACCAGGCGGCCGTCGCAGGCAAAGGCGGAGGCCCGCGGAAAGGACAGGTAGGAACGGCCTTCGAGGATCAAGTCGCCCGAACGGACCTTGGTGATCTCGCGGGTCGTCCCGAGCAGGCGATGCCCGGCCGGCGCGTCGATCAGTTTCAACCGGTCGCCCGGTTTAACGCGCCTCTTGAAGGCCGCGAGCGATATCACCATGTCGACGCGGTTGCGGATTCCCCGACGGTTCGCCAACGCCGCCCAATAGGCCTGGCCGATACGCACTTCACAGTAGCAGCTCGTTGACCAGAAGTCCTGCAGCGGATTGGTCCTGGTAAAGCCGAACCGTTCCATCTGCTCGCGTGTCTCGACGATGAAGGCGTTCTGCGCGTCACGACCGGTCAAGTCGGACGGGGCATCGAGGATCTCGGCGATGACCTTGCCACCCCCGGCAAATTTCTCGGTGCGGATCGCGAAACTCGTGGCAGTGAATTGTTCTGCCAGGTGATGTTCGATCCGTGAGGCGAGTGATGGCAAATCCTCGCCGGCGCGATAGAGGTCGCCTTCATAATAGAAGTTGCCACGTTCGTCATGTTCGGTCTGGCTGTACAGGCGCGCGGAAGCGCCCGGCGCAACGGCGTCGGTCATGATATTTTCCTTCGGGTTGGAGACTATGGTGCGGTGCGTGCCGGTCAGGCCGGCGGCAGCAGGACTGTCAGCGGATGCGCGTTGTCGCTTGCCTCAGCGCGGGCGAGCGCCCAGTCGAGATAGCCCAGGCGCGTGTCGCCATTGGCGACGTCGGTCTTCCAGTCGGCTGGAGGATGGTCGGGATGATCGATCCATGGGTCGGGCGATGCCGGTGATAGCGTGGCGGCGGAAATCGCCAGGCGGCGCGACAGGTCTTCCTGTGTGGTCGCGAATTCGACATGGTCGGCGAATATCGCGCACCACCCGCCGCCAAAGCTGTCGCGATAGGGACGTGAGCAACTGTAGCTCCAGTCGAACCCCATGGGCCGAACCGTCAAACTCTCCTGGCAACAATGGCGGATAAGTTCGGCGATCGGGCCGGGCTGGAAGTCCGTGGTTCCGTAGATCGAGACGACACAGTCTGCACCGCCCGTGATCTCAAGCTCGGCGCCGAAGGTGGGGAAAGCGGGATCATCGAAGATCGCCAGCAGGCCGTTGAAGGGATTGCCGAGTTCGTCCGGCATGAAAGCGGCGAGAAATTCGGCGCTCGGTTCACCCGGCGTGAAGTCCCCCAAGAGGTCGGCCGCGTGCTGCCATGCCTCTTCGATCAGCGCGCTTTCGCGCGCTGTGCAGGTGAAAGCGAAGGATCCCTGAACATGGTGATCAGCCATGGACGGTCACCGAATGGAGAGAGCCGCGCGGGTCGTTGTCGACCAGGATCAGGGGCGGCGGGTTCTTGCGGGCACGATCATAATCCGCTTCGATCGCCTCGATACTTCCCAGGGCCCGGATGCTTTCGATTCCGAAGATTTGCTCGTCATCCTCGGTTGTGAGAAACTTTTGCACTTCGCCATGACCGAGATAGATGACGCGAACGGACGGAAAGCTGCCGACATATCCTCCAGACCATCGGACATAGTGGAGACCCAGACGCCGGCAGATGTCTTCGATTTCCACGAAGCATCCATTGGCGACTTCATGGTCCATCAGCATGAGTGGGCCATCTGCGGGAAGAGCCGTCGGATTGAACGGCGTTCCATCCCAGTCGACTGCGGCATCATCATCCGCGATGGCCTGGACGAGCAGAGGATATCGGGAATGGGCAATTGTTCCGCCGATCATGATGTGCGCGGATACGCGGTCAGCCATGGCTAGCCTTTCGTGGATGCTCAGGCCGTCCGTCGGCCCCGATATGCTCCTTCCCCCTCCCCTCACTTTTTTCGAGCCTGCGAACGTCTTTTACACGCGGCTTGCATGGACAACGCATTCGCGCTTAGCTGTATCGCAAGTCTTTCCCCGCCATCACCGCGATCCTGATGTCGTTCCTCACCCTGGGAGTTTTTACGTGGCCGATACCGACCAGCCCGATTTTACAGCCATGACAGTGCAACTGCTGAGCGCCTATTTCTCGAACAATCAGGTGCCCGCGGGCGACATCGCCGGGATCATCGAGGCAACGCGTGGCGCGCTCGAACGCAAGGCGGAAACGCAGGCTCCTGAGGCCGCCGAACATGTTCCGGCTGTTTCGGCACGCAAGAGCCTGGGTTCGCGCGATCACATCATCAGCATGATCGACGGCAAGCCTTACAAGGCACTCAAGCGGCATCTGGCGACCAACGGGCTGACGCCGGCGGAATATCGCGAACGCTATAATCTTCCCAAAGATTATCCCATGGTTGCGCCTGCCTATTCCGAGCACCGGCGTGCCGTCGCTCAAAAACTGGGTCTCGGCCGGAAGGTTGGCGCGCAGGCACAGGAAGAAGCGCCGGTTACCGAACAGGCGCCGGCTGTGGTTGCACCATCACCCGAGCCAATGAAGGAGGTGAAGCGGAGGCCTACGCGCGCCAGGGCCGTTGCGGCCAAACCGGCAAGCGAGGCGCCGGTGGTTGTGTCCGAGCCGAAACCGCCAGTCGCTGCTGCGCCCGAACCAGCGCCTGTACCTGTACCTGTAAAGACGAAGATTGCCGCGCCAAAAGCGGTCAAAAAGAAAGCGCCGGCGAAGAAAACAACAGTGAAGAAGGCGGCGCCCAAAGCTTCCACTGCTCCGCAGACTGCAGCACCCGTCGAGGAAGCGGCCGTCACGCAGGCAGGGCCGGAAAGCATGACGACTGATACCGCTGCGCCTGAACCTGTGACGCCAGAAGCCACAAAACCGGCGCGCAAGAAGAAGCTCGGGATCGCCACCGGGGCGAAGCCCGCCCCCTCACCCAGGCCGAAGGGCGCCAAACAGCGCGCGACCGCGGCACAGAAGGACGAAATCAAGGGCGCCGACACTGCGGTTGTCGAAAAGCCCGTCGCCCCGAAGCGTTCGACCGGAAAGAAGGCAGTCGCCACGCAAGTTCCCGAGGTTGCCGTTGAAGCGGTGCCCGGGAAGATCTGACCCAGGAAAGGTGGGTGAGACGGACGGTTCGATCTTACCCACCGGTTCAGCCAACGAAGACATGCGCTACATAGTCTCGGGCTACATGCAGTATCTGGACACTCGCTTCAGAAATGGCGCGGCCAGCATGTCGGACTCATCAACTGTTATCAACGCTGGTCCGATCATCGTGGATCACAGATCGGCAGCGACCTTCTTCAATATCTCAGCCGCACGGTCCGGCGGCAGGAACAGCCTTGTCCGAAAGCTCAGCACTTCGCTGAACGCGCCGCAGGATTTGAGCCAGCTGCGATGTTCGGGCGCATAGTCGCGAATTTCAATGCGCCGGCTGTTGTTGACCGTCGCCATCACCAGCCTCGCCCCCTTGAGTCCCGGAATCGCAATCCCTCCGGCAGCCTCGGCGCCGCGCAGCAGCTCATCGGGCGAGAGCGGCAGTGAATCCTGCGTGAGACCAAATTCTGTCTGAAGTCGCCCGAGCGCGCGTGGATGAATAATCCGCCCGAGGATCGTCATGTCTGCGCCGTCGTCGATCCGCCAGACCCGGACGTCGTCGCCGGGCAGCTTGTTCCAGACCGGCAGGAGCAGGCCGGTCGCGACATGAACGGTTTCGGTGTCGACCTTCGTCAGCGCCTCGCGACATTCCTCTTCCCAGAGGGTTCGCAACCGTTCGCGATCGACACGCTTCCAGTGGCTGAGCGCGAGGCCGGCCTCGCTGATGCGCGTCGATCCGGTTGGGCGCTCGAGCGACAGCATCGGGATCACCCGGCCTTCCTCGTCGGTGATCGACCATGATGGCACGGCCAGCGCGGCGCGGCCGGAACGCCCATTGTGCAGGCAGGCGATGTCATCGCTGTTTCCCCAGATCCGCATCAGGCGATCCCAGCTGGTGATGCGCGGCTTGAGGTGGAGTTCGAGGTGGAGCAACCGGGTTTCGGCCCCGGTTCTCGGATCGACGCGAAGGCACTGGTCGGCGAGCGTGACAATCTTTTCGGCACGGATCGTCTCGACGCCGACATCGAGCGTTCCCGCCTCGCGCGCGGCATCGGCACGCGCCTGGATCAGGCCCATATATTCCTCGAAGATGGCATTTTGCACCGCGATACGAAGCGCGAGCAGCCGGTTGAGCCAGCGCTGGATCGGGGGTAGCCGCTCCAGCAGGACGCCCTGCTCGTCGACCAGCCTGAGTCCGGTCATGTCCTGGAAAGCGGCAAGGGTCACACTGGCGAGCTTGCCACCGTGCAGGAGGCGATACCATTGCGCCAGCGCCTCGCGCGCCAGATCGCTCTCGAGATTGTCACCGGGATCGAACAAACCCTGCCCGCCCGTCTGGCGCTGACCTCGCGTCAGGGCGCCCAGGCTGTCGAGGCGCCGAGCGATCGTGGAGATGGCGCGCCGCTCGCCTTTGCAATCGGTGACCACCGGGCGGAACACAGGCGGCACGGTCTGGTTCGTGCGGTGGCTGCGTCCCAAGCCCTGGATCGCCACCTCGGCCCTCCATCCAGGTTCCAGGAGGAAGTGAATTCTGCGTTTGTCGCCCGCCTTCGAGGCGCGATCGGCATGATAGGAGCGGCCTGTGCCACCGGCCGAGCTGAATACCAGGATGGGCTTCACCCCATCCATGAACAGGTTCGTCTCGACAAGATTGGCGCGGGCGCTGCGCCGCTCGATCGCCTGGCGTCCATCGGGCTTCACGACAAGCCGGCGCGACCGGCCGGTGATTTCGGCGACGCGATCGGTTCCAAAGTGCGCAATCAGCGTATCGAGCGCGGCCGGCACCGGCGGCAGGGCGCATAGTTGCTCGATCAACTCGTCGCGCGCGGCGATCGCTTCCTGGCTCAGCACCGGCTGGCCATCGGCGTCGAGCATAGGCTCGGAACGGTCGGCGCCGTCCGTGGTTCGGACGACACGCATCTGCTGGACCGGAAAGGCGTGGCGCAGATATTCAATGAGGATCTCGAGCGGAGAGACCTCCAGCGATAAGTTGGCGCGTTCGTCCGGTGTCAGTTCCGCCAGGCGCCGCTCGAGCATGGCTTCAGCGGTCGTGACCAGCTGGATCACCGCGACATGGCCCTGCGCGATCTCCTGCTCTATCTCGGGCAGCAGGCTGGGCATTTTCATCGCCACCAGAAGAGCGAGCCAGAACCTTTGTTTCGAGCTCTCGAACCTGCTGAGCGCCGCGCCTTTGGCACGCGAATTGAGCGTCGCGCCCGATACGCGGTCGACGATATTGGTCGCCTTGAGCACGGCTTCCAGGTGCCTGTGGACGATGCTCCAGGAATCCGCGAATATGTCGTAGATCGCAATCTGTTCAGGATTGAGGCGGTGGAGCAGCGGCTCATATTCCACGCCGGCAAAGCTCAGTGCCCGGGCTGTATAGAGCCCCATGGCCTTCAGGTCGCGCGCCACGATCTCGAGCGCGGCGACGCCGCCCTCCTCCATCGAGGACAGGAAAATCTCGCGATCGGCAAAGGCGGTGCCGGGCCCCCAGAGCCCGAGGCGCGAGGTGTAGCTCAGATTCTCCGGCTTTGTCGCACCGGTCGCCGAGACGTAGAGCACGCAGGCACGCGGAAGTGCGTTCTGGAGGCGGACGCCCGCCAGTCCCTGCTCGGATCCGCGCGCTGCGCCGAACTCGGACTGCGTGCCTGCGGC
>Ga0209066_10002975_pt1 | contig 19863 bp, 22 predicted proteins | sample All_14_2_FD_187198 | JGI IMG/M metagenome (GOLD analysis project Ga0209066, IMG submission 187198) | Freshwater microbial communities in response to fracking from Pennsylvania, USA - Allegheny Zone_MetaG_DW_15 (SPAdes) (version 2) ... | reverse complement strand
CGGCAAGGTGGAAGTCACCGACGACATGCGGCCGCGGGTGAAGCTGGCGGCGGAAGGGGCGGCCCGATGAGCGATCCGCAGGTCGATGAGGCGGTGAAGCGCGTCGTCGCCCGCGCGGTGCTGCGCCGCCTGCAGCGCCTGGTGCGCGAGGACGCGGCGGCGGAAGCCGAGAACGCACGCTGGGCACGGCGCCTGACGGCGGTCTTCGTTGCCGCGGCCGTCGCGGCCGTGCTCTGGTTCGGCTTCCGGTAGAATCGCCGGCCATTCGCGCACCGTCCTCGCCCGCCCGCCACGCATGATCGGCCTCTTCCTCGTCACCCACACGACTTACGGCGAGTCGCTGATCCAGTGCGCCTGCCACGTGCTCAACAAGCGCCCGACGCAGATCGCCCAGCTGGGCGTCTCGCTGCAGGACGATCCGCTCGACATCCTGCCGCTGGCGCGCCAGCTGCTCGGCATCGTCGACAGCGGCAAGGGCGTGCTGGTGATGACCGACATCTACGGCGCCACGCCCGCCAACATCGCGCTCAAGCTGCTCGAACCCGGCCGCATCGAGGGCGTCGCGGGCGTCAACCTGCCGATGCTGCTGCGCGCGCTGACCTACCGCGACAAGGACATGAGCACCCTGATCACGCGCGCCATCAGCGGCGGCCGCGACGGCGTCCTCAACATGCGCGAGCACTGACCCCCATGCCCAAAGCCGAAGCCGAAATCGTCAACAAGCTGGGCCTGCACGCACGCGCCTCGGCGAAGCTGACGCAGCTCGCCGGCAGCTTTCCGTGCGAGGTCTGGATGGAACGCAACGGCCGCCGCATCAACGCCAAGAGCATCATGGGCGTGATGATGCTCGCCGCCGGCAAGGGCTCCAAGGTCATCGTCGACTGCGAGGGCGAGCGCGCCGACGAGGCGCTCGCCGCACTCACCGGGCTGATCGCCGACCGCTTCGGGGAGGCCGAGTGAGCGCCGCACGCAAGCAGGCGGGTCGCGGCGATGCGCACATGAGTTTCGCCCTGCACGGCCTCGCCGTTTCCGCCGGCATCGCGATCGGCCGCGCGCATCTCGTCTCGCATGCCACGCTCGAAGTCGCGCACTACCAGGTGCGCGAGCGCGACATCGAACGCGAGATCGCCCGTTTCGACGCCGCTTTCGCCGCCGTTCGCACCGACCTCGAGACGCTGCGCAAGGAATCCGGCTCGCCCGGCTCGCCCTCGGAACTGACCGCCTTCGTCGACATCCACTCGATGATCCTCGACGACCCGCTGCTGTCCGAGGTGCCGAAGGACCTGATGCGCGCGCGGCGCTGCAACGCCGAATGGGCGCTGGTGCAGCAGATGGAGGAACTGGTCGCCCAGTTCGACGAAATCGAGGACGGCTACCTGCGCGAGCGCAAGCACGACGTCGTGCAGGTCGTCGAGCGCGTGCTGAAGGCGCTGATGGGCAAGCAGCGGCGCCTCGCGCGCCGCGCCACCGACGAGCCGCTGATCGTCGTCGCGCACGACCTCTCGCCGGCCGATACCATCCAGTTCAAGACCCTCAAGATCGGCGGCTTCGTCACCGACCTCGGCGGCGCCACCTCGCACACCGCGATCGTCGCGCGCAGCCTAGCGATTCCCGCCGTCGTCGGCCTGCACCACGCCCGGCCGCTGATCCACGAAGACGACATGCTGATCGTCGACGGCACGCGCGGCGTGCTGATCGTCGAGCCCGACGAGCGCGTGCTCGCCGAATACCGGCTGCGCAAGAGCGAGCTCGAGCTCGAGCGCTCCAAGCTCAAGCGCCTGGTCACGGCGCGTGCGGCGACGCTCGACGGCGTCGATATCTCGCTGCAGGCCAACATCGAGCTGCCGCAGGACATGGTGCAGGTCAAGGAAGTCGACGCCGCCGGCATCGGCCTGTTCCGCACCGAGTTCCTGTTCATGAACCGCGAGGTACTGCCGAGCGAGAACGAGCAGTTCGAGGCCTATCGTTCCGTCGCCAAGGCGATGGCCGGCAAGCCGGTGACGATACGCACGCTCGACATCGGCGCCGACAAGACGGCGCAGGCGCTGCGCGGCACCGAGCGCCAGGCGCCCAATCCGGCGCTCGGCCTGCGCGCGATCCGCTACTGCCTCGCCGAACCGCAGATCTTCCTGACGCAGCTGCGCGCGATCCTGCGCGCCTCGCAGTACGGCCGCATCCGCCTGTTGGTGCCGATGCTCGCGCACGTCAAGGAAATCGAGCAGATGTTGATGATGGTCTGGCTCGCCAAGGAACAGCTGCGCAACGACCGCATCAAGTTCGACGAGAACATCGAGGTCGGCGGGATGATCGAGATTCCGGCAGCGGCGCTGGCCTTGACGCCCTTCCTCAAGCGCCTGCACTTCCTCTCGATCGGCACCAACGACCTGATCCAGTACACGCTGGCCATCGACCGCACCGACGAGTCGGTGTCCAGCCTCTACGACCCGCTGCATCCGGCGGTACTCAAACTGGTGGCGCAGACCATCCAGGCGGCCACCCGCGCCGAGACGCCCGTCGCCGTTTGCGGCGAAATGGCCGGCGACCCGCAGATGACGCGGCTGCTGGTCGGCATGGGCCTGCGTCAGTTCTCGATGCACCCCTCGCAACTGCTCGAGGTGAAGCAGCAGGTGGTGATGTGCGATGCCGAGCAGCTGGCGCTCAAGGTCGCCCGCATCCTCAAGCTCGAAGAGCCCGACAAGATCCGCGAGCAGGTGGCGCGGCTCTAGCCGCGCCTCAATCCGGCAGGTAGTCCGGCCTCACCACCGCGCAGGGAGCTTGCGGTGCAGGGTGATCTGCTTGCCGGCGACGGAAATGTAGCCGCCGGCACCGAGATCCTTGAGGATGCGGCTGACCATTTCCCGGGAGGCGCCGATGCGGGCGGCGAGCTCGTTCTGGGTAAGCCGGTCGTGCACCACGCGGGTGCCGCCCTCCTCGATGGCCTGGCTTTCGAGGAAGTCGACGAGCCGGCCATACACATCCTTGAGGGCGAGGCTCCTGACGGTGTCGGCCAGGCTGCGCACGCGACTGATCAAGCGCAGAATGAGGTCGTTGGCAAATTCGGCGTTGCGCTCGACGAGCCCGCGCACGTCGCCTTGCGGAATCACGAACAGGCGGCAGTTCTCGAGCGTCGCCACCGAGGCCGAACGCGGACCGCCGTCGAGCACCACCTCGCCGAAGTAGTCGCCGGCCCTGATGACGGCGACGATGACTTCCTTGCCCTTGGCGTCGCTCATGTAGATCTTCACGCTGCCGGACATCACCACGTACAGCGAGTCGGTGAGGTCGCCTTCGTTGACGACCACGGTCTTGCGCGGGAAGGTGCGCAGGCTACCGTTCGGGGACATCTCGCGCAGGCGTGCCTCGTCGAAGCTTTCGAAAGCCTTGATTGCCGGTGCCTGTGCCGCGCGCGTCGAGCTGTGCATCATGGGACGCGGATTATCCTGCATACCCCGCCGATGCTGCAACGGCTAGGGGATTATGACCGGCAGGCGGCGCGACTCACGTAGTCCAGGTAGGCGGCGACGAGGATGCCGGCCAGCGCAAGGCTGGCGACCGCGGCCAGCCAGAAGCCCGCCGCGCCCATCGGCGCGCCGGCCAGGTCGCCGAAGCCGAGCGCATAGCCCCCGGCCAGGCCGACGCCCCAGAGTGCGAAGGCGTAGATGGCCATCGGCACGGTCGACTTGCGGTAACCGCGCAGGGCATTGACGGTCACCGCCTGAAGCGCATCGACGAGGTGATAAGCCGCCACCAGCGCGATCAGCGGGGTGGCGGCGGCGCGCACGGCGGCGTCCGGCGTGTAGAGCGCCGCCAGCCGCGCGGACCCCAGCCACAGCAGGAGGCTGACGACGACGCCGATGCCCAGACCGATCCCGATGCCGCGCCAGGCCGCCTGGCGCGCGCGCGCCGGGTTGCCCGCGCCGAGCGCCTGTCCGGCCAGCACGGCCGTGGCGTTGCCGAGCGCGAGCGGCAGCATGAAGGTCAGCGCCGCCAGGTTGGCCGCGATCTGGTGGGCGCCCGACACCACCGGCCCGAGCCGCGCGATGAACAGCGCCATGAAGGTGAAGGCGGTGACGTCGACGAGGAAGGTGGCGCCGATCGGCATGCCCAGCCTCAGCATCGCCGCGATGCGCCGCCAGTCGGGCCACTCGAAGCCCGCCAGCAGGGCGAACTCGCGGTAGTCCGGGTGGCGCACGCACCATGCCCACCCGCCGATCGCCGTCGTCGAGGCGATCAGCGTCGTCGCCACCGCACAACCCGGCGCGCCGAGCGCCGGCAGACCGAACCCGCCGTACATGAACAGCGCGTTGAGCGGAATCTTCAGCGCCAGCCCGATCAGGTTGAAGACCATGATCGGCCGCGTGCGGCCGATGCCCGACGAGAAGCCGTAGAACAGGCGAAAGGCCAGCGCCGCCGGCACGCTCCAGGCGATGGCGTCGAGGTAGGCGCGCACCTTCGCTTCCACTTCGGGCTCGAGCTGCGACAGGGCCAGCAACGGCCCCGGGTGCCAGAGCACGGCCATCGCCACCGCGGCGAGCGCGACGGCGATCCAGAAACTCTGCCGCACCTCGGCGCCGATCTCGGCGTGCCGCCCGGCGCCGTAGAGATGGGCGACCGTCGGCGTCAGGGCCAGCAGCACGCCCATGGTCGTCACGAATACCGTCACATAGACGGCAGCACCGATGCCGATGGCCGCCAGGTCGACGGCGGAGATGCGGCCGGCCATGACGGTGTCGATGACGCCGTTCGCCATCACCGCCAGTTGGGCCACGAGCACCGGCCAGGCGAGGCGCAACAGTTCGCGGGTCAGGGAGTGCTTTTCCATGCGCAAAGCGGCGGCGAATAACCGCGACAAGGCTGCATGTTGCAGCGCAATAGCCTAGAATAGCAGCCTTTTTACGGCCTTTCGCCCATGTCCGCCCGCCTGCGCGAGATCCCTTACAACTACACCTCGTTCTCCGATCGCGAGATCGTGATCCGCCTCCTGGGCGAGGAAATGTGGCGGGTGCTCGACACCCTGCGCAGCCAGCGCGTCACCGGCCGCTCGGCGCGCATGCTCTACGAGGTGCTCGGCGACATCTGGGTCCTGCGGCGCAATCCCTACCTCGAGGACGACCTGCTCGCGAACCCGGCACGGCGCGATGCGCTGGTCGGCGCGCTCAAGCACCGCCTCAACGAGATCGAGAAACGCCGTGCCGGCAACGATGCCGTGGCGCAACTGCTCGCCGCCGCGCGCAAGGCCGTCGCCGAGTTCGAGCGCTGGTTCGGCGACACGGCCGACCTGCGCCGCCGCACGCTGCGCGAACTCGCGCGCCACACGCGCCGCGACAACATCCGCTTCGACGGCCTCGCCCGCGTCTCGCACGTCACCGACGCCACCGACTGGCGCGTCGAGTATCCGTTCGTCGTCCTGACGCCGGACACGGAAGAGGAAGTCGCGCCGCTGGTGCGTGGCTGCATCGCCCTCGGCCTGACCATCATCCCGCGCGGCGGCGGCACCGGCTACACCGGCGGCGCCGTGCCGCTGACCCCGAAGTCGGTCGTCATCAACACCGAGAAGCTGATCGACATGGCCGCCGTCGAGGAAGCGACGCTGCCCGGCGTATCGCGTTCCTACGCCACCATCCGCACCGGCGCCGGCGTCGTCACGCGCCGCGTCATGGACCGCGCGGACGAGGCCGGCCTGGTCTTCGCCTGCGACCCGACCTCGGCCGACGCTTCGTGCATCGGCGGCAACATCGCCATGAACGCCGGCGGCAAGAAGGCCGTGCTGTGGGGCACGGCGCTCGACAACCTCGCCTCGTGGCGCATGGTGACGCCCGATGGCCACTGGCTCGACGTCGAGCGCATCAACCACAACCTCGGCAAGATCCACGACCAGGAGACCGCCACCTTCCGCCTGCGCCGCACCGACGACGCCGGCCGCCAGCTCGCCGAGGAGTTCCTGTCGATCCCCGGCAGCACCTTCCGCAAGGCCGGCCTCGGCAAGGACGTCACCGACAAGTTCCTCGCCGGCCTGCCCGGCGTGCAGAAGGAAGGCACCGACGGCATCATCACCTCGGCGGTCTGGATCCTGCACAAGATGCCGCCGGTGGCGCGCACCGTCTGCCTCGAGTTCTTCGGCCAGGTGGCGGAAGCCGTGCCGTCGATCGTCGAGATCACCGAGTACCTGAAGACGCGTCCGGGCGGCGCCATCCTCGCCGGCCTCGAGCACCTCGACGAGCGCTACGTCCGCGCCGTCGGCTACACGACCAAGGCCAAGCGCCACGGCCGGCCGAAGATGGTGCTGATCGGCGACATCGTCGGCGACGACGAGACAGCCGTCATGCGCGCCGCTTCGGAAGTCGTGCGCATCGCCAACGCGCGCTGCGGCGAGGGCTTCATCGCCGTCTCGCCCGAGGCGCGCAAGAAGTTCTGGCTCGACCGCGCGCGCACCGCCGCGATCTCGAAGCACACCAACGCCTTCAAGGTGAACGAGGACGTGGTGATCCCGCTGCCGCGCATGGGCGACTACTGCGACGGCATCGAGCGCATCAACATCGAACTCTCGATCGCCAACAAGATCGCGCTCTGCAACGCGCTGGCGGACTTCCTTTCCGGCCCGCTGCCGCTGCACCTCGGCGACGCCGCGCTCGACAAGAAAGAGATCATCGGCGACCGCGCCGCGCAGGCGCTCGAAGCCGTCAATGAGGCGCGCGACCGCTGGCAGCTCTATCTCGACAGCCTCGATGCGCCCTGGCCCCCGAAGCGCCGCTGGCATCCCGTGCCACCGCCGAAGGCCGCGCGGCCGAGCTGGCATCCGGTGCCGCACAAGACCGCGACCAACACCGTCTTCCACAAGCTGCAGGACTACTCGGTGCGCGTGTCGTGGAAGCGCGAACTGAAGCCGCTGCTCGAGACCATCTTCGACGGCAACGCCTTCCGCCCGGTGCTCGAGAAGATCGACGCCCTCCACAAGGAAGTCCTGCGCGACCGCCTGTTCGTGGCGCTGCACATGCACGCCGGCGACGGCAACGTGCACACCAACATCCCGGTGAACTCCGACCGCTACGCCATGCTGCAGACGGCCTACAAGACCGTCGACCGCATCATGGCGCTGGCGAAGAGCCTCGACGGCGTGATCTCGGGCGAGCACGGCATCGGCATCACCAAGCTCGAGTACCTGTCGGCCGAGGAGATGCGGCCGTTCCGCGAGTACAAGCAGCGCATCGACCCCGAGGGCCGCTTCAACAAGGGCAAGCTGATGGCAGGCGCCGACCTGCGCGACGCCTATACGCCCTCGTTCGCGCTGCTCGGCGTCGAATCGCTGATCATGGAGCAGTCGGAGATCGGCAAGATCTCCAACCTGATCAAGGACTGCCTGCGCTGCGGCAAGTGCAAGCCGGTCTGCTCGACCCACGTGCCGCGCGCCAACCTGCTCTACAGCCCGCGCAACAAGATCCTCGGCACCGGCCTGCTGGTCGAGGCCTTCCTCTATGAGGAGCAGACGCGCCGCGGCGTCAGCCTGCAGCATTTCGACGAGTTCAACGACGTCGCCGACCACTGCACGGTCTGCCACAAGTGCGTCAAGCCCTGCCCGGTCGACATCGACTTCGGCGACGTCTCCATCGCCATGCGCAACTTCCTGCGCGCCCAGGGCAAGAAGAAGACGCCCCCGGCCACGAAACTGGCGATGGCCTTCCTCACCGCCAAGGACCCGGCCACCATCAAGCTGATGCGCGCCGGCATGATCGACCTCGGCTACAAGGCGCAACGCCTCGGCCACACCGTCGCCAGGTCGCTCGGCCTGATCCAGGAAACCGTCAGGCACCCGCCGGCCTCGACCGGCCGGCCGAGCGTCAAGGCGCAGGTGATCCACTTCCTCAACAAGCCGATGCCCGCCGGCGTGCCGAGCCGCACCAGCCGCGCGCTGCTCGACATCGAGGACGACGCGCTGATCCCCGTGATCCGCCATCCGCAGAAGAGCAACGAGGATTCCGACGCCGTCTTCTATTTCCCGGGCTGCGGCTCCGAGCGCCTGTTCTCGCAAGTCGGCCTCGCCACCCAGGCCATGCTCTACGAAACCGGCGCCATCACCGTGCTGCCGCCCGGCTACCTGTGCTGCGGCTATCCGCAGACCGCCTCGGGCAACGAAGACCAGGGCCAGGCGATCACCACGCAGAACCGCGTGCTGTTCCACCGCGTCGCCAACACGCTCAACTACCTCGACATCAAGACCGTGCTGGTCTCCTGCGGCACCTGCCTCGACCAGCTCGAGAAGTACCAGTTCGAACAGATCTTCCCCGGCTGCCGCCTGCTCGACATCCACGAGTACCTGCGCGAAAAGGGCGTGCAGCTCGACGGCGTCGACGGCGTGCGCTACATGTACCACGACCCCTGCCACACCCCGATCAAGACCTACGACCCGGTCAAGCTCGTCTCCGAGCTCATGGGCGGCAAGGTCGACCTCTCCGACCGCTGCTGCGGCGAGTCCGGCACCCTCGCCGTCACGCGCCCCGACGTCTCGACCCAAGTGCGCTTCCGCAAGCAACAGGAAATCGAAGCCGGCGCCGCCAAGCTGAGGGCCGACGGCTTCAACGGCGACGTCAAGCTCCTCACCTCCTGCCCCAGCTGCCTGCAAGGCCTCACGCGCTACGAGCCCGACGCCGACCTCAAGGCCGACTACGTCATCGTCGAGATGGCGAAGCACCTGCTGGGGAAGGACTGGATGGAGAAGTACGTCAGTGCGGCGAATGCGGGGGGGATTGAGCGGGTACTGCTCTGAGCAATTAAGCGCGGGGGGAACTGCGATCAGCGGGCTGGTGTCTGCTTCCGACCCCAAAGTTGCCGGTCGGTACTTCGGAAGCAGACGTTCAAAGTCTAGCTACCTTGCAAGTACAGCTTGCAAGCCGTTCCCTCGGAGCGGGTTAGTCCTCGGGATATGTGAAGTCACTCGCAAGGCCTGGCTCCTTTAGAAGATCGCCGATGAGAGTCCAGTGGTTTTGGGCAGGCTCCGTACATCCAAGAAACCATAGACCACCAATGGTGCTGGGGTAGGTGAGCTCGGACAAGATGACATTCGCACGCCGGTTCAGGTGGAAGACAACGACCAAGTTGGAGGAATCGGCGTACTTGCCGAGCTTGTCCAGTTCCACTTGTAGTGGCTGGGACGAACGCAAGATATCAGGCACCCACTCCTTCAATTGGACCGGAGCAAAGTTCATCTCCCCGTTCATCTCGTACGCGGCAATGATGTCGTAGTCTTGCCGCTCAACCTGGGCGAACCACACCTTTACGCCGAGACGACAGCCCATTCCGTAACAGAACAGGGCTGCTTGTCGTCCTTCCCCATACTTCCGCAGCTTTCTCGAGCGAAGAGTCCTAGCGTGGTACTCGAGCTCGTGAAGAGGATAGCTTCGGGAAAGCTCGCGCAACCCCACGAGGATTCTCTCGGGGTCAAGATACTGGTACTGAAGCCATTCTCGTGGGACGCGTCGCATCGACCCGGGGACTAACAGTGTTCATACGGATCTGCTGGATCCGTATATGAATCGATATCCATGCGCTCATTATGCAATCGTTGTTCGGCAAGACACGCGCCTCGATGCGTCTGTCTAACAACAAATGCTGACGCTTTCGGACGGCCCAGCCGTATGCGCGGCTGCAATTGCACGCGGGTATTGAAGTCCGCTCTTGGCCGACTAAAGCAGGCCAAGGGCAGGGTTGTCGCCGATTTTGCGCCCGCCGCGGCGGCGCGTCGCCGGACGGGGAAGTCCGGTCGCGCTGTTCGAGCGAAGCGAGTTTGCGCGACCGGCCGGCCGGCGATGCGGCGCAAGGGAACCCGAAGGGCGGGCGCGCATGAGGCGGCGGCCCTGCCCTTGGCCTGCGGCCGCAGCAATCAGACGGTTTGCTCTTGAGCGGTTTCGGGCAACAACGCAGACGCCGAAGCCGAGACCCAAACGCTCTCCCCGTTCTTCCGCTTGTGATTGAGGATGGTGCTCCGTGCCACGCCTTCGATGTGGCGCGTGACGACGTCCATCACCCAGCCGTGCGTGACGACGAGCACGCGCTCGCCCGGGTGTTGCGCGCCGATGTCCATGAAGCCGGCGAGCACGCGGTCGGCGAATTCGTCCATGGTCTCGCCTTCCTCGAATTCGGCGGCGGGATTGCGGCGCATGATCTGCTGGAGCAGGAGCGGGTTCAGGTCGGCGAGTTCGCTTTTCGGGACGCCCTGGATGGCGCCGAAATGCCGCTCCTTGATACCTTCGTGGACGGAAGGCGGCGGCAGGCCGAGGGCGGCGGCAATGATCTCTGCGGTCTCGCCGGCACGGATCAACGGGCTGCTCCACACGGCGGCGAAACCCGAGCCGGCGAAAGAAGAAGCCATCTCGCGCGCCTGGCGGCGGCCCTGATCGTTGATCGGCACGTCGATCCAGCCCTGCAGGATGCCGCTGACGTTCCAGTCGGTTTCGCCGTGGCGGGTGACGCAGACGTGCGCGGGCCGGTTCATGGCCGCGCATGTTACCGGAGCGCGGCGGGGCTTCGGGCTGCCTACCTGCTGCCGAACAGGACGTCCCAGCGCATGAGCCGGAACGGCATGCCGAAGCCGCGCTTGCGGGTGCAGTAGGCGAGCTGTTCGTGCAGGCGTGCGTCGAGCGCGGCCTCGTCGACGGCGCAGCCGGCGAGCGTGCGGCTGCAACGACTGCAACGCCGGAAGTCGCTGCCGACTTCGGGCTCGCAGAAGCGGCGATGGAGTTGCGCAAGCTGGCGCCCCACCGTGCAACAGCCCAGTTCGTCGCAGCCGACGCAGAGCTTGGTGAGCCCGCGCGCCTTGCCGCGCACGTTGATCCTGTGCAATTCCGCCTCGGAGTAGAGGAAGTCCTGCTGGGCCGGCGGGTCGGGCCAGCGGTCGGGGAAGGATGCAGTCATGGCGCTCTCTCCGTCGGCTTTATTGCGCTGTATAGCTGCTTCGAGGCGCCCCTGCAAATACGTACGTGCTCGCCCTCAGCCGGTGCCCTGGCCGCCGATGCGGGTGGTTTCCAGGGCGGGATCCTTGTCCGCCTCCTCCTCGGGCTTGCCGGGTTTCCTGAACGGCTTCAACTGGTCGAGCCGCGTGTCGGGGTTTTCCCGCTTGGCGGGATCATCGGGCTTGCCGGTCTCCGCGAGGTCGGGCTTGGGCTTGTCGGGCATATGGCCTCCTTTGCCCGCGCAAGGTAGCGCATCGGGCGGCAGACATCTGTGCCCCGCCTCGCGCTCGGGAACGGAGCTTGCCCAACGCGGGCGCATACCTCCGGAGCCAGCCATGCAAATGCAACCAGGCCAGCCGTTGCGCGGCAAGCGCGTCGCAGTCCTCATGACCGACGGCGTCGAACAGATCGAATACGTCCAGCCCCGCGCCTTCCTCGAACAGAAGGGCGCGCACGTCACCCTCGTCGCACCCAAGGCCAAGGGGGAGCAGGTTCAGGGATTCAACCACCTGGCGCCCGGCGACCGCTTCGCCGTCGAGCTGAACGTCCACGATGCGCGCGCCGACCAGTTCGACGCCCTGCTGCTGCCCGGCGGCGTGGCCAACCCCGACCGGCTGCGGCTCTCGCGCACGGCGATCCGCTTCATCCGCGAATTCGCGCAACAGGACAAGCCGATCGCGGCGATCTGCCACGGCCCCTGGACGCTGATCGACGCCGGCATCGTCAAGGGCCGGCGCCTGACGAGCTGGCCGAGCCTGAAGGAGGACCTGCGCAACGCCGGCGCAGAGTGGACCGACGAGCCGGTGGTCATCGACGGCAAGCTCGTCACCAGCCGCAAGCCGGACGACCTGCCGGCCTTCGACCAGGCGCTGCTGCACGAACTTGCGGAAACGGCGGAAGCCGCCGTGTAGGAACAGCCGCCGGTCAGTCGGCCAGGGCGAGCCCGCCGAGACGGCGCGCGGCGATCACGCTCTGGCGCAGGGCGACGGCCGTCGCCAGCCGCGACTCGTTCGAGGCGAAGACGACCCCGCAGGGCTGCGTGGCCCCGCCGCACATGACGGCCGCGGCCAGCCTGCCGGTCATCACCATGTCGAAGGGGATGTTGTGCAGCGGGATGACGACGCCGCTGCCCGCAAGGTCGGACGGCCGTGCCCACACCTTGCGGACGATTTCGGGCATGTGCGGATCGACCGCCGCGGCGTCGAGGCGAACGGCGCCGGCCTCGCCGAGGCGGCAGCGCACGGAAACGCGGCCGTCGTAGGCGCAGTGCCAGACGGTCGCCCCCTCGGGGATCTCCAGGTTGACGTATTCGTCAGGGATGATCGGCCCGCGGGCGCTGGCCGTGCCCCAGGCCAACTCGGCCATCATGACGAGGACGATGCCGGTCCGCTTCATTGCGAAGCCCTCGGACAAACCAATTCGGACGCCTGCTGCGACGCACACTGGCCGCAGACGCCGAAAAGCTCGAAATGTTCGCGAAGGCGCTCGGAGCAGCCGCGAAACTCGACGGTCGGCAAGCGCTGCTGGGCGGCCCGCAGGACGCCGATGCCGCCGTAATCGACGCCCACGCAGGCCTCGACGTCGAAGCGCAGCGGCAGATCGGCACTCAGGGCGGCGGCACAGGCGGCGCGCAGGGTATCCCAGACGCCGACGCCCAGCTTGCCGTCGATGCGGACGGCGACGTGGTCTTCGTGTTCGGAGAAGGTGGCGACCATGGATCCTCTGAGGCGTGGAGGAAAGCTGCACTGCAATAATCGAAGGTTAGTGGCTGGCGATGCAACTGTAAATCCCGCTTTGGGCATATGGTCACTGTCGACACTGGTTCTTGACCCGGGCCAAAGCCAGCGGGGACGGCGGCGATGACAATCGCCAGGATGAGGATTATCCGCCTGGCGCTCCTGCTGCTGGCCCTGCCTGCGGCGGCGCAGCAACCGCTCCAGCCGCTGCTCGACGCCGTGCCGGCCGGCGGCACGCTGCGGCTCGCGGCCGGCCGCTACGCCGGACCGGCGGTGATCGACCGTCCGATGAGCGTGGAGGGCGGCGGCAAGGCGGTGATCGATGCCGGCGGCCGCGGCACGGTGCTGACGCTGCGGGCGAGCGGTGCCACCTTGCGCGGCCTGCTGCTGATGAACAGCGGTACCACCCACGACGGCATCGACGCCGGCCTGCAGATCGAGGGGGACGACAACCGCGTCGAGGAAAACACGATCGACGATGCGCTGTTCGGCATCCACGTTCGCCAGGGCAACCGCAACCGCATCGTCGGCAACCGCGTGCGCGGCAAGGATCTGCCGCTGGGCCTGCGCGGCGACGGGCTGCGGCTGTGGAACAGCCGCCACAACCGGGTCGAGGACAACCGCTTCGAGCGCGTGCGCGATCTCACGCTGGCCAATTCGCCCGACAACCGCGTCGCCGGCAACCGGCTGGATGACGCCCGCTACGGCATGCACATCGTGTTCTCGCCGCGCACGCGGGTGGACGGCAACCGCATCGCCGGCACGGGCACCGGCATCGTGGTCATGTATTCCGAGGGCGTGGTCGTGCGCGGCAATTCGATCGCCCACGCGCTCGACGGCGGCGGCGCCGGCATCGCCTTCAAGGACAGCGGCGAGGGGCTGGTCGAGAACAACGACATCCTCCACTGCGCGACGGGGCTCCAGGCGAACACGCCGCTCAACGCCGAGCGCGTGCTGACGATCCGCGGCAACCGCCTCGCCCACAACATCGTCGGCATTTCGTTCTACGGCGAGAAGGGTGGCCACCGCATCGTCGGCAACCGCTTCGAGAACAACCTGACGCAGGTGACGACGAGCGCCGCCGGCGTCGGCTCGGCCAACGTCTGGGAAGGCAATGCCTGGAGCGACTACGAGGGCTTCGACCGCGACGGCGACGGCGTCGGCGACACGCCGCACGAGCTCAACGCCTACGCCGACCGCATCTGGATGGAACTGCCGAAGGCCAAGTTCTTCGCCAATTCGCCGCTGTTCGAACTGCTCGACTTCCTCGAGCGCCTGGCGCCGTTTTCCGCGCCGTCGCCGATCCTGCGCGACCCGGCGCCGCGCGTGCGGTGACTTGGAGTTATCCTTCGCGCCATGACCTGCGAACTCTGCGACACCCCCGGCGGAGAAGTTCTCTGGCGCGACGAGCTGTGTCGCGTCGTCCGCGTGGACGGCAACGAAGGCCAGGCCTTCCCGGGTTTCTGCCGTGTGATCTGGGACGCGCACGTTGCCGAGATGACGGGCCTGCCGAGCGCCGACCGGCGCCACCTGATGAACGTCGTCTTCGCCACCGAGGCAGCGCTGCGCTCGCTCCTGCGTCCGGACAAGATCAACCTCGCCAGCCTCGGCAACGTCGTGCCGCACCTCCACTGGCACGTGATCCCGCGCTGGAGCGACGACAGCCATTTTCCGGTGCCGGTCTGGTCGGCGGCACAGCGACCGGTGCGCCCGCGCGCGTCGATCGACAACGCCGATCTCGCCGGTGCCATCGCCGAAGCGCTGTCCGAGGAGATTTCCGGAACATGAGCGACGCGCCCGCCGAAGCCCAACGCCCGGCCTTCTCCGACGCCGGGGAATGCCTGGCCTGGCTGGAGAAGAATCCGGCCACGGACAACGTCCATCTGCAGGCCATGCTGCTGCGGCAGGTCAACCTGCTCAACCATCACCCCATCGGCCCCGGCGAGCGCCTCGACATCCTCGAAACCCTGCGACCCAGACTCCACGAGGTCCAGGAGGAATTCGGCCGCAAGTTCGCCGGCAAGCCGCTGCCGCTGACGGTCCCCGAGCAGGCGGCGTTCGACTCCTGCCGCGCGCTCTGGCATGCGCTCGCCACGGGCTACATGCGCTGCGCCGAAGCCTGCTTCGCCGGCGATTCCGCCATGAAGTCCAAGGCGGCACTGGTCCTGCAGCGTGCGTTGGCCGCCATGGTGGCCGGCCAATACGAGACCCATCGCTCGGGCCTGACGCCCACCGCCGACTACTGGCGCACGCTGCATCAGCTCTACGCGGCGGCCGAACAGTTGAACGTCACGACACAGGAAGTCTTCGATACGACGCGGCTCGGCAAGATCTCGGGCTCGGTGGGCGCGGCGTACGCCGAGGCCCTGCTGCTCGCCGCCGCCGGACTGCACGAGCAAAGCCAGCGCCGCATCGCCTGGGCGGCGCGCTGGACGCGGCGCTGGTCGGGCAAGGTGCGCATCCTCGCCTCGCCGCCGACGCTGTCGACCCAGGCCTTCCCGCTTTGCGTCGACCTCGGCTCCGACCAGCCGGCCGGCTACATGCCGCTCGATGTTCCCGGCGCGCGCTGGCTCGAAACGGCCGAACTCCGGCGCAGCATCAAGAAGCGCCTGCTGATGCTCGACAAGGGCGAGCTGCCGGTCAACCTCGGCCTCGGCGACGACTGCACGCAGCCGGCCTGCGAGCAGCTGCTCAAGCACCTCTACCAGCGCTGGTGCAAGGGCGGCGCGATCCGCGGCTTCGAGCGCCGGCCGGCGAGCGGCCCCTGCCGATTCGTCGTCGGCTTCGAGGGCATCCACTATTACCTGTCGGGCAGCAAGCCGTTCAAGGCGCCGGGCTCGCCGACGAACGAGATGCTGCGGCGCGATCGCGAAGAGATCGCGACCTTCGGCCGCGTCGCCACGCACCACGACGAGAACTTCAGCGAACAGCACGGCTACGCCGTGGAGGAGTGGCGGCTGATCGAGAACTGGCACATGGTCGACGCGTCCGCCACCGGCGTGCGCATCGAGCGCAAGAGCGGCGGCAAGCTGCGCATCGGGCACGGCCAACTGGTCGCGGCCTGCCCGGGCGACGCCCAGTCCTTCCTGCTCGGCTGCGTGCGCTGGGCACTGGCGGGCGACGGGCTCCAGGCCGGCGTGTCGCTGTTTCCGGGGTTGCCGGTGCCGGTGGCGTTGCGCGGCGCCGGCCCCGCGGCCGCGGGCGAGCGCTTCCGCCAGGGATTCCTGCTGCCGGCCGTTGCCGCCGTGAAGCAGGAGGCCAGTGTCGTCATGCCCATCGGCACCTACAAGCTCGGCAAGACGATCGAGGTCTTCGCCGACCAGTCGCGACGGGTGCGCCTGACGCGCCTGGTCGAGCGCGGCTCGGACTACGAACGCGCGGCTTACGAACCGGCCTGAGCGAGCGCCCGGGGGTGGCGTTCCTGACGGTATGGCCGCGGCGACTGCGCTATGATAGCCGGCCCCTCTGAGACAGACGCCATGGCCGGACTCGACCAAGACACGCCCCTTCCGACCGAGATCAAGCTGCACCAGCAGTCGCGCTTGATGGAGATCACCTTTGCCGACGGCAGCCATTTCAAGCTGCCCTACGAATACCTGCGCGTCTTCAGCCCCTCGGCCGAAGTGCGCGGACACGGGCCGGGACAGGAGACCCTGCAGACGGGCAAGCGCAACGTCGACATCCAGGCGCTCGATCCCGTCGGCAACTACGCCGTCAAGCCGACCTTCTCCGACGGCCACGACTCGGGCATCTATTCCTGGGACACGCTGTACGAACTCGGCCGCCACTACGAGGCGTACTGGAACGAATACCTTGCGCGACTCGAAGCCGCCGGCGCCAGTCGCGATATCGATTCGACCACCCTGCCGCCGAAGACCGGCGGCGGCTGCGGCGGCAAGCACTGACACTCCCTCGGGGAGCGAAACCATGAGCGAAACCCACTTCGGCTTCGAGACCGTGCCCGAGCACGAGAAGGCGCGCCGCGTGCGCGGCGTCTTCTCGTCCGTGGCCGGCAAATACGACGTGATGAACGACCTGATGTCGATGGGCCTGCACCGGCTCTGGAAGGCGTTCACCATCCAGGTCTCGGGCGTGCGCGCCGGCGAGCGCGTGCTCGACGTCGCCGGCGGCACCGCCGACCTCTCCTCGTCCTTCGCCAAGCGCGTCGGGCCGACCGGCGAAGTCTGGCTCACCGACATCAACAACGCCATGCTGACGCGCGGCCGCGACCGCCTGCTCGACGAGGGCGTGGTTGCGCCCGCGGCGCAGTGCGACGCCGAGAAGCTGCCCTTCCCGTCCGACCACTTCGACATCGTCACCGTCGCCTTCGGCCTGCGCAACATGACGCACAAGGATGCGGCGCTGGCCGAAATGCGCCGCGTGCTGCGCCCCGGCGGCCGGCTGCTGGTACTCGAATTCTCGAAGGTCTGGGAACCGCTGGGCCCCGCCTACGATCTCTATTCCTTCAAGCTGCTGCCCTGGCTCGGCAAGAAGATCGCCGACGACGCCGACAGCTACCGCTACCTCGCCGAATCGATCCGCATGCATCCCGACCAGGAGACGCTGAAGGGCATGATGGAACAGGCGGGCCTCGAGCGGGTCGAATACTTCAATCTGACCGCGGGCGTCGTTGCCTTGCACCGCGGCTACAAGCTCAACAAGGAGACACCCGCATGAAAAAACTGATCCTCGCCCTCTGCGCCGCCTTCGTCGGCCTCGGGACGCTGAGCTTCGACGCCGAAGCCAAGCGCCTCGGCGGCGGCTTCTCGTCGGGCATGAAGCGCGACTCGGGGGTGATGCGCCGCGACGCGACGCCGGCCGCGCCGACGCAAGCCGTACCGGCCAAGCCGGCCGCCACCCCCGGCGCCGCCGCGCCCGCGGCGCAGCGCTCCGGCATGAGCCGCTGGATGGGCCCGCTCGCCGGCCTCGCCGCCGGTCTCGGCCTCGCCGCGCTGCTGTCGCACTTCGGCCTCGGCGAAGGCTTCGCCTCGATCCTGATGCTGCTGCTGCTCATCGCCGCGGCCGTCTTCGTCTTCCGCCTGCTGTTCGCCAGGAAGAAGCCCGAGGCCGGCATGCAGTACGCCGGTGCCGGCGCTCCGGCGCCGCAACGCTTCGAGCCGATGAGCATGCCGGCGGGCGGTGCCGCGGCGGCGTCTTCGGCGGTCGGCGTTCCGGCCGGCTTCGACGTCGACGGATTCCTGCGCCAGGCCAAGCTCAACTACATACGCCTGCAGGCCGCCAACGATGCCGGCAACCTCGACGACATCCGCGAATTCACCTCGCCCGAGATGTTCGCCGAGATCAAGCTGCAGCTCGACGAGCGCGGCGGCGCGCCACAGACCACGGACGTCATGCAGCTCGACGCCGCGCTGCTCGACCTGACGACGGAGGACAGGCGCTACATCGCCAGCGTGCGCTTCCACGGCCTGGTCCGCGAGGAAGCGAATGCCGCCCCCGAGGCCTTCGACGAAGTCTGGCACCTGACCAAGCCGGTGAACGGTTCCACCGGCTGGGTCGTGGCCGGCATCCAGCAGTTCGAGTGATCGAAAACCTGCTCCTGGCCGGGCTCAACCACGTGCTCGGCCAGTCGGCCTGGGCGCGCGACAGGCTCAGGCCGTTCGCCGGGCGCCTCGCCCGGCTTTCCGTTCCCCCTTTCGAGTTGGCCCTGTCCGTCGGCGATGACGGCTATTTCGCCGGTGCCGGCGAAGACGCCGCCGTCGACGTGGACATCGCACTGCCGGCCGACACGCCGATGCTGCTGGCGCAAGGCGGCCTCGAACGCGTGATGCAGGCGGCGCGCGTCGAGGGCAGCGCCGAGTTCGCCACCGAACTCGCCTTCGTGCTGCGCAACCTACGCTGGGACGCCGAGGAAGACCTGTCGCGCGCCGTCGGCGACATCGCCGCCCACCGCATCGTCGCGGGCATCGGCGGGCTGGCGCAATGGCAGCGCCAGGCGGCGGGGAATCTCGCCGATAACCTCGCCGAATATGCCACCGAGGAAAATCGAATCCTGGTCAATCGACGCGATCATAAAATGTTCGCCGACGAGGTCGCCGGTCTCGTCGAATCCCTCGAACGACTGGAAGCGCGCGCCGACCGGCTGCGCCGCTAAGGAGACTCCCACGATGAAACGCCTGCTCGCCCTCACGCTCACCGCCTGCTTCGCCGCCCCTGCGCTCGCCAACGATGAAGCCGCCCTGCTCGCGCAGGCGCGCAAGATCGCGGGCGACATTCCGCCCAAGCTCGTCAAGGTGCTGACCGACGAGATCAAGCAGGGCGGACCTGAGCAGGCGATTTCCGTCTGCCGCGAGAAGGCGCCGAAGATGGCCGCCGCCGCCTCGGCCGAGACCGGCTGGAACATCCGCCGCGTCAGCCTCAAGAACCGCAACCCGAAGGCCGTCCCCGACGCCTGGGAGCGCGCCGCGCTCGAAGACTTCGACCGCCGCCTCGCCGCCGGCGAAATGCCCATCACCCTGGAGAAGGCCGAACTCGTTACCGAAGGCGGCCAGAAGACCTATCGCTACGTGAAGGCACTGCCGACGCAGGAACTCTGCCTCGGCTGCCACGGCACCGCCGACCGCATCTCCGAACCGGTGAAGGCCAAGCTCGGCGAGCTCTACCCCGAGGACAAGGCGGTCGGCTACGGCCTGTCGCAAGTCCGCGGCGCGATCACGCTCAAGAAGCCGTTGTAAAGGCGGTTCTCGTGTTGTGACCGTGGGCGCTCGGGCCGCCGGGGGTGCTGCTGCGCTCCGTGTCCCCCGTCGTCGGCCTTCGGCCGCCGCCTCCTCCTAATACCTACGCGCAGCAGCACCCCCACCGTCCCGAGCGGTGACGCCGTGCCTGCTTGACGGCCCTGGACCCACGGCCCGTCAGCCAAGGATGCAGTTGTCCACCCGGCTTTGAATGCCCGCTTTAGCGTCCAGCCCAACGCTTGCTACCGACCCACAACGGTCTGATGATGTTCGCAAGCCAAATGGCGGCTTTCTGATCCCAAACCTGCCTGTCGAGTTTCGAGTCTGACTGTCTCTGGTTCGGCCAAAGCAGCCGCTCGACTAGATGTTGAGTTGCAATAGGTTGTTCCCGCCGAGGCGAGAAGCTGGAGGCTTGTAGCCGAGAGCGGAGTGAGGCCGTCGGCTGTTGTAGTAGGCGAGGAAGGCTGGCAGCCAGGAAGTGCGTTCGGCGCT
>Ga0209066_10002974_pt1 | contig 19867 bp, 31 predicted proteins | sample All_14_2_FD_187198 | JGI IMG/M metagenome (GOLD analysis project Ga0209066, IMG submission 187198) | Freshwater microbial communities in response to fracking from Pennsylvania, USA - Allegheny Zone_MetaG_DW_15 (SPAdes) (version 2) ... | reverse complement strand
GGTACTGGTCCATCTGGCGCCGGGTCAACGCTTATCACCGACAACACATGCCGATGGGTGTACATCGGGCCTGCAACTTCAATCGGTTCTATTCCGCTTTACGCCACAACAACTATTGCAGGACCAACAGATTTGATGGATGGTTTTGTGCAGTTGATTGCACATGCATCTTTCACAACTATTGGTCTTACTTCATATCGCCCTGAAACGCTTGGAAACTTTGGTCAAGAGGCGTTTATGTCTGGCGGTCTGTTCAACTCCAGAGCATCTGGCCAAGTTAACGGACCTAACACCGGGACTGTTGCCGCTCCAATTTATGCGACAGCCAGCCAACGCGGGTCTTTCAAGCTGTGCACAAACAGTAGGAAGTGGATTGGTTTTCGACCTGCAGGGCCAATAGTAAAGAATCAGCCTTACGACATTTTGGTTAATGGGCAGCTTCTTTCTGAGGCTCAAATTGTTTTAGGTTCTGATCAATCACTGTCTTTTCTTATTAACTTGCTTCCATTCCCAGATGGCAAGAAAGAAATTGAAATCAGGGTTTACAACAATATTCGCTCTGGTGTTGCATTTGAAATTGCAACAGAACCCGGCGCAACTGTGTGGCCTTCATCAAACCCTAATAGATTAAAGCTTTCTGTTGATGGTGACTCTATTGCTTTTGGGTCATACATTTCTCAGTACAAGCCGAGATTTTGGCTTGAGCGCATCATCGGTGACCATCTTGGGGTTGATCTCGTTTACAACAATGCAGTCGGTGGAACTGGGGTCATAAACGATGCAGTAGGCGCCAAGACGACATACATCCAGCGACTGCCAGATGTGGCGGAGTTCTCCCCTGATGTTCACTTTATCGGAGGCTTCCAAAACGACGCGGGTGATAGTGGCTCATACACCAGCGCCGCACGACAAGCATCTATCCTGGCATACCTGCAAGCTTGTCGTGCGGCCTTGCCGGGTGCGCTGCTGGTGCTGGTCGGCGTGCAAATGCTGCAGGGTCAAACCACGGCGGCGGGATCGGCAAATCGCCATCAAGTCGAGGTGGACGCCAAGGCCGCGTTTGATGTTTTTGCGGACGATAACTCGCTGTTCATACCGCTGCTTACCGATGTGCGCCCCCGTGTCAGCACAGCAAACGGCCCGCACTATCTTGTGACCACGGCACCGTACAGCGACACCCACCCTACCACCCAGTATTACCCGTTCATCGGTGGACACATCGCAGACAAAATAGCGGCGTGGGTTTCATCCCAGTAACCATTTCGCAGCCCTCCCGAGAAGGCTTCCATCCCCGCCAGGTCGGGCGTGACGTGCTGACCCAGCAATAGAGTCACTGCCATGAGCACATCCTATCAATCGCAATAACGAAAAACACCATGAACGCATTCCCACGCCGCACAGGATCACCAGCCGTTGAGCCGATTACGCTCGCCGACGCGCTGGTGCATCTGCGCGAGACTGCTGACGGTGGTGAGAACGATGCGTACATCACCGGCCTGATCGTGGTTGCTCGGATGGCTTGTGAGGATCGCACAGAGCGTTCACTGATTTCGACTACGTGGCTTGTCAAGCTGGACGAATTCCCGGAAGTTATCGAGTTGATCCGCTGCCCGGTGATTGCTGTTCAGTCTGTGCAATATCTTGACGCTGACGGTGTTCTGCAGACCTTGAGCGATACCTTGTACACGGTTGATGTTTCATCCGAGCCAGCACGGATCGTTCCGGTTGATGTATGGCCTGCAACTCAGGTCGGAGCTATCAATGCTGTGCGAGTCGCTTTCACCGCAGGTTATGGCGTGAGTGGTTCAAGTGTTCCAGTTCCGCTGAAGCATTGGATGCTGTGTGCTCTGACGTATTTGTACGAAAACCGTGCTGGTGATATTCCAGAAGACTTCGCGGCTGGCCTGCTTGGCCCGTTTCGCACGCTTGGGGTTTGATCGTGAAATTCATGGACCCAGGCAAGCTGAATCGGCGCGTTGAGATTCACCAGCGCGGGACTGGTGTTGATGCCATCGGACAACCTCTGGACAACTTCGGAAAGATCGCTGACGAATGGGTCAGGGTCATTCCTCGCGCTGGACTTGATGCGGTGAAGGCTGACGCTAGAACGTCTGCTGTCCCTGTCACGATTCGGATGCGCTATCGGTCTTATCCGACCGCTGGAATGCGAGTTATTGAAGGCACTACGGTTTACGAGATTCTGGCCGTTCCTCCGCGTGATTCTGGTTGGCAGTTCATGGACCTGCAATGTGAGGTTCTTTCGTGAACATCACTTTTGACACTGCAGAGTTCAAGCAGGCACTTCAGGCAAAGCGCGAGCAGATCACCGCAGCAGCACGGCCAGCCGCCCAAGCTGCGGCACAAGTGATCTATGACCAAGCGCGTGCAAACGTCAATGTGTCGAAAAAAGGTCACTGGTTCCACGGTACGAGCTTTCGCAAGACCGGACAGAAATACTGGTTTGAACCTGGCACGCTGAGAAACTCGATTTATCAGGTCTACAGCAAAGACAACAGCAGCGAAACAAAGTCCACGTATCACATTTCTTGGAACTACAGAGAAGCGCCTTACGGGTTCATGGTTGAGATGAAAAAACCTTTCATTGGGCCTGCTGTGCATGACCGCATGGACGAGGCATTGCAGGCCATGAAAACAACGTATATCGAGCGGGTGAACAATGGAATCTGACCTTGACGCCCTGCTTAAAACCGTCTGCGCTCGCACATACCCAGACGTTGCGCCAGAAGATGCTGCATCGCCTTACATCGTGTGGCAGGGAATTGGCGGACGTGTTCTAAGGGCGCTGGATGGCGGCCACTGCGGGGCACGCAATACCTACATGCAAATCAGCGTCTGGTCTACACGAAGGCTTGAGGCTTTGACGCTTATTCGTCAAGTGGAAGACGCTCTGGTGGGTTCGCCATCATTCACAGTTGTGCGGCCTGAAGCAGAACCAATGAGCATGTACGACGAAGACGTCGAACATTACGGCGCGATTCAAAGATTCTCTATCTGGTCAACCAGATAACAGAGCAAAGCTGACCGGGAAACCGTTCGGCAAGCAAAGCCCGCGAGGGCAACCAAACCGGCCCGCCTAGTGCGGGCTTTTTCATTGGCCTACCTCGCGTGGGCCTTTTTCATTTTGAAAGGCCAATCATGAGCTTCAGCTTTCCAGAAGGCGGCTCGCAACAGTATTCGGTTACTTACGCGAGCGCAAAAACCATTTCCGCAATCACCAATGCAAACCCTGCGGTTTGCACTGCCACGGCCCACGGCTACACCTCCGGCGATGAAGTCCTGCTTCAATCCGGATGGGAAGATCTGAATGACATGGTGGTCAAGGTCACTGTGATCGACGCTAACAGCTTCTCGCTGTTGGACATTGACACGACCAACACCAGCTTCTACCCATCGGGTACGGGCGCTGGCACGGCTCAGAAAATCAGCGCATGGGTGCCGATGCCCCAAGTGATGACGATCAGCGCCTCTGGTGGCGATCCTCGCTTTACCGACGTGCAATTGCTGGCCCGCCGCAACTCCATCCGCATTCCAACCGGCTTCAACGCTTCGACCATCACCCTCGGTCTGGCGCACGATCCGGCCAATGCAACTTGGAAAGCCATGCTTGGCGTTAGCCGCAACCTGAGCAAGACCGCATTCAAGCAAGTCATGGGCGGTTCGACCACCTACGGCTATGGCTACATGGCCTGTTCAGAAGTCGCTCGCGCATCGTCCAACCAGGTCAACCAAGTTGACGTTGTGATGGCAATGCTTGGCCGTCCGATCAGCTACGGCTCTTGATCCTCTGAGCACCTACCCGGTGTGGCTCTCTTCCTTCGCGGGGGGAGGCCACATCGGGCAAGGGCATTTCTATTTACTCCCCGCGAAGGAATACACAAATGGCAAAAATCGTTCTGGGCAACCGCCCGAAATCGTTCAAGAAAAAAGTCACCGTTCAGATGCCTGAAGGCGGAAGCGGTGAAATCACCGTGTCCTACATCTACCGAACTCGTAAGGAATTCGGCGTGTTTGTGGATGAGGTGTTCAAAGACGCTGGCATCAAGCCTACCGGCCAATCTGACGAGGAAGTGAAATTCTCGCTGGCCGAAGCGCTCGCAAAGACCACCGAAATGAACGCTGAATACATCGTGCAGATTGCGGATGGCTGGGACTTGGAGGCCGACTTCACGCGCACCAATGTTGAACAACTTTGCGACGAGTTGCCCGGTGTCGCAATGGCGATGATCGACACCTACCGACAAGCGGTATCTGAAGGCCGATTGGGAAACTGAAGCGGGTTGCTGAAGCGCTCTACGAAAGAGACAAGCCGCAATCAGCCAGCCCGTTTATATCGGCTGTGGTTGCGGCTGGTGCAAAGACTGCGGAAACAGAAGTCTGGCCTGAAAACTGGCCTGTGTTTGAAGTCTTTTTCACCGTCCGTACTCAGTGGCGCGTCGGCTTCAGCGGCCCGACAGGACTTGACTATTCAACCGTATATCCCTTGATAGACAGGGAAACGGATAACAAGGATGACTGGCGTTTGATGCTTGCTGATCTTCAGGTAATGGAGACTGCAGCACTGGATTCCATGTCGCAGAAAGACTAGGCCCTACGGGGCCTTTTTTATTGGGCGCTCAATGTCTGACATGAAGATTCAAGGCGAGGTATCACTAGATACAAGTCAGGCAGATGGCGCATTTGCGCGTGTCGAGACAAACGCCGGGAAGATGGCGGCTTCCGTCAAGAAGGCCGGTGTAGACGCTGGCAAAGGTCTTGATGGCATCGGTGCGGGTGGAGATTCCGCAGCGTCAAAACTTGACCGATCCACCAAGTCGATCATTTCCAGCATTCAGCGCACGACTGCTGCAATGGAGGCCGGATCGCAAGGTTCGTCCAAGTATTACGAGGCACTGGCCGCACAACGTGGCGCTAACGTTGAAGCACTGAAGCCGTACCTTATCCAGCTTGACGCCGCAAAGGCAAAGCAGGACGCCGCATCCATGTCGCTCGGAAATATGGGTATGTCGGCGAAAGCAACTGCTGCGGCTCTGCGCGGTGTACCAGCACAATTCACCGACATTTTCACCAGCCTGCAAGGCGGACAGGCGCCAATGACGGTTCTGCTTCAGCAGGGCGGCCAGCTTAAGGACATGTTCGGCGGTGTCGGCAATGCCGCCAAGGCAATGGGCGGGTACATCCTCGGTATGGTGAACCCGTTCACGATTGCTGCCGGTGTGCTTGGGGCTGTTGCGACTGCCGCCTATCAAGGTTCCAAAGAGTTTGAGGCGTTCAACAAGACGCTCATCATGAACGGCGGGACTGCTGGCATCACTGCAGATCAATTGATGAGCATGGCCGCAGGAATCGACGCGGTGAACTACGGTATCAGCCAATCAAAGGCGGCAGAAACGATTGATGAAATCGTCAAGGCAGGTGTTCGTGGTGAAACTCAGATTCTAAAGTATGCCAAGGCTGCAGCAGAGTTCGAGCGTGCCGGAGGTGGTGCGGCTACCGAGGTAGCTAAGGCGTTCTCAGAGCTTGGCAAAGACCCATTGCAAGCCTCTGTGAAGCTAACGCAATCGCTTGGATACCTGACTGAAGCGACCTACCTGCAAATAAAATCGCTTGAGGACCAAGGCCGCACGGTTGACGCCGCTCGCGTGGCTCAAGAGGCATACGCCGACGCCCTGGAAAACCGCACGCCGCAACTTCTGGAAAACCTTGGGTCACTTCAAACCGGGTGGCTTGCCATCAAAGGAGCCGCTGCCGAGGCTTGGGGTGCAATGCTCAACATTGGCCGCGCCGATACCCTGGAAGATCAGGTTGCAGCCGTTGAAAAACGCCTTGCTCAGGCGCGCGGAAGTTTCACGGTCGGCACTGGTGGCAAGTTCGACGCCAATGATCCACGCCAAGCATCCGATACGGCCCTGCTTGAAAGCTTGAAAGAACAGCAGCGTCTGGCCTCGCGTTCTTCCGACATGAGCGCCGAACGCGCACAGAAAGAGAAAGAGCGCATTGCATTTCTGGCTCAAGGTGATAAGTACCTGAGCAGCGATCAACGGATGCAAAAGGAGATTCTTGGAGTCCAACAACTGCGCATCAAAGGGACTATCACCGAGCGCGAGGAAGAGCAGCGCATTGCCGCTATCCGTGAAAAGAACTACAAGAAGCCGCCAGCACCAAAGAAAGTAAAAGACGAATTCGGCGACCTGTACAACAGTTTGACAATGAAAGACGTTGGCCTAGACCCGTCTTTCTACAAAGACCTGAACCAACTGTATGAAGGCTATCAGAAAGGACGGATCAGCGTCGATGAATACCGCGATGCTGTTGAAAACCTGATAACTACTCAGAAGTTTTCGACCGATGCACAAAAGGCGCAATCTACAGCTTTGGCTGCACTTGCTAAGTCTAACAATGCCGCGTTCGATGAAGAATTTGCATCCATCGAAAAGCGCCGCCTGAGCAATGAAGCCCAGATTCGCAACGGGCGCGAGATGCTGGAACAAATCCAGTTTGAAACATCATTGCTCGGAATGAACTCAACGCAGCGCGAGCAGGCAATCGCCATGCGTGAGCTTGAGCGTGCAGGTGTTATCAAAGGAACTCAGGCTTACGAAGCCTACGCCGAGGCCGTCAAGAAGGCGACGATGGACCGTGCTGCACAACAGCAGACGCTGGACTTCTGGCGCGATGTTGAAAGCACTGCGTCCAGCGTATTCATGGATATTGCCTTGAATGGCGAAGATGCGTTTAAGCGCATCGGTGAATCCATCAAGCGCGAAGTAATCCAGATGCTTTACGAGATGACCGTAAAGAAGTGGATTTTCCAGATTGCTGGAATCTCTGGCGGTACGGGTTCAAGCGGGGGCCTGGTTGACATGGCTGTCAAGGCTTACGACGCCTACACCAAAGGTTCGACTGCTGGCGCTGCTGCAGGAGCTAGTGGAGGCGCAAGTGCTGGCGGAGGTGTTGCCGCCGCTGGAGCTTCAGCCTATGGGGCAACTGGCACGGCTGGAACTACAGCAGGCGTTACCGCTGGAGCCACCACTACCGCAGGAGCCACAACGACGGCAGGAACTACCGCAGGCGCAAGCACTGCAGGCGCAGGCTGGATGACTTACGCAGGTTACGCCGCGCTGATCGTCGCTGCGGTCAAGGTTGCTGAAAACCTGTATTCGACTGGATACAACCGCACCGCATTGGGTGTCAATAGCGATAAGGCAGGCGCTAACAACAGCTTGGGACAATACACCTATGGACGTGGAAACATGACCACTGGTGAGAGCGGCGGCAGAAACTGGATGAGTAACGGCATTCTCGCATTGGAGGCCACCAATCAACGCCGCCTGATGGATGCCGTTGGGATGAACGAGAAGTGGGCCGATATTTTCTCTGGCACTACTCGGATGGCTACGCTGATTGGCCGCAAGCTGAAAGGCTTTGGCTATGAAATCGGAATTGACGGCGCAAACGTCGATGTAAAAGGCTATGAGTACTACAAGGGTGGACTATTCCGCTCTAACAAGACCGTCAACAGCGAAGTCAACGGACAAGACGCATCAGAGCTTAGGAAAGAAATCGAGAACGTTCGCAACAGTGCAAAGATGATGGCGCAGGCGATGGGCCTAAGTTCTGAGTCAATCGACAACTACACAGGCAAGCTGCGCATCAACCTCAAAGGCGTGAAGAACGGCGAAGAAGCGGCAGAGCGTTACAACGAAGCGCTCCAAAAGCTTCAGCGCGAAATGCTCAACACTGTTGCCGGGTTGAAGATGAGTGAAGAGGAATTCAAAGCCTTCACCGAGAACATCACCAAGAACATGGAGGCTGTAGGAATCAGTGCTGGAAGTATTGCTGACATCATCACGCAGGGCATGTTGGGCCGCATCACGAAGGCTCAGGTTGGCGAGCAATTGTCCGATGTGGTGATTGGTGGTATTTACAGCGCGATTGCTGGTCAGTACGCTGGTCAGATCGCAAACGTTTTCACGTCGCAGATCATTCAGCCAATCTTCACGGCGATTGCTGCTGGCGTTCCAATCAGCCAGGCTATCAGCCAGCAGGCTATCAGCAACGTGGTGCAAACGGCCCAGAACGCTGCAGCAGCACTGAATGCGGTATTCAATGACCCGAGCTTCCGAGCAGCCATCGCAGGCGTTCAGCAGGCCATTGCCGGTATCAGTGTCGCGTCTGGCTCAGTGCGTGCGCCAAGCTACAAGGCCGCAGTGTCGAGTTACAACGCTGCCGCCGATGCCGCAAAGCGTGCCGCCGAAGAAACGAAGCGTGCATGGTCTTCTGTTGCCGATGCTCTAAGTGACGAAATCCGCCGCATCCGTGGTGAATTGCTGGGGGACACGACATTGGGTCAGAGCTACTACATGGCTCAGTTCCAAGCCGCAACCGTTAAGGCTCGTGGAGGCGACAGAGAGGCAGCTGAAATGCTGCCTGAGTTGTCGCAAGCCGTCCTAGACATTGCTCGTTCTACAGCCGGTAGCTTGGCTGATTTGCAGTACCTGCAATCTTCGACTATCGCTAGCCTGACAACGACTCGGAAGATCATTTCCGACCGCTTCGGAATCGCAATCCCAGCATTTGCAAATGGTGGCGATCACGCTGGAGGCTTCCGGCTTGTTGGCGAGCGTGGCGCAGAAATCGAAGCAACCGGGGCCGCTCGGTATTTCAGCGCTGAACAAACCAGCCGAATGCTTGGCGGTGGCTCTGCGAATTCTGCAGAACTCCGAGCACTGGCCGACGCCATGAACCGGCTTGCTGACAGCAACAGCCATATCGAAACAAACACCCGCCAGACTCGCGAACTACTCGACCGGGTTAGCCAAGGTGGTGACGCACTAGTAACGGTGGCCGCATGACAGCACGAATCCTCGACGGTGTGACGATCACCGATGCCATCTACACAGCCTGTTCGATTGCCGAGCCTGACCCGGCTGCCGTGATGCCTGACGGAACAGTTGGTGAGGTTGCGTGGGTGACTGGCACAACGTACACCGCTGGCGTTTACATCATCGACACGGTTTCGCACCTTGTCTATCAAGATGGTGTTGGTGGTGTATCAAGCGTTGCGCCTCGGAATGCTCCGGTTCGCTGGGGTACAGGTGTTCGACCGACAAACAAATGGGCGCTTGCTGACAAATACAAAAGCACCCGCACGGTTAGCGCATCGCCGTTGGTTGTGACGCTTCAGCCTGGCGCTGTTGCGGATGTTGTTTTGTTCGGCCTAGATGGTGTTTCAACGGCCCGTCTTGAGCAGTGGGACGCACCAAGCGGGACAAAGGTCTATGACGAAGAAATAAGCGGTGTCGGATGGGGTGGCGACCTGTGGGTTAGCTATTACTTTGATATGCCTTTCACAAAAGACCGCATGGACTTCCGAGGGCTTGTGCTTTCATCTACAAATGAAATAAAGCTGACGCTAACAGGAGAAGCATCTGTTGGCCTTGGGATTCTTGCTGTTGGTCGGTATGAAAATATCGGATTGACTATAAGCGGCGCATCTGCAAACCCTGTTGATTACTCGCGAATTACGGTCAATGAGTTCGGCGACACTACAATTGTTAGAGGAAGGGTTGCGACCGATCTTCGTGCAGATGTTTTGATTGATCGATCAGCGGCAGCAGGTGCGAAAAGAATCATTGACAGGCTTGCTGGAAAGCCTTGCGTAGTCAGTTTGAACGATCTTCCTCATGACGAATATCTGAGCACATTTGGCCTTGTTAGCGCCGAGGTCGTATCAGATGGTTCATACAACAGCAAACTTTCACTTAACGTCCGAGGACTCGTATGACCACACCAGTGACACCAGTAGCAGACGCAGCATTGCCGCTGCCAGACCCGGCAGACCTTGGCACATGGGGCGCACGCATGGCCGAGATGCACCGCTGGATGCGCGAGGATTTGCGCACTGGAATGAATGCTCTTGGCGAAGACACGTACACCAACGCGCTGGCGTCTGTTGCTGCGTCTAACAACAAAGGTGCGTGGTCTGGCTTGACTGGTGCGCTTTCTGTTCCTGCTTCTGTTGCCCATGCTGGCGGTGTCTGGATGCTGTTGAGCGACGTTGCAGACGTGACGGCTGAGACTCCCGGTGTTTCTGCTGCTTGGCTTGAGATTACGCCGCTGAAAGAAGCAGACGTTGCCATGCTGGCGACAACTCAATTTGGTTTTCGCAATCGTGTCGTAAACGGAAACTTCGCGATCAACCAGGGTGGTGTTTCTGGTTCTGTTGTTCTGGCCGCTGGTGCTTATGGGCACGATCAATGGAAAGCTGGTGCGGCTGGTTGCACCTACACATTTTCTGCATCGGGTGGTGTCAACACGTTGAACATCACTGCTGGGTCTTTGATTCAGCCGATTGAAGGCGTATCGCTTCGCACTGGTACGCACACCTTGTCGTGGACTGGAACAGCACAAGGGAAGATCGGTGCAGGCGCTTATTCCGCTTCTGGCGTTACTGGAAGCGTGACTGGCGGAGCAGATACGACCATTGAATTCAACACCGGCACGCTGTCGCTTGTTCAGCTTGAGCGAGCATCTACAGCCTCGGTGTTTGAGTTTCTCGACCCTACAAATGATTTCCAGCGCTGTGCTCGGTTTTATTGGGCTGGTTCAATCTACTGGAGTGGTCAGGCTACAAGCTCTGGCCGCGCTGGCGCTCAGGTTAAATTTCCCGTGAGGATGCGTGCAACTCCAACAATTGGAGGTCTAGTCGCAACTACTCTCAGTGGGTTCCCGGCTGGCACTCCGACATACTTCGGCCAAACTGTTGATGGATTGACAATGGACAAAGTTGCGAATTCATCAACAGCAGATGGCCGATGGGGGTACACGTTCACGGCAAATGCTCGTCTGTGAGGAACATCATGTACCAACAAATCAAAAACTCTACCTCGGTCCTGCGAATTGTTGACGGAGCTTACATCCCGAGCGACAACGGTAACAGCGACTGGAAGGCATATCTCGCATGGAAGAATGCAGGTAATTCGCCTACTGCAGAGCCATCGCAGCCAATTGCCTCACGTCGATTCGCAGTATGGGAGCAGATCAAAGCCAAGCGCGAGCACCTGAAGGCTAGCGGTGTGCTAGTTGGTTCGCACTGGTATCACTCCGACGCTGACAGCCGTATCCAGCAGATTGGCCTAGTGATGATGGGCGCAAACCTTCCAGCCGGATTGAAATGGAAGGTGAAGGACAACGGGCTTGTTGATATGACTCCAACCCTTGCCCAGCAGATTTTCCAAGCGACGGCAACTTGGGACATGCAGGTATTCGGCGTTGCTGAAACGCACCGTGCCGCAGTGATGGCAAGCGACGACCCTGAGCATTACGACTGGTCGGCTGGCTGGCCTGCTGGCTATTCTGGTCAGGAGTGAAAATGAAACTCGCACTTCGCACCGGCCCTGCAGTTGATGCAACATTCATGCATCGACTCGCATCTGACGTAATCAAAGCGCGATTGGTCACTGACTACCCGCACGCAGGGATTGTTATTGGCGATCTTCTGTACCACGCATCGGCTAAAGGTGGATTGCAATGCGTACCGTACACGCCTGAGCGCTGGGAACTGATCGATCTTGGAGATGATTTCGACGCCGATGCGCTGGAATCATTCGAGAAATACCAAGGTGCAGGTTATGATTGGGTCAGCCTGCTTGCATTCGCTTTCATTTCTGCACGCGATTCAAAGCGGTTTTACTGTTACGAATGGTGCTATTTGGCGATGACCGGGAAGAACCCGACCAGCCGAGTGACGCCTGAAACACTACTGAAACTTGCTGTGGACATGCGATGAAATTCAGGAAGCGACTCATTATCGGCCTAACGGCGCTATTCGGAAGCAAAGCAGCATGGGCTACCACCACTGGAGTAATTGCCGCCACGACTGCTACACAGTTTGGCCGCGATCCAGTTCCATGGTTGATTGGCGCTGCTGCGGTGACCGTGGTTTACGCCTACCGCAAGCCTGCAACCCGTGAACATGCTTTGGCGAACGGTGTGATTTCTGTATTTCTGGGTGGAGTTGGTGCGCCATGGATGGGGTCTGTCCTGAGCTTCTACATCAACCCGCTGTTTGCGAATGATTGGCTACTGGCCGGAATACTTGGCGCTGGCTGGCCGTGGCTTGTACCTGTTGGCCTGAGCCTGATTCAACGCCGCGCCGAAAAGATCGGTGGTTGATATGTTTGACCTAATCGCTTATTCAGAGCCTGCATTGCGGGTTGTGCTGTTCCTGACTGGTGCATGGGTGGCCGGTCATTATCTGTGCGCTGGGAATGCGCTCCGAAAGGCCCCGCATTACGTCAAGGCAATTCTTATGCCAATCACGGTAATGAGCGGTGTAGGCATGAGTTGGGCCGCATGGTTCCACGGCTCCGGTGTGGCCGTTCTGTTCTCGGTTCCTGCGGTGATTTGCATGAGTTGTGCAGAGGCTTTGGTATGGCGTGCTGGGGCCTACATCTCCGACGCATTTGATCTGCAGGCGCGAGTTCAGGAGGCCACGGAGCGAGGCGTTCAGCTTTCGTTGAGCATGGCGCGGCACAGTGTTGAGTACGTGACGGAAGGAATCGTCACGCCAAGCGGTGCGCAAGAGATTCAGGCATCTGAACAACGCGCCAAGGAAAACACATGATGCTCACCAGCGTTGAACAGCTTCAGGCCGCGACCGGCTGTTCACGCGACCGAGCCATTCTGTTTCTCCCGTTTCTGCAAGGAACGATGAAGGCTTACCAGATCACGAATCCTCGCAGAGTGTCCGGTTTCCTGTCTCAGATTTCGCATGAGTCCGCCAAGCTGGAGCAGTTGGAAGAAAACCTGAACTACTCGGTTGAAGCGCTGTTGAAGCTGTTCGGTCGACACAGGATCAGCGAAGCCGACGCACGCAAGTTCGGGCGGACTGCGACACAGAGGGCCGACCAGCAGTCGATTGCAAACCTGATCTATGGCGGTGAGTGGGGCCGGAAGAATCTCGGGAACACGCAGTGGGGTGACGGTTGGGCGCTCAGAGGTCGCGGACTTAAACAGCTTACGGGACGCGCGAACTACACGCGCTGCGGTGCTGCTATAGGCGAAGACCTGGCGAACCGTCCTGACCGCCTTCTGATGCCTGTCAACGCTGCTCTGTCTGCTGGTTGGTTCTGGGCAACCAATGGTTTGAACGAGGTGGCCGACCGTGGCGACATTCGCACCATGACCCGGATCGTGAACGGTGGTGCTAACGGACTTGCACAACGTACCGCTTTGTACGGTCAAGCTATGGAGGTTTTCGCATGAATCACAAGCGCAAGAAACCAAAGAACGCACGGTGTGGATGCCTGTTCTGCAAGCCTCACAAGGCAAACGGCTGGTCGTGGGCTAGGCGCTATCCGAAGTTGGCAGCTTACGCCAATCAAGACGAAAAGGACGCAGCATGAATGAAGACGACGACAACTGGTACTTCGCTGCAGGCATCGTGATCGTCATGGTGCTGGTGGCCGGGATCATCGGTGCAATCGGCCCGATCATTTCTGACTGGATTCTGAAATGAACGCACTGGTCAAACTACTCGACCCGTACCGCTGGCTGATCGGTGGCGTGCTGATCGCTGGAGTTATCGCGGCATTCTTCGCCTATCGCGCTAGCTTGGTTCAAGAAGGCGTTGAGCGCGAACAATCCAAAGTAGCTCAAGCCGTAGCCGAACAGAAAGCACTGGCCGACGCACAAACCCGCAACATGAGGGAAATCGCAGATGAAGCACAACAGACCTACATCAACGACCTGGCCGCTGCGCAAGCTGCTGCTGATCGTTCCGCTGCTGATCTTGCCCGCCTGCGCGGTAAAGCCGCCAGTGCCGTCCAGCTTGCCAACGCTTCCCAAGCGTCCCTCTCTGAATATGCCGCCGATGCCGAGCGCGATATTGACTGGTGTGCATCAGAGCTTGTCCGAGTTGGAGACACGGCGCAAGCAGCGAGTGCAGCGGCTTGGGCTTTAAGCAACGCATGGCCCTCCTATACCGAGTTCCAAGGAAGGCTTCAAGAGTTCAGCGTAAAAATAAAAGACAAGCCGTCTAACTAAATCGAGCGAACTCACCATGCAGCTTAGTGCTGGCTTCGCAGTATGCCAAGTGGGCAAGTTCTGGGTCATTGAAGTGGCCGAGAAATTTAGCACCACCGTTCAGCATAATGTCAGCGCGCCACTTTCCGCGATCTTTGTGCCATGTAACACCTTTAAAACCGCTTGTGTTTCTACTTTGTATTCGCTTATTGCGATTGTTCTGGGCTCTCGTAGCTAAGCGCAGGTTTACTCTGCGGTTATTAAGACCATCACTATCGATATGATCAGTAACCATGTCAGAAGGTGTTCGCATAATGATGCGATGCATGAGAATGTTGCGTCTTTCTGGTTTTTCCCCTTTGCTCATGGCGTATACCGTATTTTTCAGCACAAGAGCAAACCAATTAAAGCCGCTAACCAAGTGCACATCTGAAGCATCAATCACAGCCTCATAGCCTTTTGTTAGTTGGATGTATGCAACATCACCTTCTATCCTGATAGTCCGACACTTTCTCATAAAGCAACCATGAAAAAAGCTCCACCTGCATTCTCCCCTTTCGGGGTTGGCCGAACGGGACAGTCCCCGCCAGAATGCATGTGGAGCTTTACTGTAAAACACCGGCCAAGGTGCTTCTGAGATTATATCTAATTGATTGATTTGGTGTTATATTTTTAACCTGAAAGGCAAAACCATGAAACGACTTTTGATTTGCGTGTTACCCGTTTTTCTTGGGGCTTGCGCCACGGATATGAGCAAGTACTACGAGGTTCAGAGCAAAGCCGTAGAGGCCGACAACAACGCAGTCATGGGCCTTGCTGCTGCCGCTGCTACCGGAAATCAAGGTGCAATCATGGCGCTGGCCCTGCGCCAAGGTTCTGCCGGCAAGATCGCCCCGCCTCAAGACAAGGCGCTGGTGTGGGCCTCGATCCTTGTGCCAAGCCTGACGAACATCTACGGAATCAACCGCAACACCTCGGTTCAATTGGCGAACATCAACGCCGACACCGAGAAGTACGGCCTGACCATCGGTGCGATCCGTGGCGTGTCTGAGACTGCGATCAACAAAGAGCCTGTCATTGTCGGCCCGAGCGAAGGATTCGGCGTGATGTACCCGCGTGAGCCTGTTCCGGTTGCTGCACCTGCGCCAGCGCCAGTCGTAGCCGAGTAACTACCAACATCTACCGCTGTATATCACCACTTTGATATACTTTCACCTGGCGGCAACCATCGCGCATCCCAACATGCAGCCGCCTACTGAGCCGCCTTCGGGCGGTTCTTTTATTTCAGAGCTTCGTCAATGGCTGCGATTGCTGACGGAATATTCTCGCGCCATGTGTGCCTGCCAAAATCATGTGCCGCATCAACCGAACCAAAGTGCTCGATCTTCTTTGGCAGACTTGTAAGTCCATGGTGCAGAGTTGCACACTCAAGAGCGTCTTTCGCCTGCCTAAGCACAGCCTCAATAGCTTCTATGCGGTCTGCGTGATCTTTCGATTGATCTTGAAGCCGGTCGATATAGCCTTGTGGCTGGCAGTGCCTGCATCCATCGCCAAGCACACGGATCGACATGGTGCATTTGCATAGATCGCTCATTTGTCGGCCTCATATTCAATCGTCACGGTAAAGCTGATGATTTGTCCACGAGGAACGCCAAAAGCCCTGTTCATTGCAGATATGAATGCGGCTGAAATCACATCGCATCCTACGTGCCGAAGTACTCTGTACCTGCTCATTTCCATACAATCAGTTTTCGAAGTGCGGTGACTGCATTTATCCACCAGCCACGCGGTTCATCTTGTTCGACACGATCAATGATGAGGCGTGCGAATGCCTTGTCTCGCGCAAGTTCTTCAACGTTCAGCTTCATTTCGCTTCCTTCTGTGATGCTGTGAGCATGGCGGCTGCAAAAGACTTGCGCACGGATTCAAGCTCAAACGACTCTGCCGCGTGAATCTTTGCGAACATGTCATCAACGTCTGCACTCGATTCTGCAAGCCGCAGGATCGCATCCCGCAGCCCATCCTCGTAAGCCTGCTTCTGGATGGCCATGACAAGATCACGCGAGTAGTTCAGCGGCGTCATGCCCCACAACTGGTCTTTCACATCCGGCTCTGGTAGTTCTCTCATTTCACTTCCTTGATAAGCCCAGCAACAAAAGCCCGGACCTTTGGTTTATCGACTGGCCGTACCCAGACCTCCATAGGCGCTAGACCGGCTTCACGCTTTAGCTTGCGCTCTGCGGCTTTGTAATCTTTGTTGGTCTTTGGATTAGGCTTCATCGTCGCTTGGCATCACTTCGCCATGGAAGAAATGAACCTTCGCGCTTGGCAGGCTGTGAACGTTTGCCATCAAATGCTGACGGTACTCTCCACGGGTGAAAATCAGCAGCTCGCCTCCGCTACCTTCAAGCCATTGAATGGCGCCATACTGCCCCTCTTGGCGGCAGGCATCCCAAAACTCTTGGGCCGCTGCAAGTAGCTTCGCCCCAGCCTCTTTCCGTTTTTCATCCATTCGCGCTCTCCAGTTGTTGTGTCGAATGTGTGTATTCTGGATATGACTAGTCATACAGTCAAGGCCATTCGTCAGATCAAGCCACACGACGAAACGGCACAACATTTCCCGGTGGCGGTGGTGCTGATCCGGTCTCGCAAGTCACGATGAAATCCGTCCAAGCGGCCAAAGCTCGGCGACGTTCCGGGATTTCCTCGCGCACGTCATAGATGCCTTCCATGCCTTTGAGTGCGTGGTTCAGGGCAATCTCTGATATCTCCCGGCTGAACCCCATATTTCGCAGATGGCCCTTGGCGGTGCTTCGCGTGTCGTGAGGGGTGAAGCGTCGAATGTCCAGATCGCCGCGCTTGAAGGCCCGATTGAATGCCGCCCACAGGGTCGTCCTGCCGATATGTGTATCACCATCTCGCTTGATGATGTTCGCCTTCCTGGCTGGCAGGACGTAGCGAGAATCACCAGCCATGGCGATCAGCTCGCGGAACCAGTCGATGGCTACGGGTGACAGCGGAACTAGAAACCCGGCCCTCGTTTTCACATCTTCGTCAGGAACCCACCAAGTACCACGATCAAGGTCAAGGTGCTCTTTCTTCGCCTTGACCAGCTCGATACCTCGCACACAGGTTGCCAGCAGCAGGCGGAACGCAAGGCCATTGTCTCTACCAATGGTTTCGTCAACGATTGGGAGAATCTTTTTCAGCTCTGAGGTGTCCAGCATCAAACGCTTCCGAGGTGCAGGACGCGGACCCATGAGTGCCGACAGCTTGATGCCTGTACACGGATTCGCCGGAATGATGGTGAGCCCATGCGCGTGATCCATGAGCTTCGAAAACGTGGTCAAAATCCGCTTGGTGATCGACCATGTTCGCTTCGATTCCTTGAGCAGGTGGACGATATCCATTGACGTGACCTTGCGGACTTCCCAGCCCTTGAATCGCGGCAGGATCACATCGTTCAAGTCGTCGTTTCTGTACCTGATCGTCCCTGCTGAGTAGATCGCCGTGGTCAGGTGCTTGATCCGGTAGTCATCGACCAGATCAGCAACAGTCCATGCTGCCGCAGCCCGCCCGCGTTCTTCCTGCTTGACAGATGCCGGGTCTATGCCTGAGTCAATCGCGGCCCGCTTTGCCCTTGCCTGTTCACGCGCAGAAGCTAGCGACACATCTGGATAGTTGCCCAGCGTGAGTTCCTTGCGCCGTCCTGCGGTGTTCCGATACCTGAGAACCCACGATGCAGTTCCTGCATCCGATAACGTGAACGTGAGTCCATCGCCGTCTGACTTCGCCACAGCCTCCCGCGCCGCTATCCATCGGCGTAGCTGCATGTCGGTCAGGTTGTGGGTTGTCTTCGCCATGGCTTAGGCTGCTGGTGGTGGAGGGAGCGGCATCCAGTGGGTCGGTTGGCTTTCACTATCAAAGCCACCATCTTCTGAATACCACCAAGCCTCGATGCATTCGCCAGTTTCAAACTGCCCAAGATACTCGCCAGTGCTGCCGTGATACTCGGCGCTGACGGGCCAGCGTTCAGCCTCCCAATGACCGGCAGTCACGCGACCGCCGAACAAAATGATCGGAGTGCCATCCTTCGGCGCTGTCTCTATTGGTTGCCATTCCATGCTCTCTCTCCTTCAAGTCTGTTGTTGGTCAGCGGTGGTGTTTGGCAGCGGGGTTAATTTGTAGTCGCTCGATTCATCATTAATCCGCAGTTCTTTGACCCGCGCTTTCACCTCCCCCCAAAACGCCATATCCACGTCAAACGCCCACTCACCATCAATTCCGGAGTTCTCCCTGGCTCCGTCTAGGTACTCTTCAACCATAATTCGCGCGTCGTCCTCTGATCCGTGAAGCGTTACGCCTTCGTCCGGTGTGTAGCTGAAATACTTCATCGTCTTTCTCCTTGTGTGTAGCCAGCGCTCTAGCTTCCTGCGTGGCTGGGTGTTATGCGACGGTGGTCATCGCCTAATTCGTGCTTGGTTTGTCGTTTCGCTCCAGCCATGCATGGGCGCCGTTCGGGTCTTGCTCGGTTCCGTCTGCGCTGATGTGGTGTTTTGGGTTCTTGCGAGCGTATTCACGCATCGACGGAATCGCTGCCTCAATCTCGTCGCCTCGAAAGTACCATTCGCGCTCAAAGTGCTCGGCCTGGTCGTTGGCTCTCTTGAGTGCCGCCGCCAGCCGCTCAATCTCCGACAGCGCCGCCTGAAAATGCTGGGCGTCTTCAATCCAGCCGGAGCGGTCTTCGCCAGTTTTTTTCGAAGCTATCCGACGCGCATTCAACTCGCGCTCCTTTAACCACATCGCCAGATTCATTCTGCAATCTCCCAGTCGTTGGCTTCCATGTCATCCTGCTCCGGCGCAAACAAAGCCTTGCTTCCAACACCTTGGAACACCATGACAGGCCGACCGTCATCAGTCCAAGCAGCGGCAAGCCGCATCGGTTCAGTGCCGCATTCGTAGATCGGAAAGCCATCGTTTTCGCTCAACAGTTCGCGCTTCTGCTGGCTTGTTCTATGGACATGACTTCCGTGCTTCATGGCCGTTACTGCTTCGTTGAAATTCATCGTATTCCTCTTTGTTCTGGGTAGCCAACAACCTAGCAACCCGCCTAGCTACCCACTGTAGGCGCGATGCGCTGAGACATGCTGAGACTGAAACAGCCATTTTGATGCCTTTTGACTGGAAAACCTGTTGATTTTCATGTCATATGACGAAAATGGAACACCCTGCTACAGCCATGAAACTTTCAGGTGGCTAGTTGCATGGTCTGTACAAAAGTGTTTTAAATCAACAGGTTGCAGCAGTTGAAAGGCTGCATTATTCGGCTGGCTACCCGACTAGCAACCCAGCATCAGTGCGTCACTTGCGGATTTCGATATCCGGAATGATCGCCAGCGGCTTAAACACCACTCGGTACTGATACGGGCTAGCCGCTACACCGTCGATCTGTTCGACAAAGAACGTCACATTGTCTGACAGGCCAAGGAAGTGCTTCTTGTACTCTGTCGGTGCAGTCTTGCAAGTAACCGTCAGTTGCCGTGCCGGGTCTTGGTTGCCAAGCGAGCACAGGCCCTGAATGGTAAGCATGTACTCGCCAGTGATCCCGTTGTAGAACACGATTCGGCGCGTGATTTCAAACATGTCCGCAGCCTTTGACATATTCGCGCTGGCAATGTCTGCATCGCTGCAGGCGGTCAGCGCGCTAGCGGCTGCGACCATCATCAAAACTTTTTTCATTCTCAAACTTCCTCCAGCCCATAGGGCATCAGGTCAACCGGACCAGTACGGGCGCAGGGGCGCAAAAGTTCAGGCACTCTGC
>Ga0209066_10002973_pt1 | contig 19872 bp, 21 predicted proteins | sample All_14_2_FD_187198 | JGI IMG/M metagenome (GOLD analysis project Ga0209066, IMG submission 187198) | Freshwater microbial communities in response to fracking from Pennsylvania, USA - Allegheny Zone_MetaG_DW_15 (SPAdes) (version 2) ... | reverse complement strand
GGCGATAGTTCAGCTTGCGTGCGGTTTCCAGAATGGTATCGACCATCTGCGGATTGATCAGATGGCGCGTGGCCGGATCAAGCGCACGGCTGACCGTCGAGGTATGGACCCCGACGGCCTGGGCGACATCCTTCAGCGTAACGCGTTTGGCGGGCATTCACTCTCAACCGAAGCGCTTCAATTCGGGCCGAACCATAATCGGAATTGCAAACGATATCAAATTTTGCGAACGCATGGATTCCGCCCCGGTCAAACGGATCGAAGCCGGTCGCCGAGCCAATCCGCGACCAATGGCCGGTACAACCAGGCAATGTTGTTGCAGACATGGTTGCCATCGGCAAAGACCTGCAAATCCACGAGGCCCCGGCAGAAATTGGCGGATGCCTGCGCTTCGGATGGCGGGAATATCCTGTCCTGGCCGCCATGCAGGATCAGGGCGGGGCAGGTGGGGCCATCCAGCCCGGCCAGGGTGAAGCCCTTTGCATAATCAAGTACCGCATCGGTGGCGAAGGCGAAGCGCAGATTGTCGCGATAGACCTGGGGCATGGTCGGGCCGAAGGCACCCAGATCGGCGAAGCCGTTGATGGAAACCACGGCGGCCAGATCCGGCAGGGATGATGCGGCCCGCAGGGCCAGGAAGCCACCGAAAGCCATGCCAACCAGGCCAATGCGCCCGGACAATCTGGGATCGGGCTGCACGCGTTGCATCACCCGGGCGATTTCCGGCCCGATATCGGGTCGCAATGGCCCAAGGGCGCGACCCTCGCCCTGGCCCGGCCCATCCACCGACAGGGTTGCAATGCCCCGGATGAGGAATACGCGTTCCAGCGCCGAGAACTCTTCCTTGGTGGAGTCGGAGCCTGGAACGATCACAGCGAGCGGTGCAGGCCCGGCGCTGGCCGGCAGGCGCAGATAGGCGTGCAGCACCCCACCGTCGACCGGGATTTCCAGTGCTTCCGCCGGCGGGTCCAGCAGCGGCGCGGCAAGCTGGTAGAGCGCGCATTTGCGCGCTGCCGCCTGCTCCTTCAGCGCCAGATCCTCGAACGCCATGAACTGGCCGAAATGATAGAGCTGGGCCGCGCGCGCATAGCCTTCCCCGGCGGTGACCCGCCAGCCTTTGGCCAGCGCCTCCTCTGCATGGGCTGCGTGGCGATCGCCCTCGGCCGTCCATTCACGCAGCCAACCGCTCCAATCCCCGGCGCGGGCGATGATGGCCTTGGCGGTGGAGGTGGGAATACCGCCCACCTCCATGCGCGGCAGCCAATGCTCGACGACGCTCAGCAGTTTTCCATCGGCGCTCATGCCGCACGCCCCGGCCAGACGGGAATGGCCCGTGCGTCCAGCCCGGTGCGTCGATGCAGGCTGGCCGCCCGGTCCCGGGCTTCGGCGATGATCGCGGCGGGATCGATACCATCCCGGAAACGGCCATCCTCATAGGATACCGCCCCGTTCACCAGGACCAGACGCGCATCGGTGCCATGGCTGCCCATCACGAAGGCGTCCACCGGGTCTTCCGCCAGCCATTGCGCGGCCCGGCGTCGGGCGAACAGCACCAGATCGGCACGCTTGCCCGCTTCGATCGAGCCCAGCCAGTCACCCGCCCCCAGGGCCTTGGCGCCATTCAGCGTGGACATGCGCAGGGCAAAGCGCGAGCTCATGCTGGCGGGGCCACGATGGCGAACATTCTGGAACAGGATGGCGGCCTTGGTCTGTTCGACCATGTCCATGCTGTAATCCACCGCCGGCCCATCGGTTCCCATCGCGCACAGAATGCCCGCATCGCGCATCTGCACCCAGGGGCCGATACCGCCGCCGCGTGAATTTTCCGAGGTCGGCGTATAGACTACGGAGGCGCCGCGCTTTGCTATGATGTCAATGTCATGGTCGGTGAAATGGATGCCGTGGACCAGCATCCAGCGTTGGTCCAGGACACCCAGCCGCTCCAGATATTCCACATCGCTGCGCCCGGTGGCGCGCTTGTATTTCAGGAAGCCCATCGACATGGACAGGGTTCCGCCCGACAGATGCGAGGCGATGGGCAGGCCCAGCTCCCGGGTTACGGCATTGCCGGCCATCACCAGTTCGTCGGAACTGCGGCCAAGCTGGGTGTGGTGGGCATTGCATTCGATGATCGCGGTGACCAGGTTTATCTGGCCCGGCGCGGCGGCATATAGGGCGGCGCGCTGGCGCAGATCGGCATCCGCCTCGGCCGGGCCGAAGGGGTGGTTGGGCTGGTTCGGCGTGCGGATCTGATAGGCGATGCCGTGCGACACACGCAGCCCGAAGGCCTGATTGGGCGTCGGCGCGCCGTCTTCCTGGGCCAGCTGCGCCGCGCGGGACGGATGGATCAGGGCGCAGGTGGTGCCGGTGCGCAGCATTTCCAGCGCCGCCAGACTATGGGCACAGGTGATGTCGCCATCATCCATCGCATTGCGCGACGGGGCGGAAATCTTCATCACCCAGGGTTCCAGCAGGATGCCTTCCACAACCCCCTTCATCAGATGCATGTGTTCATGCTCATGCAGATTGACGAAGCCGGGCGTCAGGAAATCGCCGCCGGCGTCGGTTTCCCGGTCAAATGGGCCGGGCGGCGCGGCGGACATCGGCCCGACGGCGGCGATACGCTCGCCCTCGATCAGGACAAAGCCGGGGTCGAAAACCTCATCCGTGCCGTTGACGGTCAGGACGCAGGCATTCTTGATCAAATGACGCATGCTGCCATTCCTTCCTTTTTCTCAGGCCGCGACCGGCTTGGTGATGCGGGCCATGACGGCCCTGCGGGCGGCCAGGGCCGGCTCCAGAGACGGGCGGGGCATGCCGATCTCACTCTTGCGGAAGATCACCCGCCCGTCGCGCAAGACCAGTTCCGCCTCGCTGGCACGCACGCAGGCGATGAAGCCCGACAGTGGTTTGGCGGTGACGGCGGAATGGGGAACGCCCAGATCGAATACCGCAATATCGGCGCGCTTGCCGGCTTCCAGCGATCCGATCTCGCCATCAAGGCCCAGGGCGCGGGCGGCATTGATGGTCGCCATTTCCAGCACCTGTTCCATGCTCATGCTGGTCGGATCCAGGCTCATCGTGTTCTGCGTCATCAGTAGATATTTCATCTGCTCGATCATGTCGCAGCTTCCGGTGCGTCCGGGGCCGTCGGTACCAAGCCCGAGGTTGACGCCAAGCTTGGAGAGGGCGGTGATGTCCAGCGCGCTGGTCCCCGCAGCGGCTTCCGCGACCGGAAGGTCCACGACATGACAGCCGGATTCCCGCAGCAACTGGCGGTCCGTATCATCCAGGCCGATCGGGCTGACCACGATCCAGCGATCATCCAGCACGCCCATTTCCATCAGATGCTGCACGGCCGAGCGGCCGAGCTTCCTGCGCGCGGCGGTCATCTCCTCCGCCGTTGCCCCATCCGGCCACAACCGGGTGACGATCCGCCAGCCCAGCGTTCTGGCTGCCTGCACGGCCGCGGTGATGGAAGCATCGGTCGCGCGGCCGGTCATCCGGGCCGGCATGTCGGTATCCACCCAGATAGCCCCGGCCATGCTTGATGTCCGGTCCTGAGGCACGGCATGAACCGCCCGCAGCCCGGCGGCATCGAAGGCCGCGGCGACCGCGCCCTGTGCCTCTATCGCCAGATCGGGCGCGGCGTTCAGCACCGTGGTTACCCCGCCGGAAACCAGTGCTTCGCCCGCCAGCCCGGCGGCGATCGCATGTTCCGCGACATCCATCCGCGCCGCGATCGCCTCTGCCGGGGCGCTTGCCGGCAGCAGATGTGTCCAATGGCGCTGGTACAGATCGATCAGGCCGGGTAGCACGATTTTATCCGCACAATCGATGGCAGGCGTCTCGGGGACTGCCGGACAATCCGCCATCGGACCCGTTGCGGCGATGCGGCCGGCATCGTCGATCAGGACGAAACCGGGGTCATGGATGGCGCGGGCCGCGTCCATCGTGACGACATAGCCGTTGGTGAGTAGTACCGTCATCATCAGGCCTCCTTGCCACGCATGGTATACCAACACTTCCGGTCTTCGGGCGGTCGTGTGTGGGTTTTGCTCAATTGCTGCATGGGCTTACCCAAAACGCGATCTGGAATTTTCATCGCGTTTCGGTCCTACAGCCGGGTTACTTCGGCGGGGTAGCGGTGGGCGATCTCGAATCCCTCGGCGGTGATGAAGCCCATATCGCCAAGCTGCATGCCGCTTTTGCGGTCCAGGGTACAGGGGTTGGGCTGGATCACCAGCGTGGTGCCGGCTTCGAGCTTTTCGTCCGGATTCTCCGGCGCCTTCAACAGATGCGGCAGGCGCGGCGGCAGAAGGTCGACGCCAAAGCCATGCGCCAGCCCGTCCACCGTGGTCAGTCCGCAGGCGCCAATCTGTTTGCCAACCTCATACAGCTCGCCCAGGGTAGCCCCGGCGCGGATTACGCCCACCAGCCCGTCATAGACGGATTTGGTCACGGCATAGAGCTTTTCGTAAGCCCGGCTCGGCTCCCCGACAAAGAAGGGGCGCAGGGTCTGCGACGCATACATGCCGTAGCTGACCGTCAGTTCCGTGTTGATGACATCGCCCGGCTGGATCTTCCGACGTGACCAGAGCTGGTTCGGCACGCAGGAATCCGATTCCGCGGTGCTGGTGGAGTTGAGATAGAGGAAGGCCGGCTCGCAGCCGGAATTCCAGGCCGCCATCTCGGCAGCGATATGCAGTTCCCGCTCTTCTACGCCTGGGCGGATCGCATCGCGCAGGGCGGTCAGCACCGCGTCGCAGCCTTCGGCCGCCTTGCGCTGGCGCGCCAACTCCTCCCCGCTCTTGCGGCTGCGCAGGCGCTTCATGGCGCCGGTCATATTGACCATGGCCAATTCGGGCAGGCCGGCGCGGATCGCATCCATTTCCGTATAGAAAACGGGGCCGGAGACGCCCAGCAACCCCTTGGTCAGACCACGATGTTTGAACTCCGCCACGATCGCCGCGCCGGGGCCAGGCATGCGCGGAGCATCGCGCGTATCGGCGATCGAGGTCAGTTCCATCGCATTCTGGTGATGGTTATGGGCCATGGTCCACAGCACGGGCGCCCCGTTCCGCGGCAGGAACAGATAGCTTTCGTTGAAGGGGGCGAACTGGGCGAAATAATGCACATCGGCCTGATAATGGCGCCGGTTGGCGGCATGGCCGAAAATCAGCAGGCCATCCAGGCCCTTCTCGTCCATCAGGGCGGCGGCAGCCTGGAAGCGCCGGGCCATTTCCGCGTCGCTGAAGCGCGGATGTCCGATATTGCTCATTCTGTTTCCCTGTTTCGTGACGGGGGCTGCACGGCCCCCATCTTTTATCGGCAGTATGTATTGGTCGTGGAAGCAGGGCGGCAGCGCAATACGCCACCGCCCTTCGGCAGGATCAGAACAGGCGGGTTACTTCCGCCGGATAGCGGTGAACGACATCGAAGCCTGTTTCGGTGATGACGCCCATATCACCAAGCTGCATGCCCATCGTCTCTTCCATATTGGTCGGATTGGGCTGGATGACGATGGTCGTGTTGGCTTCCAATATCTTCACCGAAGGCAAAGGCGGTGAAAAGCCTGCACCGATTGCCGGCGGCATGATGTCGACGCCGAAGCCATGCATCAGGCCGTCGACCGTGGTGTATCCGTGATCGCGGAATTCCAGCGAGATGGCATGCAGATCATCCAGCTTGGTGCCGGCCTTGGTCGCGGCGCACAGCTTGTCATAGACCCGCTTCAGCACGGAATAGACCTGCTCATATTCCTTCGTCGGCTCGCCCACGAAGAATGGCCGCAGAATCTGCGAGCAATACATGCCATAGGCAGTGGTCAGCTCGGTATTGATGACATCGCCCAGCTGGATTTTGCGCCGGGAGGTGAGCTGCGATGGCACGCAGGTTTCCGAGGCGGCGGTGGGCGTGGAGTTGAGATAGAGGAAGACCGGCGAGCAGTCGGATTTCCAGGTGACTTCCTCGCTGATCATCATGATTTCCCGCTCCTCGATACCGGGGCGGATCTGGTCGCGCAGAGCCATCATCACATTGTCGCAGGCGACCGCCGCCTTGCGCTGGAAATCCAGCTCTTCCTGGCTTTTGCGCATGCGCATCAGCTTGACCGGCAGAGTGACGTCCACCATCACCATGTCCGGCAGGGCGCCACGGATCGCGTCCATGATCTGGTAGAAGAAGGGGCCGACCACACCGATCCGGGCCTTTTCCAGGCCACGCGCCTTCAATTCCGGAATCAGATCCTTCGGCGCGTCGCGCCCGGCCCGGCGTACATCGGGAATACGCGAAAGTTCCCTGGTATTGGCGAAATGGTTGTTGTGTGTCGACCACAGCACGGGCTCGCCCTTGCGCGGTACCAGGCAGTAGCTTTCGTGGAAGGGCGCCGTTTCGGTGAAGTACAGGATGTCGCCCTGATAATGCCGCCGATTGCCGCTATGGCCGAAGACGAACAGCGCTTCCAGCCCCTGCTCTTCCATCAGGGCGCGGGCCGCGTCGTAGCGGCGGGTGATTTCCTGGTCGCTGAAGCGCGGATGGCCGATTGCACTCATTTTTGGGCTCCCCATGTTATGCAAGCGATTGCATGATTATCATTGGCCCCGTGTCCTGGCAACACCGATCTTGTTTTTGGCTACATGCCATGCGAACCGCAGGGCGAAGGGAATGGCCCGCAGCTATGCTCGTATGCCGAGCGCAGCCATTTCACTTCGTCGGCAGGCGAAAAATCCTGCAGTGCGATATTGACAAAGCGTGATTTTCGGCAATCATACAAACGATTGCATAAACAGGGGTGCGGGCTGGCGTGATCCGGCCGGCACCGAAAGCAACAGGGTGGTTCTGTGACAGCCAGCAAGACAGTGGAGGCGGGGCGCCCGGCCATGCCGCCCGGAGCAGGGGATGCGATCGTCATCCAGGGCGTTTCCAAACGCTATGGGGGAACCCGGGACGGGGAAGGGATACTGGCCCTGGATCGCCTGGATATCGCCCTGGCCGACGCGTCCTTCACCGTGGTGGTCGGTCCGTCCGGCTGCGGCAAATCCACGCTTCTGAAAATCCTGGCGGGCATCCACGCGCAGAGCAGCGGCGAGGTGATCATCCGTGGCGATGTCATGACCGGGCCGCGTCGGGATATCGGCGTGGTCATGCAGTCACCGGTTCTGTTTCCCTGGCGCTCGGTCATCAGGAATGTGCTGCTGCCGATCGATGTCCAGAAGCTGGGGCGCGAGAAATACCGCAGGACGGCGGAGGATCTGCTCTCCCTCGTCAAGCTCGACGGCTATGCCGACCGCTATCCGTGGGAGTTGTCGGGCGGCATGCAGCAACGTGTGGCGATCGCCCGCGCGCTGGTGAACGATCCGACGCTTCTGCTGATGGACGAGCCCTTCGGCGCGCTCGACGCCATGACGCGTGAGCATATGAATGTCGAATTGCAGCGCATCTGGCTGGAACGCCGCAAGACGGTGCTGCTGATCACGCATTCGATTTCCGAAGCCGTGTTCCTGGCCGACCGGGTTCTGGTGATGTCGGCCCGTCCGGGACGGATCGTCGATGACATTGCCATCGATCTGCCGCGCCCACGCCCGCGCGAGGTTATGTCCAGCCCGGCTTTCACCGCCTATGTCGAACAGATCGCCGCCCATTTCGGCGGTGTTGGAGGGCACGGGGAATGAAAAGCACCCGCGACGTATTCCTGACGCTGCTGTTCTTCGTGCTGACCGTTGGCGGCTGGGAATTTTCGACCCGCTTCTTCGGCGTGGCGGATTATATCCTGCCGCCGCCCTCGCAGATCGCCGCGGCGCTGTATCGGGGCCTGTCCAGCGGGCTGTATCTGCGCCATGCCGGCTTCACGGTGCTGGAAACGGTCAGCGGCTTCGTTCTGGGCGGGCTGGTCGGCATCCTGCTGGGCGCGGTGATCGCCGCCAACCGCTATGTCGAATTCCTGGTCTATCCCTACATCATCATGTTCAAATCCATGCCGAAGGTGGCGCTGGCGCCGATCTTCACCCTATGGCTGGGGCTGGGCATGACGTCGAAGATCGTGTCGGCCGCCATCATCTGCTTCTTCCCGCTGATGGTGAACACCATCGCCGGCGTGAAATCCGCCGATGAGGATCGTATCAGCCTGATGCGATCCATGGGCGCCAGCCGATTCCAGATTTTCTGCTACCTGCAGCTTCCCAGCGCGCTGCCATTCATCATGGCGGGGCTGGAACTGGCCGTCGTGCTGGCCCTGATCGGTGCGATCGTGGCGGAATTCGTCGGTGCGCGGGCAGGGCTGGGCACCCTGATCCAGAATATGAGCAACAATATGGACGGTGCCGGCCAGTTCTCCGTGCTGTTCATCCTGTCGGCGATCGGCCTGACCATGAGCCTGATCGTGCGCTGGGTAAAAAAGAAGGTCCTGTTCTGGGACCCGTCCGTCAAATCCAATCAATCCACACAAATCTAGAAAACAGGGGGCTACACAGTCATGAGCATGTATTCGCGCGTCAATCGTCGTCAGGCGCTGTCACTTCTGGGCCTGGGCGCGGCGGGGGCGATGCTGCCATCCATGCCGGCCTTTGCCGCGACGCTGACCAAGATCAACTATATGTTCGCCTTTCCGGTGATGTCCTACATCGTCGCCAACCAGACCTCGATCCCGAAGGAATTCGGCTTCTTCGAGGCGGAAGGCATTGAGGTCGAACATCACCTGGCCGGCCAGGGCAATGTGACCGGCGCGCTGCAGATGGTCGCCAATGGCGATAACGAGATCGGATCGGGCAGCTTCGAACCGGTGCTGGGCCAGGCGGCCAAGGGCCAGGATATGGGGCTGGTGTTCTTCTACAATCAGATCCGGGCTTCCCATACCGCCGTCGTTACCAATGTCGACAGCCCGATCAAGACCGTGGCGGATCTGAAGGGCAAGACCATCGGCGTGCAGTCCCTGGGTTCCGGCCCGATGAAGATCATGGCCCTGATCCTGCGGGACAACGGCCTTGATCCGCAGAATGACGTGACTTTCGTCTCGGTCGGCATCGCCGCCCAGGCGCTGCAGGCGCTGCGTTCCGGCCAGTGCGATTCCTATGTCGCATCGCGTGGTTCGATCAGCTCCATGGAAGCGCTGGGCGAGAAGTTCCAGTTCCTGGGCCTGCCCGCCTGGATGAAGGAGGTCAACGGCCCGGGCCTGTTCACCCGCCGGGAATATCTGAAGTCCAACCGGGCGCAGGTGGTGGGGATCGGTCGTGCCGTGGCGAAAAGCACGGTCTTCGTGAAGGCCAATCCGGAAGCCGCGATCCGCATTCACTGGAAGCATTATCCGGAACAGGTGCCGCAGGGCCAGGAGTTCGAAAAGGCCGTGGCCACCGCCACCAATGCCATGAAGCGCCAAATCATGGTGCTGGAATTCCAGGCACATGAAACGGTAAAGAAATACGGCTACACTCCGCCGGAATCCTCCAAGCGTGTGTTGCAGATCTACGAGCTGGAAGACAAGATCAGCGATACATCCGCCTTCTATTCGAATGATCTGGTGGACGAGATCAACAATTTCGACGCAGCCTCGATCGAGGCGATGGCCAAGACCTTCAAGCTGCCGGCATAAAAACGGATACCAAGGCGCGATGATCTTGCGGCATCGCGCCTTGGTTATATCCGTGCGGCATATGGTGAAATCCACATATCATCGGTCATGGACCGGACATGTCGATGCAGGAATGGGCGCTCGCAGGACGCAGCGCCGATGTCTTTATGCGTTGCGAATACCACGCCGGCGAAGGCGCGCCTCGCCCGTTATTGGCAGGATTATTTGGCCGGGAGAAGGGGCATGGCCAGCAGAATCAGGGCCGGAAGGTTGGTCCGGTTTTCCAGCGCGCGGGCCTCATGCGGGGCGATGCGGCAGCTGTCATGGCGCTGCAACACGGCTTCCCCCTGATCGGTGACCACGGTCACCGCGCCTTCCAGCACGATATAGAGCTTTTCCTGCGGGGAGGCGGACAGGGACGTCCTGCCGCCGGGCAGGATCTGCGACATTCCCATCCATAGGCTGGAGGTTTCGCCCGCCTCCATGCCCTGCAGGCGCAGGCAGCGCATGTCATGATGTTCCGGCGGGAAATAGGCGGGCGCGTCCGTCAGGCGGGTTACCTGCATCACCTGTCCCCCGGGATCAGCACGATGCGCCTGTCGGTGGCGCCCATCACCGCGGCATAGGCCTGCGCCACGTCAGCCAGCGGGAACATGGCATCCGGGCCGACGGGGAAGGGTTTCAGCGCCCCGGACAGGAAGCCGGGCAGGATCTGGCGCAGCAGGGCCGCACTTTCCCCGCAGGACAGCGACAGCGTATCGACGCCGAAATAGGCGTGGCGGCCGCGATAGAATTCGAAAATGTTGAAGGGCACGATGGGGTTCAGCGCCGCGATCAGAATCTGGCGACCATCCTTGGCCAGAGACTGATGCGCCAGGGCGAAGAAGGGATCACCCACCGTATTGAACACGATCTCGGCGCCGCGGCCATGCGTCAGCTCCCGAATTCGGGCGGCGGCGTTCTCCTCATCCGCACGGATGACGGGGATATCGGCCACGGCATGGCCCTTGTAATGGTCGGCGCTGCGGGCGATGCCGATCACGCGCGCGCCCTGCCAGGCCGCGATCTGGGCCGCAGCCTGTCCGACCTTGCCGTTGATGCCCATAATCAGCACCGTTTCGCCGGCCTTGGGCAGGCCCGCGCGGCGGAAACCTTCCATCACGGTGACGAAGGGGACGCCGATGCCGGCCGCTTCGGCAAAGCTCATCGCGTCGGGCTTGGCGATGATGCCGTCCCGGGGAACCAGGACATGGCTGCCATGGGTGCCGTCGCGACGGATGCCAAGATCGCCGGAGGAGCCGAACACGGCCTGCCCGATCCATTCCCGAGGGCCGTCCACCACCACGCCCGCGAAGTCGCGTCCGGGGGTGCGGGGAAAGACCGCGTACGGCATCAGGCCGATGGCCGCCTTCACGTCGGAGGTATTGACCGCGCCCGCTTTGACCTCCACCAGCACATTGGCGGCATCGGTCAGACGCAGGAACCCCGTTTCGATCCGGGGCAGGATGGCGGCGACACCATCGGCTTTCGCAGCCAGGCGCACACGGGTGGCAAGGAATTCCCGCGGAAGACTGTCCTCCGCGGCTACGCGCATGGTCACGGCTGAAGCTCCTTGATAAATCCGGCCGGGGCATTGGTCCGGGATAATCCCAGCAGGGTGCGGGCCTCTGCAGCGCTGGCGATCTCGCCGCCCAGATCCTCGACGATGCGGCGCGCCTTGCCGACCAGCGCCGCATTGGACGGCGCCAGTTCGCCGCGTGTCAGGAAAATACCGTCCTCCAGCCCGACACGGACATGGCCGCCGGCCAGGAAGGACTGCGCCACCATCGGGAAGGAGGCGCGCCCGACACCGATGGCGGTGAAGCGCGCGCCCGGTGGCAACAGATTACGGGCGTAGAGCACCGTTTCCGGCAAAGGCTGGAAGCCGTAGCGTACGCCCAGGATGAAGGAACACAGCACCGGCCCGGCCAGGGATCCGTCCTTCAGCATGTCCAGCATCAGCGCGATATCGCCGGAATCGAACAGTTCGATCTCGGGCAGCACGCCGGCCTCGCGGATCACCCTGGCCATGCGCCGGACATTGCCGGGGGTGTTGATCACCACCTCCGCCCCCGAATTCATGGTGTTCAGGTCCAGCGTTGCGATATCGGGCTTCAACGCGGCGATATGGCTGACGCGCAGTTCCGGCTGCAGCAGGGTTGTGCCCGGGCCGGCGATGCGTGGGTCCTCCTGCGACGGAACGAAGCGCCCGCCCGGCCCGGTCGTCAGGTTGATGATCAGCTCCGGCCGGTCGCGGCGCAGGATGTCGACCACGCGCGCATAATGCTCCAGCGCCATGGACGGCTTGCCCGTTTCCGGATCGCGGACATGGATATGGACCACGCTTGCCCCGGCCTCCGCCGCGCCCAGGGCGGATTCCGCGATCTGGTCCGGCGTGATCGGCAGATGGGGCGTATGTTCCGGACTGGTCAGGTTGCCGGTGATGGCACAGGTGATGATGGTTTTGGACGTCACAACAGCCGTCCCCCATCCACCACGATGGTCGTGCCCGTCGCATAGCCCAGATGTGTCGCACAGGCCAGGATGGCATCGGCGACATCGTCCGCCGTCGCCACGCGTCGCAGGGGCAGGCTGGCGCCGATCCTGGCGTTGAAGGCGGCATCCCGGCCCGGCACGAAATCGGTGGCGACCACGCCCGGGGATACTCCCATCACCCGGATTTCCGGCGCCAGCGCACGCGCCAGCGACTTGACCAGGGTTTCGATCCCGGCCTTGGCTGCGCCATAGGCGATGTTCGATCCGGCCCCGTTCACCGCAGCGATGGAGGAGATGAAGACGGCCAGCCCGTCGCCGCTGGCCTTCAGGAGCGGTGCCAGCGCGCGCATGCTGGCAAACTGGCCGCGCCAGTTGACCTGGAAAATGCTGTCGATCAGTTCATCGGTCAGCGCATCCAGATTCTGGGCGGGGATGGGCGTGGTGAAACCGGCGGCGTGGACCACGATATCCAGACTGCCCCAGCGTGCCGCCAGCACATCGCGCAGCCGTTCCAGCGACGGGCTGTCGGCGACATCGGCTTCGATGGCGAAATGGCTGCCGGCGTCGAGCGCGGCCCTGCGCGCTCTGGCCTCCACATCGTTCAGCCCGCCGCGTCGCCAGGTGATCGCCACCTCAGCCCCGGCTTCGGCCAGCAGGGTGGCGGTGGCGGCGCCGATGCCTCCGGTGCCGCCGATGACGAGCGCCCGGCGGTTTTTCAGGGATTTCATACGCGCACCTATTTAATCGGGGGGGTGGGCAGGCGGGCCTCGCCTTCCCGCAGGACAAAGACATGGGACAGGGTACAGATCCCATCCTGGTCGCGATAATCGCCCGTCAGGGCTTCGGTTACGCCGAAGACCGGATCATCTTCCAGATGCGCATCATCGCCCGGGAAGACCTGGGCAACCAGGGTCTTGAAACCCGGCTTGTAGATCAGGACATGCAGATGCGCCGGCCGGAAGGGCTGGCGGTCGAAGGCGCGCAGCAGATCGCCCGTCGGGCCATGCATCGGCACCGGATAGCCTGCCGGGCGAACGCTGGAGAAATGGAAGCGCCCCTGGGCGTCGCTGGTGAAGACGCCGCGCAGATTCATGTCCGTCTGGTCGGGATCCTGGTTCTCGTACAGGCCGATCGGGGATGCCTGCCAGACATCGACCCGCGCGCCGGGGATCGGATTGCCCTGGACGTCGCAAACCCGGCCTTCCACGGTCATGGGGATGCCATCGGTCGGGCAATGTACGATGCTGGCGCCGTTTTCCAGCTCCGGTGCGTTCAGCCGCCAGAACGGACCCAGCAGTGCGGTCGCCGGTTCCGTGGGGCCGCCCATGCCGTTGTTCAGCAGGCAGACCAGGGTCGATACGCCCAGCGCGTCGGACAGCAGGGCCGCTTCGTTATGCGCATCGTTGCTGGCCTGGCCGACGCGGTTCAGGAAATCGAAGGCAAAGCCCAGCTCCTCCTCCGTCAATTGCACATCGCGCACGAAGGCATGCAGATGCGTGAGCAGGGCAGCAAGTATCTGCGCCAGGCGCGGGCTGGGACAATCGCGATAGGCTTCCAGGACTGTCTGCGTCAGGTTGGCATCATTTTTTATGGGCATTTTGTACCTCCGCACCGATAGGACAGCAAACGTTTGCATAAGTCAAGATGACTGTTGCGGAGGCAGGGCTGGAAAGATCATGTCTTCGAAGCGAAAACCTAAAGCATTAGGGTTGGAAGAAGTGAGATGCCTGGGCGCTCCATACGTTTGCATGCTTGCTGTCCGTTGAACTGAACGGCGCCTGAAACGGAAACGGCGGCCCCACAGGACCGCCGCGCCGAAAACTAACCTATGCCAAGCAGGTCGTCAGGACGAAGCGGTGCCGATCTTGTCCTGTGTCTTGGTATCGAAATCGCCGGCGTCATGGCGTTCGTGCAGCTGTTCCGACGGGTCGCCCGACATGCGGTTGACCATGCGCCCGCGCTTCACCGCCGGCCGTGCAAACAGTTGATCGGCCCAACGGTTAACGTTCTTGTAGTCCTGCACAGACAGGAATTCCGCCGCGCCATACTGCCAGCCCTTCACCAGCCCGCCATACCAAGGCCAGATCGCCATGTCGGCGAGTGTATATTCGGCACCCGCGACGTATTCCTGCTCGGCCAGGCGCTTGTCCAGTACGTCCAGCTGGCGCTTCACTTCCATCGCATAGCGGTTGATCGGATATTCCAGCTTCACCGGCGCATAGGCGAAGAAATGCCCGAAACCGCCGCCCAGGAAGGGGGCGGAGCCCATCTGCCAGAACAGCCAGGACATGGTTTCCGCTCTTGCCGGCTGCTCGGTCGGCAGGAAGGCCCCGAACTTCTCGGCCAGATACATCAGGATGGCGCCGGATTCAAAAATGCGAACCGGTTCTGCCCCGCTGCGGTCGATCAGGGCCGGGATTTTCGAATTCGGGTTGGCCGCCACGAAGCCGGAGCCGAACTGTTCACCCTGGCCGATTCTGACCGGCCAGGCATCGTATTCCGCCCCGGCATGGCCCAGGGCCAGCAATTCCTCCAGCAGGATGGTGACCTTCTGGCCGTTCGGCGTGCCGAGCGAATAGAGCTGCAGCGGGTGCTTGCCCACCGGCAGCTCCTGGTCATGCGTCGGACCTGAGATTGGCCGGTTGATATTGGCGAACTGGCCGCCGCTGGCCTTTTCCCAGGTCCAGACCTTGGGCGGAACATACTCGGTCGTGTCGGTCATTCTTCATCCTCGGGTTTGCGCTGCGCTGCCGCCACATAGGGGCCGGAGAATACAGGGTGGCGATCCTGGCCTACATGGCGGGTTCGGGCAATGTCCCAACGGGCACAGCTTGGGTGAACTATGCGCCGGATTGATTCACGATTGAGTGAGCATCCAGCAGGAGGGATCGCGCCCGCGCGGTTGCCGTCGATGGATCACGCGGTTAGATTGGCCGGCATTTTTTAAGAACAGGCGCGTGAAGCCTTCGCGCCGACGGGATGGAAAGACGATAATCACGATGGCGCGGGACCATGTTCTGATTGCGGGCGGCGGCATTGCCGGCCTTGCCCTTGCCCTTACCCTGCATGAAATCGGCGTGCCCTGCACCGTGCTGGAAAGTGTGCGCGAATTGAAGCCGCTGGGCGTCGGCATCAATCTGCAACCCAATGCCGTGCGGGAGTTGGATGATCTGGGGATCGGTGAAGCCGATCTCGACACGGTCGGAATTCCGGCGCGCGAATGGGCGCTGGTGGGGCTGAACGGCAGGGAAATCTATGCCGAGCCGCGCGGCAAGCTCGCGGGCTATAACTGGCATCAATATGCGGTGCATCGCGGTGCCTTCCACCTGATGCTCTATGCCAAGGTACTGGAGCGTCTGGGGCCGGATGCGGTGAAGCTGGGCCATAAGGTCACCGGCTATCGCAAGCAGGCCGACGGCTCGGTCACCGCCCTGGTGGAACTGGCCGCCGGCGGGATGCGCGAATTCAACGCCTCGCTGCTGTTCGGCGCCGATGGCATTCATTCCGCGATCCGCGCCCAGATGCATCCCGACCAGCCGCCGATCCATTGGGGCGGCACGATCATGTGGCGCGGCACGGCGCGCGGCGTGCCGATCCGCACCGGCTCGTCCTTCATCGGGCTGGGCACCAGCCGCCATCGCGTCGTGCTCTATCCGATTTCGCATCCCGATGCGCACGGGCTGGCGGATATCAACTGGATTGCGGAAAAGACCTATGACACGGGTCATGACTGGAGCAAATCCGGCTGGTTCCGAAGGGTGGAACTGGCGGAATTCGCGCAGGAGTTCGACGGTTTCGTCTATGACTGGCTGGATTTGCCGGCGCTGCTGGCGAAATCGGAAATGGCCTATGAAAACCCGATGATCGACCGTGATCCGCTGCCCAGCTGGGTGGACGGTCCGGTGGCGCTGATCGGCGATGCCGCCCATCCGATGTATCCGACCGGCTCCAATGGCGCCTCGCAGGCGATCATGGATGCCCGCATTATCGGCCGCACCATGCTGGAGCATGGGGTGACCCCCGCCACGCTGAAAGCCTTTGACGAGGCGCTGTGTGGGCCCATCGGCCAGGTCGCGATGCGCAATCGCGGGGCCGGACCCTTCGGCCTGTTGAACATGGTGGAGGAGCGCTGCGGCGGCAGTTTCGAGGATATCGACGAGGTGATCCCGGCGGAGGAGCGGAACGCCTTCATGCAGGCCTATAAGCAGGCGGCGGGCTTCGCCAAGGACCGGCTGAACGCCGCCCCGCGCACCATTCCGCAAGGCGCGCATATCGCGAAGGTGCCGGCATGATGACCCCGCAGCTTGACCATGCCTGCGACATCACTGTCGAGCTGAGCCGCCCGCATGAGATGGGGGAAAGTCCGACCGGCACGCGGCGGATCATTCCCATCATCGGCGGAACCGTCAGCGGCCCGCTGCTGAACGGGCGGCTGCTGCATGTCGGGGCCGACTGGCAGACCGTGCTGGCGGGTGGCATCGCCGATCTGGATGCGCGCTATGCCATCGAAACCACGGATGGGGCGGTGATCGAAGTCGTCAGCCAGGGCATCCGTCACGCCTCGGCGGAGGTTGCCGCGCGCATCTCCGCCGGGGAAGTCGTGCCGCCGACGGACTACTACATGCGCACCTTCATCCGGTTGGAAACCGGCCATCCATCCTATGACTGGGTCAATCGCACGCTGTTCCTGTCCCTGGGCGGCAAGGTCGGGTCGACCGTAAAGCTGTCGGTCTACCGGGTAGGGTAGGGACGGGTCGGGTGACGTTCCCGCCCCCATGGTTCGAGACGGCCCTTCGGGCCTCCTCACCATGAGGGCCTGAGACTATGGAATACCCTCACCCTGAGGCGCGAGCGATAGCGAGCCTCGAAGGGTAGGGGGAAAAGCCCTGACCGGTTCTACCTAAACCAGACAGCAGCCCGGGATCATTGTCAGGCCCGGGGCCCGTCACCGGGTCTGGATAAAGCGTTCCAGCTTGCCCAGCGTCTGCTGGCCCAGCTCCACGGCGCCAAAGCCCTTGGCCGCCTGAAACTCCGCCTCCGTGCTGAACACCATGCCGAGCGTCACCTTCGTCGCGCCGTCTTCTTCCTCGAAGCTGGCCCAGGCATCGGCGTGTTTCGGCCCGTTCTCGCCCCAGAGCAGGGCATAGGCGATCCGCTCCTCCGGCCGGATTTCACTGTAAAGATGATGGTTCGGGTACACCGTGCCATCCGGTCCGATCATGTCGAAGACCCATTCGCCGCCGCTGCGCAGATCGATCCGCTGCGTGCGGCAGGTAAACCCGTCCGGCCCCCACCATTGCGGCAGCGCCTGCGGATTCACCCAGCTGTTCCAGATGATGCGTCGTGGTGCCTTGATCACCCGCTGCAACAGCATCGTGCGCTTGGCCACGGCAACGAGATTATCCATTCCCGCGCCATAGCCATGGCGATATCCGGCTTCCATATTGTCGCGGAAGGAGGAGAGCTGCACGGTCACCACCACGCGGGCGTGCTCCTGCGTGCCGCTGAAATCGGCCGTCACCAGTGCCACGGAATGCGTCTCGCCCTCGCAGGATAACACTTCATAATTCACGCTGCGGGCGCAGGGTTGTAGAGCCAGCCAGCCGCATTCGCAGCGGATATCGGGCACGCCCTGAACCTTGCAGAGGGAGATTTCGCGCCCGCCCACCCTGGTATCGGCCGCCACGAACTCCACGCTGACCTCGGGCGAGGGGGAGGCCCAGAGCGCGCGCGCCGTCGGCGCCGTCCAAGCCTGCCATAGCACGGATAGGGGTACCGCCGCCTCCCGTTCGAAGGTAAGGGTCGCGAACTGGCCCTGCGCCTGATCCGCCGCGCCGGGCATTCCCGGCAGGCTTGGCTTGGATGTCATTTCGTAGCGTCCTTCATGGCCTGGATTGCAAACGCTTCCAACCGGTCAAGCCGGGCCTCCCACAGGGCCTGCTGCTCATCAAGCCATGTCCGGACCGGGGCCAGAGCCTCCGGCACCAGGGCGCAGCTGCGCACCCGACCTTCCTTGGTCGAGGCGATCAGCCCGGCCTCCTCCAGCACGGAAATGTGCCGCATCACCGTGGGCAGGCTGAGGCCGGTCGGTTCCGACAACTCCGTCACCCGCGCCGTTGAGGGCTACGGCCTGGACCAAGTCGAGGCTGCCGAGGTTCGGTCGATCTGCCGGCAGGTGATCAACGAAACCTACGAGCAGGCACAGCAGGCGATGGTGAAGCAAATCCGCCAGGGCTTGGCCGATTTGCTGCGGGACGCGACCGCGTAACCCCGGGGGGGTATCTGCAAATGCAGGGCACTCCCCCTCATGACCGGTTGGGCGGGAAACTTTTTCCGCGCATCAAAAAATCAGAGGGGGGGTATCCCCCCGTGCGTGGGTTGAAATGCCATTCGTAAGCCCAGCGCATGGGCAATCTTCATGATCGTGGCAAAGCTGGGGTTTCCATTTCCGGACAACGCCTTATACAGGCCCTCACGGCTCATCCCTGTATCGCGGGCGAGCTGACTTACGTTCCGGGCGCGGGCAACATCGCCGAGTGCAGCCGCGATCAATCCTGGGTCGCCGTCTTCCATTATGGCTTCCAGATAGGCCGCGATGTCTTCCTCGGTCTTCAGATAATCTGCCGTGTCGTACCGGCTGAAACTTTCCTTGGGCATGGCCCTATTCCTTCCATTCCGACGCGATTGCCTTGGCCCGAACGATGTCGCGCTCCTGGCTGGCCTTGTCGCCACCGCAAAGCAGAACAATCACCACAGGCCCACGCTGTGTGAAATAGACCCGATAGCCGGGACCGTAATCGATCCGCATTTCCGAGACGCCTTCGCCTACCGGCTTCACATCGCCAGGGTTTCCCAGGCTCAGCCGCCGGATGCGAGCTTCGATTCTGGCCTTGGCGCGTATGTCCCGCAATGTCTCAAGCCAGTTATCGAAAGTTTCGCTCTTCAACATTCCGATCATGCGCGGACTGTAGTGGCCCCCAAGAGTTATGTCAACCATGGTTGACTATTGTTGCTGCTTTGCTTCCTTGGCACCGATGTCGCGCACGATCCGCACGCGGTCCATGCGGATGATCATTATCCGGTCACCAACCGCCAAAGCATCGGCATTGGATTGAACGATCACGACGGTATCACCATTGTCCTTGCGAATCAGGAATTCCGTGGCCTTGGCTTGCGTCGCCCCCTCTTCGACGACAGCACCGGCAAGTCCGCCCACCACGGCGCCACCGATGGCGCCGATGATGTTCGTTCGGAAATCGCCGCCGACATAGGACCCGGCCGTTGCCCCGGCCGCCGCGCCTGCGCCCGCGCCAAGCCCAGTGTTGCTGCCCGAAATTTCAACCTCGCGAAGGGTGAGGATTTCGCCGCGCTCGACCGTGCCTTCCCGCCCCATCTGCTGGCGGGAATAAGTGTTCGGGGCCTGTGGCGTGACACAACCGCTCAGAAGAACCATGGCGGCCAGCGTCGCAGTCAGTCTTGGCATGACGCCTCAACCGCGTCGCGGAATCCCTGATCGAGAAGGAGTTGCACTATATTGTCGCTGATTGCCTTGTTAAGATTGGCAATCACGAGCGACACAGAAGTGGCTCGGGTAATTTGAACATCTGGGATAGGTGGATTTTCCGCGCAATGGCGGCATGATGCCGCGAGCGAGGAGAAGACCATGGCAAGACGACCCCGCCGGAACCACAGCCCGGTGTTCAAGGCGAAAGTAGCGGTAGCCGCGATCAAGGGCGAGAAGACGCTGATTGAGCTGGCGCAGGATTTCGACG
>Ga0209066_10002971_pt1 | contig 19875 bp, 18 predicted proteins | sample All_14_2_FD_187198 | JGI IMG/M metagenome (GOLD analysis project Ga0209066, IMG submission 187198) | Freshwater microbial communities in response to fracking from Pennsylvania, USA - Allegheny Zone_MetaG_DW_15 (SPAdes) (version 2) ... | reverse complement strand
AATTCATACTGAATTTAACCAATTGGAATTGGATTCAAACAAATCACATACTGATTTTAAAATACAGGACAACGCATTAATTGTAACCAATCATTTCAAGATGACGGCTAGAGAACTCATTCATCTTGGAGAAAATCGCACGTTTGAGCGCTTTCAAATTATCGATACAAATCTGCAATGGGCTTTTGACGGCTCAGGTACTATCAACATTAGCGATGGCTCATTAAGCGTTCGATTTGATCAGCTATCAAGCTCATCCATGCTTAGTGCTTTGCTAAGTGCGAAAAATTATTTTCAATTTAAATGGAATCTTGATCATTTGCCTCAAAATAAATATAAAAGGGTGCTGCGCCTGAGTAAGGCATTGTTTCTTAACCCCACTCAGAGAAGTGGGGCAAATAATGGTTCTAACGTAATGAGCCATCCCAGCCACTGAGTTGGCAAAGTATTGTTACACTGAGGGTTGCGCATAGAATCCCAATCAGAAAAGCCCGGTTCTTACTCTTCTTAATACTGGCTTAAGACTGCACGTGTTACAATATGCCCCATTCTTATTCAGAAAAAAGTGTGATCATGGCCGCTTCACCCAGCTTTATGAAAGATATTCAATTAAATACCGCACGTCAAAAATACAGTGAAACCGATGGGGATCTCCGTTTGCGTCAGGCTGCGGCTGTTGGTGATCTGGGTGAGGTGCTGCGTTTGCTACGATCGGGTCAATGCAGAGTTGATGCGGCGCAGAAAGGGACCAATCCTGAAACTGGCAAGCCTTATACTGCCCGTACTGCTTTGCACACAGCGGCGATGAAAGACCATGAGGCGGTTGCTGTTGCTTTGATGAGTGCTGGCTGGTCTTTGTTTCTGAAAGACAGTGACGGCAATACCCCGCAAGATTATGTCAAATCAGAAACAATGAAACAGCATCTTCTCGGCGCCTTTGTCGCTCAAAGCGTTAATCAAGGACTAAAATCCATCTTTAATTCCATGCAGCTTGAACAAAAGCTTCCTGATACCGCCGGCAAACCCTTGCGCGTCATCAGTTTGGCTTGTGGTATTGCTGCAGATGCGTTGGCCTTGCATCAACTGTATCCGGATAAATCGATTGAATTCGTCGGCATTGATAACGATGATGAACAGATCGCGGATTCCAAACGTCTATGCGTTGCCATGCCTGGCGTCCGTATCGTGAAAGGTGATGCCACTGATCTGAAATGGTTGCAGAACAACTTTACGTCAGAAGGAAAATTTGATCTGATCTTTTTGCGACAACCCAATTTTTTTGATCAGAAAGACGTATTTTTTACGATCATCCAGGATATCATTCCCCACCTCATGCATAGCGAAAGCCGGCTCTTTATCAGTACTTATCATCGAATAGAACTTGAATTCGTCAGCCTCTTGATAGAGGGTCTATATGGAATTCCAGAATCCGAAGGCGACAGTAGTTCGTGCACGCTTAACGAGCAAGAGGGTTACTTAACTTGCGGCGTTAAATTGACGCCTGATCGCTACAGTGCACTGCTTGGCGCGCATCCGGAATTGAAAAATCAGCTGAAAGCGGAGGAATCTCCCCGTCCGAGACCTTGTGAGGAAGACGTCAGCTCCATGCGCCTGGCATAGCATTATCGCCGGCTGTTCCTGAACGACAGTGCCGCTGACTGATTAATATTAAGCGCCTTTCGAACCCGAATAAAAACAGAAAAAGGGATTGTCAACAGAGAAGCGGTAGAGCTCGTACGATCCGGATTCCCCTGCGAAAAGCGTTATCGAATGACGTAGCTACCCCTCAAGGCTCACTTAAATGAACACGATCTTCAGACAGATCGGATAATGCCTGATGATATTTGTCCTTTAACAAATTAACCCCCGCCATCTCAATACATGTTGCAGCCGCACGTAATAACAGACCCGTTTTTATTGCCGAAAGGCCATGCTTGCGATACACCTGCTGAAGTACATGCAAGGTCGAATGAAAGCGTTGTTTATCGGGATCAGACTGTCGCAAAATAGCGGCCAGATCAAAGGGGATGGCAACGCAGGTAAAAATGGTCGCAGGAACGGTCGCACCCAAAAGAGACGCCGCCATCTGATGCACTACCCCGGAGCCGGGCATATGTTTTTCAAACCATTTTTTAAGCTCAGGTGTGGTCACAAACAAGCCGCACAGGAAAGTTCCATTTCGAATAGCCATCGGCACCATGCCTGTAAAAAGACCTTTAACACCTGATTGACCCAATATTCGCATAAACGCTTTTGGAGGCGACTCCCCACGTCTTTGTGACTCAATCACCGTTGTCTCGTAAGGATTGGCGACCAAAGCAGTGGAGCATCCGGTAATGAAGCTGGCTACGATTTTTTCTGCCAATACAGGATCTCGTTGTTGAATTTTTTCTATTTTTTGCAACAAGGTCGTCAAGACAAATCCAGCTAAAGGATATAAAGGTTGCAGGGCTAAATTGGCGGTCATCCCTCGAAAATTGTTCGAGCCCCTGCCAAAAAAAGTTTGATATGACATGCCTTTATTATCAAGCGCTGTGCGTTTATACAGACTTCTTGCATACAGAGGCCACCAGAGAGGAAGGGCAGTTAGTGATGCGGCTTGCAGGGCTATTTCGTCGCGACTTGCTGCCGCTGATTCAATAAATTTCTCTTTCACTGATTTCTCATTTGTTTGGCAAGATAGTCATCGTATTCTAACAGCGATAACTCACCATATTATCCGTAAAAAATACTGTCACTGCTTCTCGCTTTGCAACATAAGCTTAAAGCGGAGCAACATGAAGTGGAAGACGTCAGCTCCATGCGCCTGGCATAGAGCTGACTGGCTGATCGTCTTATTGATTGGCTGGTGCAGTATCCGCAGGGGCGGCTTCAACAGGTGCAGGACTGGCTGGTGTTGAATCAACAGGGGCTGGACTGACTGGTGCAGGGCTGGCTGGTGTTGAATCAGCAGGGGGTTTTGCGCCCATCATCGCTTCAGCGCAACCGGCTGATACCGCGTCAATTTGCAGGTACCATTGGTCGTCCGTGATGTTTTCGTTATTTTTTGCGAGATCGGCCAGTTTGGATTGTGCGCAGACACAAAAGCCTTTTGTAGCAGCGGCGGCAGTCGGGTTGGCGGCGATTTGAGGATTCACAACGGCCCAGGTGTCGATGCAGGCGCTTAAAATATCATCTGCTGTCGCTTTGCTCAGTCCGGGTTTTTCTTCCACGTTATCCATGGTGCCGCGTAGAACGGTTTGTGCCATACAGGTTTGAGCAGCCAGTTTCAGATCATCCTGACTTTTTATCGATTTACCTGCAGCGCAGCCGCAATATTGTTCACCAAAATTTTGATAATCAACTTTACCTTCCTGCGGCGCGCCTTTCATCCAGGCACTCACGCATTCGGTTTTGAAATTCGGGTTTACCGCATCATCCGCAAAGGTAGCGAAAGGCAGCATCATTGAAAGAGCAACAACGGTGGTGCGAATAGTTGTTAACATGGTGTCATCCTTGATTCGTAAGTGTAAACATTGTCAGTATAGACCAAAGTTTGTACTTGTGTCGGCCCCGTCATTGCGAGCGAAGCGAAGCAATCCAGAGTTCCGTGCTCCGAACACTGGATTGCTTCGTGCCTCGCAATGACGGTATGACGGTATGACGGGGTTTCACTTATAATTTGGCCCGGGATTGGCATCGCTGTCGTTTATCAACACCCGACTGGCTGGTTTGAAAAAGCCGGATGCTCGCGTTTGCAGGAGAGCTTGAACATCCACCCGAATATCAAGGGGTGTATGGCGGGGCAGTTCAAGACATCTCAAGCTCGGCATACTGATAATCGCCTGTAATACAGGTTCGCGATGACGTGAATGAAAAGGGCGACAGCCTTGAAAATTGATCTCACGAATCTGTTGACCTGCCGTCAACGCTTCAAGAATTTGCAACAAACGAGCGGGCTTGATATCCGGATTGTCTGTCATGGAAATTTTGCGCAAAGGTGGTTTTTTAACGCGCAAATTATACGCGAGACTGGCGGCTTGATCATTGGTCACGCTGCAGTCACTCAGGCACAGGGATTGCAGAACGGATTCATCGGCAATTAATGTGTCAATAAATTCCCATTCAGCGTGGGCCAGATTTATGCCTTCCAGATCCAGTTCCTCCAGCGTATTTTTGCGCGCCTGACAAATAGCCCCGAGCATAAACATGCTGGCCGGGTTACCAAGGTGATTGAAGCTCAGATCCAGGTGCGTCAGCGCCTTACAGTCTTTTAATATGAGACAATTGGCAAGCGAGGACAAAAAAGTTTTGCTCAGAATGATTTTTTGCAACACATCGTTGGCAGGCAAGCCGAAATGATTCTGGAGCATAATGCCGTCAAAATTCAGATAAGGGTAATGACGAGCCATTTCCTGGTAATATCCTGGCCGGATTTGACCTTGTTGGTTAAATGCAGCGGGAAACAGCCCGGGACTGCACCATCCATTAACCGGGCCCAATCGCAAAGCGGTGCTTTGACTGGTTTGTAACTGTCTCAAGATCGATGAATAACGCAACATGGTCAAATCGTCCTTTCAAGCGGAATGTTGTGCTGGATTGTACGGGGAACAGCTTGAAAATCAAGATTAATGTGCCGCAGTCAGGAGACCCTTCGCTTCGCTCTGGGCGACATGTTTGGGCATCGGTGTGGCACGGAGAACCGCAGTGTCATCCAGAGCGAAGCGAAGGATCTCCTTTTTTTGCCTCCAGGCAACACAAAATACAAAATTCATGATACAATTGACTCCTTTTTGGTCAGCAAAGGCAAAATATGTTGAAGCGCATCCTCATCCTTATATGTATCCTCTCGCTTGTTGCCTGCAATGATAAACCCCAAAACACCAACCCGGCGCCCGTAAAACCCGGTGTTGAAGTTCTGTTGGACAAGCACCTTGATTTACTGCGCGGCAAACGTGTTGGCTTGATAACCAATACGACCGGTGTTGATACAAAACTCAACAGCACCATTACCCTGTTTCGCAACAATCCCGACATAAACCTCGTCGCATTATACGGCCCGGAACACGGAGTGCGTGGCGATGCGCAAGCCGGCGAGCATGTTTCTTACTATTTTGACAAAGAATATCAACTTCCCGTTTACAGCCTGTACGGGCAGGGCGGAGATGTCTCCACTCAAGGTTTGAACAATATTGATGCCCGCATGCGTTCTTATGACACGCAACACACCGGCAAAACGGTGGATCCCGCCATTCTCAAATCCGTCGATGTGATGGTGTTTGACATGCAAGATGTCGGTACACGCATTTATACCTATATTTCTACCATGGCCTATGCCATGCAAGCCTGCGCGGACGCTGGCATTCCCTTTATTGTTCTCGACCGACCCAATCCGATAGGCGGAACGGTGATGGAAGGGCCGATTTTGCAATATCCTGAATACAGTTCCTTCATTGGCTTGTATCCGATCCCGCTGCGTCATGGCATGACCATGGGCGAGTTGGCGCGTTTATTCAATGAAAAATTCCTCAACAATAAAGTCAAGCTCTATGTCATCCCCATGGAAAACTGGCAGCGTGACGAATGGTATGATCAAACATCGCTGACCTGGGTCAAACCCTCACCCAATTTGCCGACCGCCAACGCCACGATTGTGTATCCCGGCCAGGTATTGCTGGAAGGCACCAATTTGTCGGAAGGGCGGGGAACCACGCAGCCCTTTGAACTCTTTGGCGCACCATGGATTGACGGTATCGCCCTGACCAAACAATTAAACGCCCTGCATTTGCCCGGCGTGATTTTTCGCGAAACCTGGTTTACCCCGACTTTTTCCAAGTTTCAAAACCAGGCTTGTCAGGGTGCGCAATTGTTTGTGACGGATAGAAATGCTTTTCGTCCGGTTGCCAGCACGCTCGCGATTTTGTCGGTGATATGGCAGGAATATGGCAATAAACTGGAATTTCATAACGATTATTTTGACCATGTTATGGGAACGTCTTCGGTGCGGGAAGCACTGGAGCGTGGTGATTCGTACCAAAGTATCGTTGCAGGGATGCAGGCAGGGCTGCGGGATTTTGCAGTATTGCGGGCGCCGTTTCTGTTGTATCCGGCGCGTTAATCATTTGAATTAAGGAACTCAGAATGAAATATATCATCTCGTTATTCACAGCACTGTGCTTGTCTATGAATGCCATGGCCGACATCCCCTTGCGTGCCAAAATTGGCCAAATGTTGCTGATGGGCTTTGACGGAAAAACCATCACCGCCGATTCAGCCATTGCCAAACAGATTGAACAATACAACCTCGGCGGGGTTATCTTGTTTGATTATAATTTCCGAACCAAAATGTTTGATAAAAACATTGAAAGCCCGGCCCAGGTCAAACGTTTGAACGCGGATTTGCAGCAGCTTAACGAGCAAGCCAACGACAAATATCATCGGCCACAGTTGCCACTGTTGATTTCGGTGGATTACGAGGGCGGTATGGTGACCCGTTTGAGCGAACAATATGGCTTTCCCGCAACCTTGTCAGCTGCCGAGGTGGGTAAAAGAAGTTATGAAGAAGCGGGATCAATTGCGGATTCGATGGCGAACACCTTGAAAAGAGAAGGCTTCAATCTGGACTTTGCCCCGGTTCTCGATGTGAACGTCAACCCCGATAACCCGGTAATTGCCAAAAAACAACGCAGTTTTTCCAGCGATGCCGGTCAAGTGAGCAATTACGGCGAGATTTATACCCGTCATTTCCTCAGCCAGAAAATCCAGTGTGTGTACAAGCATTTCCCCGGGCATGGCAGCTCGACCAAAGACTCTCATTTGGGTTTTGTTGATGTAACGGATACCTGGCAGGCGTATGAACTGGAGCCGTATCGACAATTATTGAAGAACAATGAAGCCTGCGGCGTGGTGATGTCGGCTCATATTGTTAACCGTCAACTGGATGAGTCTGGTTTGCCGGCGACCTTGTCCCATAAAATATTGACGGATTTGTTGCGTAATCAATTGCATTTTAAAGGCGTTGTGATCACCGATGATATGCAAATGAAAGCGATCAGTGACAATTATGGCCTTGATCATGCACTGGTGATGTCGATTAACGCCGGTGCGGATATGTTGATTTTTGGCAATAATTTGTCAGACGAATTGCAGGATCCGAAACAGTTGATAGATATTATTGAAGGGAAAGTGCGCTCAGGTGAGATCAGTGAAGCACGAATTGACGAAGCGTATCGGCATATTGTGACGTTGAAGCAGTCGATTAAGTTCCTAAAAACGATTTAAAAGCAAAAAATGATTTTGACGCTCTTTTGAAGGCATACAAAGCTCAAACAGGCAGGGATCCGATTCAAACTAAAAAAGGGATAGCACTGTGTTTTGGTAGCAAGGAAGAAGCCGTAGAATTTTTTAAAGAACAAAGTAAATCACTCGCATTTGATATGTATAATGAGAAAATAGATCATCGTGTTTATTCTGATGGCAAAGGAACATTCGTTCATGGTACTCATAAGCAAGTTAGTGATTATCTCAAAAACCCCAATGATTTCAAATTGAGTGAGGATGGCAAATTAGATAAAAAAGATGAGCCCGAAGAAACACGTACGTATAGCAAGTAGAACCAGGGCCGCATGGCTCATCAGGCTAAAGAAAAACAGGTGGCACCGAGCGAGCGTCCGGAGACCCTTCGCTTCGCTCTGGGCGACACGTTTGGACTGCGGTGTGGGTTGAGAGTTAGCCCTTCACTCTGATGCTCAAGCGTGTCGCCCAGAGCGAAGCGAAGGGTCTCCTGATTGTGGCACTGATCTTGACGTACCGCGGCTACAGTGAGTTTTATTCCTTAACCTGACGGCTATGGGCCCTGGCCGCAACCTACGGCACACAAAGCCTAAAACACCTCATGCTCCAACGCCAATATCGCATCTTCCTGCTCTTGACGATAACGACGCAAAGCCTGCTCATAAACCGGGTTTGCCAGGGCCAAAATACTCGCTGCAAACAAAGCTGAATTAATCGCGCCGGCCTTGCCAATCGCCATGGTTGCGACCGGAATTCCGCCAGGCATCTGGGCAATCGATAACAAAGAATCAAGACCATTCAAGCCCGATGTCATCGGCACACCAATCACCGGCACCAGCGTACTGGCTGCGATAACGCCCGGTAAATGCGCGGCACCGCCAGCGGCGGCGATGATGATTTTAACCCCTTTGGCCGACAGGGATTTGACATAATCCTGCAAAGCATCCGGGCTTCGGTGCGCCGACAACACCCGATGCTCACAAGCAATATTCAAAGATTTCAAGGTCAAACTGGCATGTTCCATAACTGGCCAGTCTGATTTGGATCCCATGATGATTGAAACCAGTGTACTCATATTTATCCCCTCATAATTAATGCTTGAAACAACGCTGACCTGTAAAAACCATGGCGATACCATGCTCGTTACAAGCCTCAATCACTTCTTTATCCCGCATTGAACCACCCGGTTGAATGATGGCGCTGATGCCCGCTTTGGCCAGCAAATCGATACTGTCGCGAAAAGGGAAAAAGGCATCCGAAGCCATCACCGCTCCCTTTGCCAACGCGCCTGCTTTATGCAAAGCCTGTTCAACCGCATCCACCCGCGACACCTGACCCACGCCGATTCCCAGGCTTTTATCCTGTCCTGCAATCACAATGGCATTGGATTTCACCTGCGCCACCACCCGCCAGGCAAACAGTAGATCCGTTATATTCTGATCCGTGGGAGCTTTTTGCGTGACAATCTGTACATCCATTTTTTGATCTGCGTTGGTTTGAACCAACATCGCCCCCTGAATAGCGTGATAAGTCAAAGCCGCTTGCGCCGGCTGCAGCTGCAAACTTAACACTCGCAAGGCCGATTTTTTTGATAATTGCTGCAAAGCTTCTTCGCTAAAGGACGGCGCCAGGACCAATTCAAAAAACGAGTCTGTAATACGCTGCGCGGTGTCTAAATCACAGGGGCGATTCAAGGCGATAATGCCGCCAAAAGCCGATAATTTGTCTGCCTCCTGCGCGTTGACAAAGGCATCGCAAATGTTGTCGCCAAGTGCAACGCCGCAGGGATTGCAATGCTTCACAATAACGCAAGCCGCTTCTTTAAATTGCTGCACACAGGCCAATGCCGCATCGGCATCCTGCAAGTTGTTATAGGACAAGGCTTTCCCTTGATGGATGTGAGCGTCCAATAAGCCCGTGCCGGCATTATCCATTCGATAAGCGGCCGCTTGTTGATGCGGATTTTCGCCATAACGCAGATCACAGGCTTTGTTCAGCGACAGGCTTAGCTGATCAGCAAAAATCTGCTCATCTTTCACCGCCAGATAATCAGCGATCAAGGCATCGTATTGCGCCGTATGCGCAAAAGCTTTCTGCGCCAGGACGCTGCGCTGAGTCTGATTCAAACCTTGCTGCTCACGCAAGTGCGTCAAAACAGCGTCATAATCCAGGGGATCCGTGACAACCGTCACCCAGGCCATGTTTTTGGCCGCAGCGCGAATCATCGTTGGTCCGCCGATATCAATGTTTTCGATGGCTTTTTCAAAGCTGGTTTTTGGATCTTTAATCACCTGGGCAAAGGGATATAAATTCACCACCACCAAATCAATCCAGTTTATGCCATGCTCGCTGGCTGCCTCGGCATGCGCGTCACGCTTTCCCAATATAGCGGCGTGGATGTTGGGATGCAGGGTTTTAACCCGGCCATCCATCAGCTCAGGAAACCCGGTTACCTCGGAGGCATCCGTAACCTTGATCTGATGCTGACGCAGCAAATCGGCGGTGCCGCCGGTGGAAATGATGCTGATATCCAGTGCCTGCAAAGCCTGGGCGAAAGGCACAATCCCTTCTTTGTTGGATACGGACAGAAGGGCGCGTTTAATGGGTACAAATGGCATGACGGTTTTCCAGTTTGAATTGTTGAATGGCTTGAGCAAGCGCCTGAACTTCCAGTGCCTGCACACGGGCTTTCAGGCTGTCGACATCATCATTGGCCTGCACCGGGCATGTTATCTGAACCAGCACCGGGCCTGCGTCCACGATCTCGCTGACCTCGTGAACGGTACAACCGCTTTCGCGTTCACCGGCATCGAGCACCGATTGATGCACGGCGCGATCCATTTTTCCGGCATGTGCCGGCAGCAAAGACGGATGCACATTAAACAACCGATGCTGCCAGTCCTGCACAAAAGGGGCGGACACAATACGCATATAACCCAGCAGCAATACCAGGTCGCAATGATAATCTTTTAACCTGGCTGACACCATGGCATCGTAGGCTTCCCGGCTCATCTGTTGTGCAGACAGCCAGAACGCAGGCCAATGATGCGCGCGTGCGGTATCGAGGATGCCGGCCTGTTCGCGGTCGCTGAGAACCACAGCGACCTGTGCCGGAACCGATCGTTGCTGTAACAGCTCAATCAGCGGCAACAGGTTGGAACCACGGGTCGATCCCAAAATACCGAGTTTAAGCATGGGCGGCCGACTCCTGGCGCAATCGTTTCATGTGATCGATACGTTGTTTGATCAAGTCAGCGCTGCCAATATCACGACGATAAAAGAACTCGCCTTCGATACGGGATATTTCAGCCTCAGCTAATTTTTCAGCTTCTGCCAGCGTTGATGCCTGCCCCAGCACGGCGATTGTTCGTGAGCCCGTCGCGATCAATTGGCCTTCCTGCTCGTTCACTGCCGCATAATACAGGCAGTCTGGATTTTGTATGGCCGACACATCCAGCGGAATGTTTTTAAGTGACAGATCAGGATAGCCCATGGGAACCGCGTATTTGCAAACAGTGGCCAGCGCTTTGAAACGGACGTGTTCGTCTGTCAGGCTTCCCTGGCTAATCGCCCAACACAAAGCGGCAAAATCCTGATCAAACAGCGATAAAATATTGATCGCCTCCGGATCGCCAAAACGGGCGTTGTATTCAATCAACTTGACGCCATCCCGTGTTGCCATAAAACTGCTGTACAAAATGCCTTTATAACGCTGCCGGCACTCTGTTTGCAGGGCCTGCAATACTTGTTGATTGATGGCCATGGCCGATTGCAGATCGCCAGGCTTTAAAAAAGGCAGGCTGTGGTCGGCACAGGAATAAGAACCCATGCCGCCAGTGTTGGGGCCTTTATCCTGCTCAAAAGCACGCTTGTGATCCTGAACCAGCGGCATGGGAATCAGGCAATTGCCATCCGTAAAGCAAAGCAGGGAAAACTCCTGACCTTCCAGTTTTTCCTCGATCAAAAAGGGGAGTCCGGCGTCGGTCAATTCCTGACAAAAGGCCAGCGCGTCTGTTATCGAATGCAGATGATCGCCGGCCACTTTTACGCCTTTTCCGCCCATCAATCCGTCGGCTTTGATCACATAATGATGCTCGCCAAGTTCCTGTAAAAAGGCTGCTGCGCCGTTCATATTGTGGAAAAAACGGAACAGGGGAGAGCCGGGAATCTGGTATTGTTGCAGCAAATGACGGGTAAAGGATTTGCTGCTTTCAATGCGGGCCAGATCGCGGGTTGGGCCGACGGTGGCGATGCCGATTTGGGTTAATCGATCAGCCAACCCTTGCTCCAGCGGCGCTTCTGGCCCAATGATGGCCATCTCGATTTTCCAGGCTTGAGCGCTTTGAGCGATACGGTCAAGATCTTGCAAATCGGCACAGAGATATTGACTGGCCAATTGGCGAATACCGGGATTATGACTGTTGCCATAACAAAAAATAAGGGCGTCCGGGCTGGTTCGACAGAGCACTTTGGCAATCGCGTGTTCGCGTGCGCCGGATCCCACGATTAATATGTTCATGCCACCTCTTTGCTGTGTTGACGTTCCTGTTGCAGGCTGATTTTTTTACTTTCACAGATGCTGCCGCTGATGTATTTGCCGTTCAGGCAGGCCATGCAGGGTGTGTCGATTTTGTGTTTGCCCTTACGGGTCAAAGCTTCGACCAAATTGTCTTCGGTCTGATAGAGCAGGGCGTCCAGCCCGAGATAGTCCTGGATTTGGGCAAGATTCATGTTGGCGGCCAGCAATTCCTTGCGCGAAGGTACATCGATGCCGTAAAAACAGGGTTCCTTTACGGGTGGACAACAGGAAGCCAGATAGACTTCTGTTGCACCAAATTCCCGCACCATTTTGACGATTTCCCGACTGGTTGTACCACGAACGATGCTGTCATCTACCAGCAGAACTTTTTTATTCTCTATTTCTATTCGTTGCGGGCTGAGTTTGTAGCGTACCTGTTGGCTGCGATTTTCCTGATCCGACATGATAAAGGTTCGGCCAATGAAGGGATTTTTGTACAGGCCTTCGGAATAGGGAATATTCAATTCACGCGCCATGGACATAGCGGCTGTGTTGGAGGTGAAGGGAACCGGAATGATGACATCGGGGATGAAGTTCGGATGGGTTTCGCGCCAGCTTTTGGCCAGGTTTTGTCCCATGCGCATCCGGGCGCGGTACACGCTGACCCGGTCAAGGGTGGCATCGGGTCGGGCGAAATAGACGTATTCGAACATGCAGGGCGACAGGGGTTTGGCGGTCAGCGTTTTGCGAAACAACTTGCCTTCCAGATTGATAAAAACCAGCTCGCCGTTTTGAACATCGCCATCGGGTTCAAATCCGAGAGAGTAAAACATGGAGTTTTCGGAGGCGAAAATATAATCTTTTTCACCACGCTCGTTGAGTTTGGACCCCATCACCAGTGGGCGAATGCCGTGCGGATCGCGGAAAGCGAGCATGCCTTTGCCCATCACGATGCTGACAATGGAGCAGGATCCTTCAAGTCGTTCAAACAGAGATTTCACAACTTCGCTGAGGCTGTCGAAAAAGGCCTCATCGTGTCCGCCTGCGATATGGGGCTGGCTTAATTCATCTGCGAGCAGGTGCAGCAGCACTTCTGAATCCATGCTGGAATTCATATGGCGGTGTTTGTTTTCGGTCAGTTCGATGGACAATTCACGGTGGTTGACCAGATTGCCATTGTGCGCAAGAGCAATGCCGCGGGGATTGCCGAGCCAGATGGGCTGTACATCACGGGAGGAGTAGCCGCCGGCAGTGGGGTAGCGGGTGTGGGCGATGCCCATGTTGCCGTGCAGGCTTTGGATGTCGGCTTTGGTGAAGATGTCTTGAACAAGGCCTAGTCCGGTTTTGTGGTCAAAACGCTGGTGGCAGGTCACGATGCCGGCAGCGTCCTGCCCGCGATGTTGCAGATGGATCAGGCTGGCGTAGAGCGCCTGCGCGACTGGTTGCGAACTATATATACCTGCAATCCCACACATGTTGTTTCCTTTTCAACTTGAACGTAGCTTGGGCCCTGGCCCAACAAAAACGTGGCGCGGAAATCCTGTTGGGCCAGGGCCCAACCTACGCGTACTCCAACCTGTCTCTCGTCACAACCGCCCGCGCAACATTGCGAATCAATCGATCCGCCACCGACTCCCCGGTATTTGGAAAAACAAATTGTTTCCCAACGATCATTTCATACAACTGGATATAACGACAGGACAAGGTAATCACCAAATCATCCGGTGCTTTGGGCAAAACCGGATCTTTATAAGGATCACAATGCTTCGCAAACCACAGCCGTAAAAATTCCTTGTCGATATTGTCCGGTTCCTGCTGTGCGGCAAAACGTTCTTCATAGGTATCCGCCAACCAGTAGCGACTGGAATCCGGCGTGTGGATTTCGTCCACCAGCGTAATATTGCCGTCTTCATCCAGACCCATTTCATATTTGGTATCCACCAAAATCAAATTGTGTTTGCGTGCGACTTCGCTGCCAAAAGCAAACAATTTCATGGCCAGCTCCGCGGCTTGTTCCCAATGCGCCTTGCTCATCCAGTTTTCACTGACGATGTCAGCAGGGCTGATTGGCCGATCCTGGGTGCTTTCCTTGGTGGTTGGGGTCAGCATGGGTTTGTCCAGGCGTTGATTTTTGCGCAAGCCTTCGGGCAAGTCGTTACCGCAATAATTGCGCACACCCTGATTGTATTGCGTCCACAGCGAAGTATTGGTGCTGCCGGATATGTAGCCTCTCACCACAAACTCAATGGGAAATACTTTGCATTTTTTAGCCAGGGTAACGTTGGGATCAGGGATGCTCAACACATGATTGGGTATAATATGGCGCGTCTGCTCGAACCACCAGGCGCTGGTCATGTTGAGCACCTGGCCTTTGAAGGGAATAGACGCCAGATTGCGATCAAACGCACTTTGGCGATCTGTGGTGATCAGCAGCAGGGCGTCACCCAGATCATAAGTATCGCGAACTTTGCCGCGATATTTGTTGGCCAGAGGCAAATCTGTTTCAGTCAGACAGTCAGACAAGGCTTGCTGAACAATGTGTTTATAATCAGACATAATCGTAACACTCATGAGATACCGGGTTAAAAAGAATGCTGGATTGCAGAATGTCATGGACGCTGGCGTCCAGTTCTTCTGCTGATGCAGCCTCGATATGCCATAACACGCCGCGCTGGATATCCTGCACGTCATGAATAGCGAAATGGTGGTTCAATTGCTGTTTTTTCTGTAAACCCTGCAAATCTTCTTTGGGACGAACGAGCAGGGATCGTTGATTGGCTTTTGCCTGGTGTGTTGCGAGAAAGGATTTTCGATCGTTGTACAACACGCCGCTGGCCTGGATTTGCTGCAAAACCTCGGGTGATTTGCAGTGAATATTCCACCAGATCTGGCGTTTGATGTTCACGTTCAATCCGGCCTGGCGCAAGCTGTTTTGCACGCTGAGCGCCTGATTGTCGGCGATGACAAGCTCGACCAGCAAGGTGTGCGATTCGGGATCCGACAAGCCGTGGCACGGAAACCCGTCATGTCGCCCAGAGCGAAGCGAAGGGTTTCCTGATTGTGGCTCGGTGCCGACTAAAGGAGCCCCTTCGCTTCGCTCTGGGCGACACAGCAGGGCATCGGTGGGGGCGTTTGCCGAAATATACTCGCGCATGGAATGAAACAGCGCATCACCGATGGGCGTTCGCTCTGGATGCGGCATGATGGCCATGACGTTGCCGGCTGGATTGATGAGTGCTGCGATATTGTGAACGGAACCGTTTGGATTGACAGGGAAGCTGTCGATGATCTGGCCGTCGGCATCGCAGTATTGAAAAGCTATCAAACCCTGAGCGGCCAGTTCAGACACAGTTTCGGCATTGGCAAGAAAGCGTCCCTCGGCATGCGCGACCGGAATACGCAGGCACTCGTTTTGAGTCAGACCCCGGGTAAAGGCATTTTGTTTGAGTGTACTGCCAGTCTTCATCTGAATCCAGGCGTTGTAATAACCGGTTCCAAGCACTTGCCCCTGGCTCATCCGCTTGTTATCGGTCAGCGCAACATTCAGTCCGTTGCCAGGCACGAGGCCGGATTCGAGCAAAATTTGTGCGCCATTACAAATCCCCAGTATCGGTTTTCCACTGACACTTTGTTGCTTCAAGGCAGACATAACCGGATGACGAGCGGCAATAATGCCGGCGCGGGAACGATCTTCCCAGGAAAATCCGCCAACGATGATATAGCCATCCATCGTGTCCAGGCGCTCGGGCGGTTCATTCCATAAAAAAGGTACAGGCGTCATGCCGGCGCGTTTGACCGCCAGACTGGTTTCACGTTCGCAATTGGAGCCGGGGAACTGCACTATGGCGATGCGCATCAGAGTATCCTCACCGTTTTTTGAGACGAATCAATTACTTGACCTATGGCATACAATTTATAATCGGGAAAAGCGGCCAGGTTGGCTTGCAGGGCGGCGGCCATGCTTTCATCGACCACAATCACCAAACCAATGCCCATATTAAAGGTACGGAACAGGTCGTTCGTGCCCAGTTTGCCCAGATCTTTCATCATCGAAAAAACCGCCGGAACCGGCCAGGTACCGGACTGAATCTCAACCGCACACTGTGAAGGCAGTATGCGCGGGATGTTTTCCAGAAAACCGCCGCCGGTGATATGGGCCATACCTTTGATGGTGACACCTTGATCCAGGCAGTGTAAAACCGGTTTGCAATAATTCAGGTGTGGTTTGAGCAGGATCTCGCCCACGGTGCCGGCCAGCTCCGGGTGGTAGCTGTCAACATTCAGACCCGCTACATCGAAAAACAGTTTTCTTGCCAGCGAATAGCCATTGGTATGCAGGCCGCTGGAAGCAAGGCCAAATACCAGGTCACCGGACTTGATGTCTTGTCCGGTGATAACGCGGTCTTTTTCCACCACGCCGGTGATAACGCCCACCAGATCGTGTTCGCCCTGGCAGTAAGTGCCCGGCATTTCGGCTGTTTCGCCGCCGGTCAGGGAAATACCTTCTTCAAAACAGGCATTGGCCATGCCGCGCACTATGGCTTCGATGTTGGCTGGCAATATTTTGTCAGCCGCGATGTAATCCAGCAGAGTCAAGGGTTTGGCACCCATGACGAGGATGTCGTTGGCGGTCGCGCTGACCAGATCGATTCCGAGGCTGTCATATTGTTGCATCATGCGGGCGACTATCGTTTTGGTGCCCACGCCATCCATACTTTGGACCAGCATGGGCTGCTGATAGTCTGCGATGATGCGTTTCAAATCATACAGCGCTGCGAAGCCGCCGACACTGGAGCCGACTTCTGGAGAAAATGTTCGTTCAATCAAAGGCTTGATGCGATTGACCGCGTCGTTGCCGGCGCTGATATCCACACCGGCTTCTTTGTAACTGACAGTTGTCACAATAATTTCTCCTTCAAGCCTTGTTCCCATTGCGTTTTGGCAAGGGGAAGAGGGAGGTCAATACTGCCTTGCATGCGCAGTCTTTTTTCTGCTGTTGTACGGCCTATCGTCCAGAATGGCAGCTTGCGTTCTGTGAGCAATTGTTCAAAAACAGGCAGTTTTTCTGCTGACAGCTCCAGAACAAAGCCGCCGCTTTCAGAAAACAGGGTTTTGGCTGCTGACAAATCAGACGGGATGTTGACCGTGAAACCAATCTCCTGCCTGAAACTCATTTCGGCCAGGGCGACGGCGACACCTCCGTCCGAAATATCATGCGCAGATAAAATCAAACCTTGCTGAATGGCATCGGTCAATGCGTGTAACTCGGCCGCCAGATGGCTCAAATCGGGTTTGGGAACGTTCACACCGAGCTGCTGATGTTGTTGATACCAGGCACTGCCGCCGCATTCGTCTTTGCGTTCACCAATCAAGATCAGCAGGCTGTCTGTGCGCTGTAAATGGGAGGATATGGCTTGACGGCCATCGGGCATGCTGCCGAGGCAGGCGATCATCGGGCTGGGAGGAATGGCCTGGTTGATTGTTTCATTATAGAAAGACACGTTGCCGGAGATAACAGGCAAGGGAAAGCCGGGATGATCTTTGAGACCGATGGCGTGGCAAGCATCGACGATGCCGCGGATGGACTCTTTGAAATCCCACATTTGTTGTGGTTTTTCCGGGCTGCCAAAACAAAGACAATCGCTGATGGAAAGGGGCGTGGCGCCGGTCGCTACAATATTGCGCGCGGATTCGACAACGGCATTAACCGCTCCCCAATAGGCGTCGATGGCATTGAAGCGCGGGTTTTGATCCAGAGACAGCGCGATTCCGGTCTTGCGTATTTCTTCCGGATATTTGTCTTCGTCAAAAGGCATGAGCAAACCGGCATCTGCTTCACCGGCTTCGATATGCGTTCGGCCTTGAACCTGTTTGTCGTAGGTTTCCAAAATCGGTTGGCGGGAAGCGATGTTTTCATGGGCCAGTAACTTGAGCAGCAGGGCGTTCAGATCTTCGTCTGGCAAATTTGGTTCCTGACCGGATGCAACTCGCGCTTCGCAAGGCCTGTCGTACACGATGCCCTGGGTAATATCACAAGCGCGGGCGTCAATCAGGGTGTTGCCCTGGGTGCTGACGACAAACTGACCGTCGTTGCGAATACCGCCGACTACCGCGGCACAGGCGTTGTGCGACATGGAGGGCAGTTCGAACGCTTCATTATAATGAACCAGAATCATATCAACGAGGTCGGGCGGCACAACCCACATAAAGCGTTCCTGGGTTTCAGAACAGAGCAGAACATGGGCGGGTAAATTTTCCATACCGCGCGGAACCTTGTCCAGATCAACGTAGGCACCGTATCCAGCCGCATCAGCCAATTCAACGGCAGCACAAGCTATGCCGCCAGCGCCCAGATCTTTGAAACCGGTTTGATGTTTCACACCCAGTTTGCCGAGTTTGTCGAACAGGGCGTAATTGGCTTTTAGCAAATGGCGTTTCAAGAAGGCATCCGGCTCCTGAACTGCACCTTTGTTTTGCGCCTGATTTTCCACCACCAAGTCGGCGGAGGCAAAGCTGGCGCCGCCAAATCCGCTGTTATCGGTGGCTTTTCCAACCAGAATATAGACGTGTTGTTCGGCGTTTTTGGGCGCATGGGAATGAATCACGTCTTCTTCAGCGACCACGCCCAGCGTGACCACGGTGACCAGGCAATTGTCGTTGTATGCGGCGTCAAAATAGACATCGCCAGCGATATTGGGAATACCAGCAGCATTGCCATATCCGCCAACGCCGCCAATAACGCCTTCGTAGATACGGTGGGTGTTTTGTTCGCTCAAGCTGCCAAAACGCAGGCCATCCGCCAGCGCAATCACTTCGGCGCCCATGCAGCAAACATCGCGGATGTTACCGCCGATGCCGGTGGCAGCACCTTCATAGGGTACAATTTGAGAAGGGTGGTTATGAGATTCGTGACTGACGGCGATGCCGTAACGTTTGCCTTGATGATCACTTGCGACGGAGACGATTCCGGCGTCTTCTTTTGCCCCGGAGATAACGTGCGGGCCTTGTGTGGGTAATGTTTTCAGGTATTTTCGGCTGCTTTTGTAGGAGCAGTGTTCAGAACCCTGGATGGACCAGAGGTAGCATTCAGCCAGCGTGGGCGGGCGTTTCAGTATGTGGTTTTGTATGAGCGACGCTTCGTCAGCTGTCAGGTTAATGTTGTAAGTGCGCAGAATATCTTCAATGCCGCTCTGCGTTAAGTTCCCAAAATCCAAAACAGGGTACAACGTTTGCATATCATATAATCCATGGCTGTCTATGCTTGCCGCAAGGATACCATAGCGTTTTTTTGTTGCAAGAGGGGATAGAAAAAATACTTTTCTCAAGGGCGTGCCCTTAATCTGTATTTTGGCTGCAAACAAGGATAAAATACCGGCACTTTATTTCAATCAAACGCGAACAAACCATGAGCAATAGCCGGTTTATCAAAGGGGCGCTGTTTTTGATACTGGCCCAGACGATGGTGGGTATCAATATAGTGACCTCAAAGTTTTTGCTCGGCCACATACCGATTATGGTTATGATGTTTATTCGCTTTGCACTTGCCAGCCTGATTTTATTGCCTTTGCATTGGTTAAGCCCTGCCAAAAAGTTGTCTGTAAAAACGCATTTTTCTGTTTTGGGACGCCGTGACTGGGGCTTTATTCTGGCTCAGGCTTTGTCCGCTGGTTTGTTGTTTAATTCGTTGATCCTGACAGGCCTGAATTTTACAGACGCCAACGTTGCCGGGATCATTACCAGTGCATTGCCAGCAATTATCGCATTGATGTCCTGGCTGATTCTGGGTGAAAAAATATCAGCCCAGAAAGGACTTTGCGTTGTCTTTGCGACCCTGGGTTTGGTCATTATTGCCTGTGATAAACTCAAGAGCGGTTATAGCCATTCTTTTCTGGGTGATTTTCTGGTTTTACTCTCTCTGTTACCCGAAGCAACTTATTATATTTTATGTAAATTATACCCCAACAAATTACCCATTTTTTTGACCTCGTCGCTGTTGAATGGAATCAATGCCGTGCTGTTGCTGCCGGCCATGTTTTTTGTCAATTGGTCCTCGTTTGATATCTCGATACACGCCTGGTTAATCT